>Ga0209499_1001228_pt1 | contig 18147 bp, 21 predicted proteins | sample C_130208_EF_Meta_FD_187306 | JGI IMG/M metagenome (GOLD analysis project Ga0209499, IMG submission 187306) | Freshwater microbial communities from Lake Croche, Canada to study carbon cycling - C_130208_EF_MetaG (SPAdes) (version 2) | ecosystem: Environmental > Aquatic > Freshwater > Lake...
TGACATTTTATTCAATTTTATTATAAATACTCGTTATTTCTGTTATTTTTATTTAAATATATTTTTTATGAATGCGAAGGAGTATTGGTGGGTGTTTTAGTAGGTGTTGAGGTATTAGTAGGTGTGTTTGTTGGAGTAGAAGTTTCAGTAGGTGTTGTAGTTATTGTTGAGGAATTAGTTGGAGTTACGCTTGCAGTATTAGTTGGAGTTCCTGTATTAGTCGGAGTTGGTGTGTTTGTTGGAGTCTTTGTATTAGTAGGAGTTACGCTTGCAGTATTAGTTGGAGTCGCCGTATTAGTAGGAGTTACGCTTACGGTATTAGTCGGAGTTTCGGTATTAGTTGGAGTTACGGTATTAGTTGGTGTATTAGTTGGTGTTGGAGTACTAGTATTTGTTGGTGTGTTTGTTATCGTTGTAGTTACAGACGCAGTCGGTGTTAAAGTTGGATTCGGCGCATTAGGAGGGAATATGCTTTTAACTATTTGGCCTATTTCAGGTTTAAAATAATCTGCAATTGTATATGTTCCATCAATTGCCCAAATATTTTTTGTTTGATTTGGGTCCAACTGAACTTGGTATTCCCACATTGTATCATCACATCTTCTGTAACTAAAGTTTACAGATGTTGTTCCTGTATTTGTCAAAGTATATTTAGTACATGCCATTTTGTTTTTATTTAATAAATAGTTATAATCTTATGTTATTAACAAACTCCATCATTAATAATTAAATTTCCACTTAATTGAATGAATTTTGCGCCATTTGAAATTGTGTAATTGGCGTCCACAGGAGGTATTGATAATATTTGGTCACCATATACATAATCGACAACTTATAATTGTTCAAAAACTTTTGGTATATAAATTGTTACGTTTTCAGGATTTGCAATCATACTTACACCTTGGCACACATTTTGGTACCATCCACCTGTTCTTAACTTATACATATAAACTGTTGTTGGAGTAGTTGATGGTGTTACTGTTGGAGTTGGAGTTCCTGTATTAGTCGGAGTTGGTGTGTTTGTTGAAGTTGTTAATTTTTATAAAATAATTACAATCTGTTGAACACATATTAACTCAATAATCCCGAAAGATAATCAGAAGTTAAATCACTCCAAGTACCTGCAGATGTTACGTTATTCCATGTCCACGCAGAAAATCCATTAACCTGAACATAAGATTCATAACCATAATCAGTATTTATAAAAATTCCATTACACAAGTATACTGGATTTGTACTAACATGCCCTAAAGCTGCTAATGTTCCTCCTGTAACTGCAGCTGGTAAATAATCATATAAAAATTGGTTAGCCTTATTTCTAATAACTCTTGTGGCATGTACCATACGATTACCATATGTCATTGCCGATAAAGTTGCTCTTTCAGGCCATAACATATCTTGAAGATAATAAAATTCATAATCTCCAGTTCCTGACCAAGATGAAAAGATTGGTTGTGTTGCACCTGATGCAATAACTTGAGCAATCGCTCCAGCAACTGCACCGCAAGTTGTTGACAAAGTAGTACCACTAACATTACCTTTACGATAGATATAACCTACATCACCACTAAGTGTAATTCCAATATGTGGTGTACTTGAAATAAATAATGTTCCACCAGAAATTGTTGAACCTGTTGTTATATGACTTGCCCACGCTCCCAAACCAACTTGCCCAACAAATGGATAACCAGCTAAACCTCCTGACATAAATGGCCCAAGAAGAGAGTTTGTTGATGTAGGAAATTGACCAATATTACTAACTCCTTGTACTACTAGAGCATCAACATCATCAGAACAAATTCCTTCAGCATATACAATATCTTCAGGCGCAAACCCTAATGATTGCATAAATCCTGTAGTATATGAGCCCCAAAAACTAGATAAAACAGAACCTGTAAATGTTAAATTAACAGTTTCAGTATACGCCGATTGAGCTGGCGCTGGTTCAGGTATTGTTATGGTATATTCTGTTTGATATTCAGTGATGAATAAATCGTACTCTCCATATGGATATTCTGAATAATAATTAAATGGAACTATTTGGGTACCTAAACTAATTGTTCCTCCAGTTACTGGCCTAAAAACAGTAGGATTTGATGTTTTTCCTATTAAACTGTTACTTGAGATTCTAACTCCTTCTATTGTTGACATATTTTTTTATTTATAAATATTATGATTTATTAAAAATTTTTATTTATTGAAATTTAATTTTGAATTATGGCGTATAATAAATCACCATTAGGTATGTCTAATGCCGACAAATTATCCAAAGGAATTGTTTCATACAATAATTCACCATTAGGTATGTCTAATGCCGACAAATTATCCAAAGGAATTGTTTCATACAATAATTCACCATTAGGTATGTCTAATGCCGACAAATTATCCAAAGGAATTATGTCATATAATAATTCACCTGTAGGAATTAATTCGTATGTTGGTGATGGACAAGGTACATTAATTGTATAAGTATAATTATATATTGCAACATAGCAATCATAAGTTCCATACCAATAATTGGTAATATAAGTAAATGGAAATGTTTGTTCACCTAAACTAATTGTACTACCAGTACAAGAATGAAAGGTAACATTTGCGGTTAATCCGCTTAAATTATCACTAAATATTGATACACCACAATCTGCCATGTTAATAAATACTCAAAAATTTTATTTTATCTTTTAACATACCCCAACATTGATAATTTGATTACCGCTAAGTTGAATGAATCTAGCACCATCGGAAATTGTATAATTGGCATTTACAGGTGGTATACTTAAGTTTTGGTCACCATATACATAATCACCTGGCTCTAAAGATGTAAAAGGTTTTGATGTGAAAATTGTCACATTGGCAGGATTTGATATCATATTAACTCCTTGACAAACATTTTGATACCATCCACCTGTTCGTAGATTATATTGATAAACCGTAGTAGGAGTAATTGATGGTGTGGTTGTTGGTGTTGGTGTCGGAGAAGATGAGGTTGGTGTTGGTGTAACCGATGACGGGGTAACAGTTGGTGTTACCGTTGGAGTAGGGGTTGACGAAGGACATAATCCAACAAAGGCAATGTTAAGAGGGGCGCTATACCCCTCAACAATCACATTTTTTGCACAAAGGTATTGAGTATTTAATGGGTCAATAGATGTAACACTAACTATATCGGTGCATCCAGTCCATTTATAATATCCTTCTTGAACATTATTATAATTTGTTATCCTGAAATAGTTACAATCAGTTGTATACATTTTAACTTACTTTAATATATCCGTAATATATTGTTTGAGATAAACCACTGTTATTGGTTATACCAAATGTAAAGGTATTTGTATTTGAACCAGCTGGTGCTGAAGTACTAATACTTCCCGCAGTTCCAACTATCTGACTTGGTATTGATGTTAAAACCAAAGCGTTTCCCGCAAGATAATACCAACCATACTGAACACCTATTACAGGCACGTTTGAGTTTGATAGTGTTACTGTTGCATTCCAATTAATAATACCATTAGGAATATTTCCATTTACCCACATAACATATGATTGACCCGCAGTAACTGTAAAACTAACAGTATTTGCACCTGTAGTTAAAGTCCAGCTTCCTGAGACTGGTGACACCACATTTGTTGAATATCCACTAAATAATGTTTCTTTGGTTACTTTGTATGATTGTGTAAGTCCACTATTATCCATAACAAGATAAACACCTGAGGTGTCTCCAGTGTATAGTGGTAATGCGCTAATTTTTGTATTTGCCATTTTAATTTATTTTTTTATATTATATCTAATTCAAGATTGTTATTATTTTCTAAAGTTGCTATTGAATCATCTTCAAACAATAAAAAATATGGTGGTGAGGTTTGGGTTGGTGTTTGAGTCCGAGTGACTGTTGGTGTAGTTGTTTTAGTTGGGGTTTGAGTATTTGTCGGAGTAACTGTTGGCGTAGATGTTCGTGTTACAGTATTAGTTGTAGTTTGAGTATTTGTTGGAGTAACTGTTGGCGTAGATGTATTGGTGGGTGTTGCTGTTAAAGTTGGTGTTGTGGTTGGAGTTTGTGTGTTAGTAGTTGTTACTGTTGGAGTTGATGTTTCAGTATTTGTTGGCGTGTTTGTAGCTGTCTCTGTATTAGTTGGAGACGGAGTTAATGTTAACGTGGTAGTAGGTGTTGGAGTAGGTGTTGGTGTATTAGTTGGACTAGTTGTTGGTGTACTAGTTGGACTAGTTGTTGGTGTAGGTGTATTTGTTGGACATGGGTAGAAAGAAGAAAACAAATCATTACATGGTACCGTCAAATATCCTAAATCAGTACAAGGTACTGAGATATATAATAAGTCGTTATTAGGTATAAAGATTCTACAATTAAGACAATTAGGGTCTAATAGGTTATATCTGTTTTTTAATACCTTAAAGTTGTGTCTGATTTGAGATGCATTCAACGGTTCAGTATACATTCTAAATGCACTAACATCACCAATCATACTACCACCAAAAATTTCTTCTAACCTTATTTGAGTTGTAAGACCTGAGTATTCAGTATGTTCTAAGTCATAATCAGTTAAACATTCAGGGTCTTGTTGATATGTAATACCACTTAACTCTGCGGGACACCCTGCAGAGAATGTTAAGTTATCGTGAAGACCTTGAGTACCACCACCAACTGAAATATTATACCCAACCCCAATTTGTTTTTCTTTTTCAACATTAAGAAGTCTTGGGATTATTTCTTCAAAATTTTCAGCAACCATAAATAATTTACCATTAACATAGAACTTAAGAGTACCTAATCTATACTTTTGTTCTACCGTCCACATGTCGTTAAATGTTACGACCTCGGTACTTGCTGGGTCATAAGGTTGTTCGTGAGTCAATGGAGGTTCAATTAAAGTAACACTTCTGTCTTCAATTGTTGCAAAATAAGTGTCTTTAACCAATAGCCCCAATCCACCTTTATCGTATAGGTCACACTTATCTAACCAATCATATCTTTGGAATACAGCATCTATTTGAGCCCAATGTTCCACATTAGGGTAAGTTGTTCCACTACAATCATCAAAGATTCCTCTTGTAGAACACCATTCAGTTACAGAAGTTCCTGTGTGATAAGTCAAACCTGTAAGACAAGCCCCACTGTATTCACACCCTCCTGTTATTCTATATGTCTTAACGCATAGTCGTGGATTGCCAGTGTCACCACTTAATCGTAATGATAAAGCATTCGATACCTCATCATATAATGGGTCTTTTTCAGGATATTGTGCTGTTGTTGTACAATCACAAGCACAACCACAATCACAGTGTGTTATTGTACCACCTGATGGTTGATAAACTTGTAAACATTCTGATGATGTGTTTGCAGTACTAGCACAACCACAAGTGTGCATACAAGTTAAACCTGAAGTAACTCTTGTATATCCTGTGTCTTGTTTTGGCTCACCGTCCGCATAATGATAAAACTTATTCTCGGCTCTTGCCCCCATATAAAAGAATGTTCCTTTATTATTCGGGTATCTGGCATTTAAACCAACTGAAGTATCTCCAGTCCATCTATATCTTAACATGAACTCCGCAGTCCATCCTAAATTAACTCTTTCAGGAAAAACTTGATAGTCATATCCAGCAATCTTATAGAATCCTTGATAGAATCCTCCGTCTAATCTTGAAAAATATCCAACGGAATTACCGTCAGTCGTATAATACATGTCGTAGTTATAGGAGTTGTCATCCCATAATCTATTATCAGTTGTTGTAAAACCAGTAATAGGATGTAATTTCATTCTCCTATCATACTTGTATCTACTAAACTTGTCTGATTCTGTTGTATATAAACCTGTGGTTATTTCAATAGTCTCACCTGACATTTGAGACACTAAACCATTATCAATTCCTGTTAATCCAACATCACATAATTCTGTAACAACAGGACAAAAGTTAGGGTCAATAAATAATGGATTCCAATAATTTTCAGAAACTATTGTATTATTATCAAAAGTACAAGCGGATGTTTGACATAGAGTTGTGGCAGAACTATTAAAGTCAAATTTGAAAGGCATTCTATTACCATCGTCCTCTCCGATTAATAAAGGAGAAAAAACTACCTCTTGGTCATAGTCTTTTTCATCAGACGCTAGACAAATATCTGTTATTTCATTAACAGGTTTTAGACCAAATTTTCTAAAATTATACTGATTTATATTTTGATATGCCATAGACTATTGATAAATACCTTATATCCTAGTATTTATAGAATAAAAAATAGAGATGATAGCAACAGATTCAGAATTTTACTCATCACCATATTATTTTTTCCTTAGAGATAAAGGAGACAAATACTCGTTATATTTCTCTGTAGAGGGAACTTTGACAGAAGCACGTAAAAAAGATGAGGTTATTCACTTCGCCAAAAAGGATGGAGAGAAAGTAAAAAATCACGTTAAAAAAATTGCTAAAGAGAAAAAAATTAAAACAACTAAAGAAGTTAAGAAAGATTTAGAAGAATTAGTTAATTTGGATGGAGCTATGTCCAATTCAAAAATACCAATTTTAGACCCTAAGTTACATCCAAAAAAGACAATGGACCAAACTGTAGCTGCCGCTAGAATTACTAATGACCCTATTTCTCGTGGTTATAGAACTTATTATGGTGAATCTGTTGAAGAAGAAGTTAATGAAATTGATTTGTCGGGAGCATTTGGTTATGAAGAAACTGAAGATATGGATGGACCTGAAACTTACAAATATTTGGTTAAGAAGATGAACTTAGAACCAGATGATGCTAAGGAAAGAACCAAACAACAAGGTAAAGACCCTTCAGGTGAAAAAGATAAAAAATCAAAATACTACCACGATAAAAATTTTATAACAAGAGCAACTCTTTCTGAAATTCAAAAACAAAAAATGATTAAGGTTGTTGAAGATATTTTGATGGGTAAAAAAAATTCTGATACATCTGAAGTTGGAAAAAAAGAATCTGAAGCTTCAAGTATTTTAAAGAAAAATATTTCTTCATTAAAGAAACAAGCTGAGAAAGAAGGATTAACTGTTGCAGAATTAATTAAATTATTAAAAAGTGAATAGTAGTTTATACGATAAAGAAATTGAATTCCCTTCGGATAAAAGAAGACATATGAAAATATGTTTTGACAAAGCCGTTGGTGCTGATGCAAATACTGAAGGATATCTTAGAAATAAAGAACTTCAAAATCAAAAATTCATTTCATATAAGCAACTTAAAAGAATTAAAAACTTTTTTGATAATTTTAAAGGTAACGAAAAAGAACTGCCATTTATTTTAAATGGTGGTGTTGAAATTAAAAATTGGGTTGACAACGAGTTGAGGAGAATGAGGGATTACATCAAGATGACAAAAACAAATAAGATGAATACAGGAATGCAAAATCAATTCTTGGACCCTCATGAAAAAAAAGATTTTACAAATGTAAGAGCATCTCAAAAACATTTGAAAACTACCGAAAAATATGATGTTGCGGTAACTGAAAGCCTAAAAAGAATAAATGAAATAATGTCAAAACTATAAAAATATGGCAAACGAATTAACAGTTGATTTAAGTCAAAATGAACCAAACGCATTGACAGCAATTGCGGAACAAGAAAGGGCAAGGCTTATTCCTAGAAATGATTACAACGAAGTTGGGAATCCATATTCCGCAACTAATCAAGACGCAATGGCTGATGGAGACGCCATGGGTAGAGGTACAGGTGTTTTTCTTGATGTATACAATACTGCAGCAGGAACTATTACTGACGTTGTAGAAAGAAAAAACGAAATTAAAATTAATAAATTTAACTCATCAAAACCTTACCCTAATTTCTAATGAAACTTCAAGAGTCATTAAAAGGATTACTTTGTGAAATTGCCTCTATTGGTAGCGTACAAGATGCGGTCAATAGAAAGCAAGTTATTACAATTTATTATGATGGCGATGAACCAGGTGGTAGAGGTATACGTGAAGTTGAACCAGTTGCTTTAGGTAAAAGTAAAGCAGGAAATTTAGTTATGAGAGGATGGGACCGTGAAGGAGCCTCTCACACCGCATATAAAGGTGAAAAACCACTACCTGGATGGAGATTATTTAGATTAGATAAAATCTTATCCTTAAAGCCTACTGGTGAGGTTTACAATCAACCGCACCCAGGTTATAATTTTAATGGAGATAAGAGTATGACTAGTATTATTACAATTGCAAAATTTAATAATAATCCTGTAACACCTCCAACTCCAGAACAACAAACAGTTTAATTTTAAAACATGGACCAATTAATGCAAAAACTTATGGTATCTAAAGCCATAATGGACAAAACAGAAGGACTTTCTAAAAGTGATTATAGACAACCGTCTAATCAACAATTAACGCCAGAGTTTGACATCCCTCAAGCAAAATATAACATTCCACAAGAATTTTTACAAGAAGCCCCTCAACAAGGACAAATGATGCAACCTTATTTATCGGAGGCGCCAAGAGTTAATACAAAACCTGTAGGAAACCCAACAGTTGACGCGATTAAAAATTCAAGACTTCCTGATGAAATTAAGAAGTTAATGATGGAACATCCTATCGCACAACCTCAACAACAAACCGCAACATTATCAGATGACTTGATTGAAAGGGCATCAAGATTAATGAAAGAAAATGGTAATAGTTATTTACCTGATTCCGCAAAACCTCAAACCGCTCAATACCCGCAATCAAAACCTCAAGTGCAACCTACAACATCATCTATAGATTATAAATTAATTCAAAAGATGATTAAAGAAGCTGTTAAGGATGCTTTATCAGAAAATGGTTTAATTACTGAAAGTACTGAAAAATCTAATGAAATTTTCAGTTTCAAAGTTGGCAAACACGTTTTTGAAGGTAAGGTAACTAAAATTAAAAAATTATCTTAACCCCTTTCTTTATCTGACATAAGTTATTATATTTTATTGAATACAATAATTTAATATGTCAAAAATCAAAATTTTAGTAGTACCATCCGACCGTACAGGTGTTGGTAAATTTAGGTCTGTAGACCCTCACGTTTTTCTTCAGAATTTATACGGAGATGATTTCCACGTAGATATCGTATATGAACCACCATATGATGATGTTAACTTTTGGACTGATTATCAAATAGTATCTTTTCATAGAAGTATTGGACCTGATTTTGATAGAGCAAACCGATTAATTCAAATGTTAAATTCATTAGGTGTTATCACTGTTGGTGACATTGATGATTATTGGATGCCAGGTAAAGAACACCCTATTCACGATGTTATTAAGTTTAATAAAATTAATGAAAAGATTGTTGCAAATCTTAAAGTTGCAAAATATGTAACAACAACCACAGGATTATTTGCAGATGAAATCAAAAAGATTAATCCTAATGTAGTTGTGTTTCCTAACGCAATTAATCCAAATGAGTCTCAGTTTAAAGAACCGACAATTGAATCGGACAGATTACGTTTTGGTTGGTTAGGTGGGTCGTCTCACTTACATGATATTCAATTATTAGACCAATCTTTAGGTAAGATTACACACTTAAAAGATAAATTCCAATTTGTATTATGTGGATTTGATACAAGAGGAACTGTAACTGAAATTAATTCAGCAACAGGAGAACATACCAAAAGAAATATTTTACCTCATGAAACGGTTTGGGCATCGTATGAAAAAATATTTACTCAAAATTATTCAACAGTTTCAGAAGAATATAAAAAACATTTATTAACTTACGGTCAAGAATCTTATGAGAATGAAAACAGTGAATCATACTCAAGAGTATGGACAAAACCTGTTACGTCTTATGCTAAAAATTATTCAAAATTTGATGTATCTTTAGCCCCAATTAAGAATCACATGTTTAATAGAATGAAGTCACAATTAAAAGTAATTGAGGCGGGATTTTACAAGAAAGCAATTATTGCATCAAACTTAGGCCCATATACAATTGATATTAAACATTCTTTAGACCACGGTAACTTTGTTGACGGTAATGGTTTACTAATTGATGAACAAAGAAACCACTCAGATTGGGCAAAGTATATTGAAAAACTTATTAAGAACCCTAATATGGCTAAAGACATGGGAGAGAGATTATATGAGACAGTTAAAGACAAATACGATTTAAATGTAGTAACAAAAAGTAGACGCGAATTTTATTTAAGCATTGTTAAGTAACCTAAAAAAACATGATAAACATACCTATTACCAAATTATTATTTATTGATATTGAAACCGTAGGAGTTCAATCTGATTGGGATTCATTAGTTAAAAACAACGAAGCTCTTTCATTTCAATTTGAAAATTATTTTGATTGGTTTCAAAAAAGATTCCCCGAAGATGCGGACAAACCTGTCGGAACAATGTTTGTTAATAGGTCTGCTTTAGTTCCTGAATTTGCAAGAATTGCTTGTGTCAGTGTTGCATTTGTAATGGACAATGGCGAAGTTAAGATGCAATCATTTAGTGACCCTGATGAAGGAAAAATGTTATTAGATGTTCAAAAACTTTTATACAGAGTTGGAGAACTTGGATTTTTCTTGTGTGGTCATAATGTCAAAGGATTTGATATTCCGATGTTGGCAAAACGAATGATTATAAATGGAATCTTACCTCCAAAAATATTACCAGGTCACGACACTAAACCTTGGGAAGTTAAAGCGTTAGATACCAAAGAATTATGGCAATATGGTAGTTATGGTTCTATAGCTTCTTTAGAACTTATGTGTGTTTCTTTAGGTGTTGAATCTTCTAAGAATATGGAAGTTACAGGAAATAAAGTACACGAAGCTTTTTGGGTGAAAAAAGATATTAAAGGTATCGTTGAGTATTGCGAAAAAGATGTGTCAGTATTAATTGATGTAATAAAAAAAATAGTAGAATTAAAAAAATGAAAACATTAGACCCAAATTTACTTAATCAAATTCAAGAACAATTTGAATCATTAAAAAATCAAATGGGTATTGAACCCGACGAAAAAAGTTTTGAAGGATTAGATACCATGTTCGGTAATATTTCTTTTGATGAAATTCAAAAAGAAATGGAAACCGCAATGAAAACAAAAACAATAAAAATAGAAACAATCCATGAAGACGCAATTTTTCCTGGATATGCCTACCCTTCAGATTCAGGATTTGATTTATATTCTGTGGAAGAATTAAACATGGCTCCGTTTTCAAGAGCATTAGTATCTACAGGATTAAAAGTTTCTTTTGATGAAGGATATGAAATACAAGTTCGTCCAAAAAGTGGATTGGCATTCAATTACGGTATTACTTGTTTGAATACTCCTGGTACTGTTGACCAAGGATATACTGGTGAGATTAAGGTAATTTTATTCAACTCATCAAATGAAACCTTCACAGTTAAGAAAGGAATGAAAATTGCTCAAGCGGTTTTATGTCCAGTTATGAATGGTAAATTTGTTAACCTTGAATTGGTTGAAAAAGTAGACAATAAAGACCGAGGAAATAACGGATTCGGTAGCACAGGAATTTAATAGAAATGATTACAGTAGGTTATTCAACAAGAGAACATAATCCAACATTTATTGAGTATCTCAAAAAAAGTTCGGGATTTAAAAATTTAGAAGTTATTGAAAAAATAAACAACGGTGAGAAATCTCTTGCTCAAGTTTATAATGAAATACTTGAAGAGTCCAATACTGACATTGTTATCCTTTCTCACGATGACGTTTATTTCGAGGCAACAGGTTGGTATAACAAAATATTAAAACATTTTGAAAAAAGTGATTTTGGTATTATTGGTATGGCTGGTTCCACATCAATGCCAGCAAGTGGACAATGGTGGGAAAATAGGAAAAAAATGGTTGGTATTGTAAACCATGAGCACGAAGGAAAAAAATGGGAATCAAAATATTCCGAATCATTCCACAATAACATATTTGAAACTGTTATTGTTGATGGTTTATTTATGGCTATCCATAAAAAAAGAATTAAATCTAATTTTATTGAGGATTTCAAAGGGTTTCACTTTTATGATATCCCATTCTGTTTTGAAAACCATTTACAAGGTGTTAAAATTGGTGTCATCACTAATATACGCGTAACTCACAAATCAATTGGGCAAACCAACGAACAATGGGAAGAAAATAGAAAATTGTTTGCCGAAAAGTATAAAGATAGTTTACCAGTTAAACTTCCGTTTGACCCTACAAGAAGAATTAAAGTTTTATTATCATGTTTATTCTTCAGAACTTTTACAGGTTCGGAATTATATGTGTATGAACTTGCAAAAAGTTTATTGAAACTTAATTGTGATGTTACAGTTATATCTCAAATTGGTGGACCGTTAACAGACATGGCAAAAAAAATTGGTATCAAATGTCTTTCATTTGAAGAATCTCCAGGGTTTAAACTTGGTGACGGAAAGTGGGGTTTTAATTCTCCCGAAGGTTTCAAACCGTCAACTGAAAATATGATGTATCGTGTCTCGGAAGTTAACTATGATATTATTCATATACAACATAAACCAGTTGCTGAAAGAATGATTCAATTTTATCCCGAAATAGATAAAATATATTCCATTCACTCTGAAGTTATTGAATTGGAGGACCCAATCAAACACGAATCAATTAAGAAATATATTGCAATTAGACCTGAGATTAAGGACCATATTGTTAATAAATTTGAAATACCTGAAGAGTCTGTTGACGTAATTTATAATCCATTAGACAATGAAAAATTCAAACCAAAATCTAATGTTAAAGTTGAGAATGCGGTTTTATTTGTTGGCACAATTGATTACTTAAGAAAAGAAACAATTTTAGATTTAATGGAACGAACTAAAGAAGAAGGTAAAGAACTTTGGTTGGTTGGGGAAGATAAAGGAAATTATTTATCTTTAGTTTTAAATGAATCTCATGTTAAACATTTCCCCCCAACTTGGTCGGTTGAAAACTTTATATACAAGTGTGAGGAAACTGCAGGTATTCAATTGGGAAGAACTACGATTGAAGGATGGTTATGTGGTAAACCAAGTTGGATTTATAAAGTTGATTCTGCGGGTTTTATTTTATCTAAAGAAAAATTCAATCCACCGACAGACTTAGAAAAATATTATACAATGAATGTTGCTAAACAAATAAAAAAAGAATACTTAAAAATTATATAATGAATAGAATTATTGACTATCAAAATTTAGCAAAAGAAATCCAATTATGGATATCAGACTACACAACTAAAAATAATTTGAAAACTTTGGTAATTGGTGTTTCAGGTGGAATAGATTCTGCCGTTGTATCAACTCTTTGTGCCGAGACAGGACTTCCTACGATTGTAGTTGGAATACCAATTAATTCAAATAAAAAAAACACAGAACTATCTGAAAAACACATGGAGTTTCTGTCAAAAAAATATATAAACAATGTTTTGGGGTACAGTATTGATTTAAGTAATTTTTTTCAAGAATTTCAATCCCGCCCGATATTCAAAAATCAATTCAATTCTGAATTAGGTTTTGCAAATACAAAATCACGATTAAGAATGATTACATTATATCAAATTGCATCATCTGTAAATGGAATTGTAGTTGGAACTGGAAATAAAGTAGAAGACTTTGGTGTAGGTTTTTACACCAAATACGGTGATGGCGGAGTTGACATTTCTCCAATTGCTGACTTATATAAAACTGAAGTTAGGGAACTTGGTCGTTATTTAGGCATCCCTCAAGAAATCATCAACGCGGAGCCAACTGATGGACTATGGGAAGATGACAGAACGGATGAAGACCAAATTGGTGCAACATATGAAGAACTTGAATGGGTTATGGAACACGGACTTGATAAACTTTCATATACTCCAAAAGAGTACAAAATTTTTGAAAAGTTTTTAAATTTTCATAATAAGAATAAACATAAAATGGTTTCAATACCAGTTTTTAATTTAAAAGAAAAAGAAATTATATGAAAATAGGTGTAATTGGCGCGGGTAGACTAGGTATTACATTTGCGCTATTATGTGAAAAAAATGGTTATGAAGTTTTAGTATCTGATGTCAGAGAGGATTATGTTTACAATCTTAACCAAAAAATTTGTATTACAAATGAGCCATTAATACAAGATATGTTGTTTGAGTCTACTAAACTTAGCGCAACGACAGACAACATAGAAATTATAAAAAATTGTGATACTATTTTCACATTTGTGGCAACTCCGTCTACTATTGAAGGTAATTATGACACGTCAAAAGTGTTTGAAGTTTCGGGTAGTTTTAACACCGCTTCGTCGTTAGAAATACCACTTTATAATAAAAAGTTTATTATTGGATGTACAACCAATCCTGGTGATACAGAGCAAATTCAACAAAGATTGAATATGTTTAATGTTCAAGTTGCGTATAACCCAGAGTTTATTGCTCAAGGTGAAATTGTAAAAGGGTTAGAACAATCAGATATTGTTTTAATTGGCACTGACTATCAAGATTTAGCAAATGAGCTAATTGGAATTTATAATAAAATTCAAACTACTTCGGTCAACGCATATGTTATGTCATCCAAAGCTGCGGAAATTACAAAAATTGGCATCAATTGTTTTTTAACCACTAAAATCAGTTATGCTAACATGATGGGTGATATTATGACAAAGGCAGGTGTTAAAAATGAGATTGATATGGTCTTAACTGCAATTGGTGGTGATACCAGAGTTGGTAAAAAATACATGAAATATGGGTTTGGTTTTGGTGGACCATGTTTACCAAGAGACAACAGAGCTTTAGGTTATTATGCCAAAAATTTAGGTATGGAACTAAACTTACCATTAACCGTAGATTCATTCAATAAAGAACACGCAACTTTTTTAAAAGATTATTACGTTAATTTAAATCCTGATAAATCAAATCCATTTGTGATGAATTATATCACTTACAAAAGAGGAACTGATATTTTGGAGGAATCACAACAATTTCAATTGTGTATTGATTTACTGAATGAGGGATATATGGTGAATGTTATTGAAATTGATGTAATTAGTTCCAAATTAAATTATCTATCAGAAAGTTATGGCGGTAGATTAAAATTTTATAAACAAGGTACAAAACCTGAAGGGTACTTAATTAATTTACAATGATAAAATTTGTTTGTTGTTTTTGGAATGCCGAAAAATACATAAAAAACTGTATTAGAACTCTTAAGTCTCAAACAGATAGAGACTTTGAAGTTTATTTAGTAGATGATATGTCAACTGATAATACGGTTGAAGTTACTAAAAAATTAATTGAAGGGGATTCTCGTTTCAAATTAATTATTAATCAAGAAAAAAAATTTAAATTAAGAAATTTAGACGAATTAATCACTCAATTTAATGATGAAGATATTGTTATTGAAATAGATGGTGATGATTTTTTATTAACTTCTGATGTTGTTTCGGATATTAAAAATATATATTCAGATGGAAAAGTTTGGTTAACTAATGGTTCATTTATGTACTCTGACGGTAATTCAGGATTTTCGTCAAAATGTAATCCTGAAACAGTTAGAAAAGACGTTTTTTTATTTTCCCATTTAAGAACTTGGAAATCTTTTTTATGGAAGGCTATTCCTGATAGTTATTTAAGAGATGATGATGGTTCTTATTTTAAATCTGCGGCTGACGTGGCTTATACTTTTTCATTGTTAGAATTGGCTGGAAATGAAAATTATAGATTTTTGTCAAAATTATATTATGTTTATAACGCAGAATCACCATACAATGACCATAAAATTGGGAGTGCGACTGGAGGAGGGCACAGAGAACAAGAAAGATGTTCTAACATAATCAGAAATAAAAGTAAATTAAACAAATTAATTAGATGAGTAATTTAATATCCTGTAATTTAATGGGGGGACTTGGAAATCAACTTTTTCAAGCGGCACATGCTATTGCACATGCAATAAAATTAAATAGAGAGTCGGTTTTTGTACCACATTCTTGGACTCCAATGCAAGGAAGACAAACAGAAAACTATCTCAATAATATTTTCAGAAATTTAAAATTTATTGAGAGTATTGACGGATTTGAAAAAGTTAGTGAAGGTCCATGGGAATATATTGATGTTTATGCAAAAGACCACAACACAGTATTTGATGGATACTTTCAAAGTAGTAAAAACTTTTTCGGGTATGATGACGAAATTAGAAAAATCTTTTCACCAACAGAAGAATTTGTTCAAGAAATGTATGAAAAACATCCTGAGTTAAATGAAGAAAATACTTTATCAATTCATATTCGTAGAGGAGATTGTTTTATGAATCCTGACATTCATCCAATCGCAAACGAAAAATATGTAGAAAGAGCTTTAAAAGAAATAGGTGAGTATTCACATGTATTTGTTTTTAGTGATGATAAAGATTGGGTTAAAGAAAATTTAAAATTTGAAAATGTAACTTATGTTGATGATGTTGACTATAAAGAAATGTGGTTAATGTCATTATGTAAAAACCATATTATGGTTAATTCTACATTCTCATGGTGGGGTACATTCTTAAACCCAAATCCAAATAAAAAAATAATTGCTCCGTCAATTTGGTTCGGCCCACGAGGTCCAAGAAACTATCAAGATATATATGAACCATATTGGACAGTATTAGAAGTTAATTACGAAGACGGATGGTTAAGTTAAACATGTTATCAAGAAACTTCGCACACGACAAAGGGTCAACTGCGAACAAAGCACCAGTTCATATTGAATGGTGTTTTAATAGTTACGAAAATCCGATATCCGTTTATTTAGACAATGATTTATTTAAAGGTATTGAAGACCACAAAGTTGACGGTGGAGGAAAAAAAAAATTTCTTTGGGTTATTGAATCAAGAAAATTTGATGGTGGTGCAATAGACAATATTAAAAATAATTTAGATGCAGTACTTGAAGTCTTTGAACAAATTTGGACACATAATGATGAGTTATTACAATTAAGTCCAAAATTTAAATGGACACCTGCGTATGGTAGTTACATTAAAGAATTTGGTATTCATCCAAAAACAAAAATGGCTTCAATGATTACGTCTAACAAAAGATGGACTCGTCAACACGAAATTAGACATGATTTTGCGATGGCAAATCAAGACAAAATTGATGTGTTTGGTAGAGGGATTCAAGAAATTCCAAACAAAGAAATTGGTTTGAAAGATTACCGATTTTCTTTCTGTGTTGAAAATGATACATACGACACTTACTTCACTGAAAAAATATTAGATTGTTTCGCAACAGGTACTATCCCTATTTACATGGGTACTCCTAAAGTTGCTGAGTATTTTAATCCTGATGGAATTATTTTTTTTGATGGTAATTTTGACGTATTAACATTAACCGAAGAATTGTATAATTATAAAATGAATGCAATTAAAGACAATTATGAGCGAGTACAGAAATATAGTGTACTTGACGATTGGATTTACGAAAACTACTTAATCAACTATGTCTAAAATTTGTTTAATAAGACAACCTGCAGGTATTGGAGATATTTTCTTTTGTCAAAAAATCGCAAAAGATTGTATTTCTAAAGGGTATGAAGTATGGTGGCCAGTTATACCTCAGTTCGAATTTATAAAAGATTACATAAAAGTTGATGGATTAAAATTTATTAATGAAAATGATAATTTTCCTCATAAAAACACTTATAGGGAAGGATATAGCAAACCAGAGCAAATTTCTAATGATTCAATTTATTTACCAATTCAACATTTTGATAGAAACTTTGATTGTTCAGTAATGCATGCAAAATACAAAATGTTAAATATGGACTATTCAGATTGGATGGACTATTTTTCTTTTGAACGGAACCTTGAAAGGGAACAAAAATTAATTGACCACTTTGGAGTACAAGATAAAGAATTTGTTTTTGTTAATAGAATGTTTGGTTCACCTCCTGATTCTAAACCATGTATCCATATGGGTCAATATGAAAATTATGTTGAGATGGAATATCTTGGTTGGGATAACTTATTTGATTGGATAGGACTTTTATTAAAAGCAAAACACATTTATACTGTTGAAACTTCAATATTATATATTATAACAAAACTTGGATTAAAAAATGTTACAGTTTATTCAAGACATGACCCTCCAAGTTTTCACCAAGTAGAACACATGTTTGATAAAGATTTAACTTATATATTATGATTTATACACCAGTAAGCGTAGGAGAGTTGATT
>Ga0209499_1001229_pt1 | contig 18146 bp, 23 predicted proteins | sample C_130208_EF_Meta_FD_187306 | JGI IMG/M metagenome (GOLD analysis project Ga0209499, IMG submission 187306) | Freshwater microbial communities from Lake Croche, Canada to study carbon cycling - C_130208_EF_MetaG (SPAdes) (version 2) | ecosystem: Environmental > Aquatic > Freshwater > Lake...
ATGGAAATTATGTGGAGTATTTTGTTGATACGCCTGTAGAGGTCTGTGAGGAACGTGATGTTAAGGGCCTCTATAAGGCTGCTCGTGCCGGCACACTAAAAAATTTCACAGGCGTCTCTGACCCCTTTGAGATTCCTGTTGATGGTGTAAAGGTTCCATTAATGTCTCAGGAGGATTCTGTTGACTTTGTATGTAAGCATGCTATGGGCATTCTAGGGCCACTCAAGGACTGAGTTATATTTTTGCTGATATCCGATTTTCTTTAGTGATACAATAATATTACTAAAGAACTTGCGCCAAGCCTGTTTCTTAACTTCCCTGTTTACGACGCGCGTCTTATAAATTACTAGTGTGTCATGAATAATCTGATACGGGCGTGTATTTAGATAGAAAGTGTTCCTATAACAAGCCTTCTCATAAATATGAAAGGCTGGAAGCCGTTTAATATTATTTCTATCATCTGAATACTTGACAGAATTAAACTCGCGCATAGTAAAGGTTAGGTTAAGACTGTGAACATACTCCCTGATTTTTAGAATCTCTGAATTATGCTCAGACAAGTCATCAACTACACATCTTACCATTATAGGATAGTTAACCTTCGGTGTTCTTACAATAGGGTTATTATTCATGACGGATACATATAAAAATATGTTGATATAATCAATTTTTTTAGGTTGCCATTTCTTGAAAGCATTCCATAAGTTCATCCATTGATTCGTCCTTATTGGACCGCTCACGAAGATGAAAGATAATCCTGCGAACCCGATATATAGAATCAGCATATTCAGCGATAGTATCTTCATCATGGAGTTGCCTATGAAAGTCCTGTTCAATCATATCAACAACATCAGACTCCTCTTCTTGATGATATTTTATTGCCTCTTGGACCTGTGAGCTGCTATAGGTATAGGCATGAAGTTTTGCCTCTGCGTCAATACGTATCTTCTTAGAGCACATTGATTCTAGAACTTCATCCATAGTTGGTTGGTAAATCATCCTATTAATTAGCTTCAATTTTTTTGCGCGTCTATATTAGGATGGCCGAGACAATAAATCCAAATGATTTACTAGTAGGGCACAGATATCAAATATATACTCCTGGATACGTAATGCCAATAATGATAGGTCACACTTTAAATCCTATTATTGGAAATTTTGTCGGTATTAATCCTATAACAGGAGCCGCTCAATTTAATAATGTATTAGGAATTGGTGTTGGCCGAGATGATATTATTGATTATATACTTAGTAATCAGCCATTTGGATGGGTTGTTCGTATGGATGGTAGAAATACAATGTTGCGTAAAAAGAATCAATTAGAAAGGCCTAGAAAAGTGAGTGGACTTTCTATAAAGGAAGAATTAATACAAAAGGGACCTTCTCATCCAAATAGAATTGAAAGAGCTAGATTAATGGGATATAAAAATGAAAATGACCCAGAAGGAAACTGGGAACCTTCGGTTATTGGGTATGGCCGTTCTAGAAAAAGTCGCAAGGCCCGTAAGTCCCGTAAGAGCCGCAGAAATTAAACAGACTACAAATATTGATTTACGCTTCTGTTACATAGGCGTGTAAATCAAAAATATATATTTTTTTGTTATTATCAGGATGACCATTATCAATGGTATAGAAATAGATGATATAGAGTATGAAAAAGATATAATTCGTTCTGCGATTATTAATAACACTCCGATTGACTCAGTCCTTCATGTAGTCATGGTGCTTTCAAATCCCTGCCAATTTGCACGTCGTTATATTCTTGCGCGTGAATTTATACAGCGTATGCTAAATGAGACGAATGTTGTATTATATGTTGTAGAACTCGCATATGGAAAGGATGGTTTTTATGTAACAGAAGCAAAGAATAAACGCCACCTACAACTTCGTGGAGAGATTCCTTTATGGCACAAGGAAAATATGATTAATATTGGTGTTAAGAAGTTACTTCCTAAGGGATGGAAGGCAATGGCCTGGGTAGATGCTGATGTAGAATTTGAAAATTCGTCATGGGCACTAGATACTCTTAAGGTTCTCAATGGTTGTAAGGATATTATACAACCCTTCAGTCATGGTATTGATATGGACAAGGAGAAAAATGCAATGTCTATCTTCCCCTCATTTGGCTTTCAGTATAGCAAGCGCTCTAAATATGGTGGTGTGGGAATTAATATGTGGCATCCTGGATTCGCCTGGGCTTGTACACGCGCCGCTTATGAAAAAATGGGTGGCCTCTATGAAATGAGTATACTTGGCTCTGGAGACCATAATATGTCCCTAAGTTTTATTAAACAAGGATTAAATAGTCTAAATATTGAAACTAGTCAGAATTATAAGGATTCAGTAGAAGAGTTTCAAGGGCGTGTTAAAAATCTACGTCTTGGATATTGTCCAGGAGTTATCCGTCATTACTTCCATGGTTCTAAGAAGAACAGAAAGTATATGGAGCGCTGGAAGATTCTTGTAAAATATGCGTATGACCCATATGAACACATAACAAAGAATAAGGATGGCCTTCTGATTCCTACAGAGTCATGTCCTTCTGGATTGCTTTCAGATATTCTAGATTATTTCTCAGAGCGTAATGAGGATGAGGGCTTCAAGTAATCCTCAATCTTATCTATTAATGTGTGATTTGAATAATTAGATAGTTTAGTTTTTAATAAGAGAATATATTCATGAATGAGAGATGAATCTGTATTAATAAGACTTATATAAGTTTTTATTAATCTTTGTATACATTTTTGTGAACTTGTAGGTTCTGTAATATGTATACCATACTTATTTTTATAGATATCAGACAAGATAGGAAGGCATCCTAATTCTATACTCTCTTCAATAGATTTTATAGGTTCATGTGTTGTTGATAAATTTATATGTATCATACATGACATCTTCTCATAATGTAGCTTTTCCTCTGATAGAAGGCCCATTTCAATTATACCCTCCTGACCAATAATACCGCTAATAAATTCTCTATTACAAAAAGAAAGTTTAGATGAGTCAGATACAATCAGAAACTTGGCGCGAGGAATAATAGATTTTATATAGGGCCAAAAACAATATATAAGATTAATTAGATGTTCGTCATAAGGCTGTGTACATAAAATTTTAAAATTAGACCGCTCTACAGAAGAAACGATTGGATACAAACTATTATAAAGTATTGAACACTTATTATCAGCTAAGTAATTATATTTATTACGAATATAATTTGATTCAAAGAATATTTTAGAGACCTTATCCAAACTAAAATTACTAATATCAAACATAGCATCCATACAAATGAAGATTGAAGTTGTATTTATTAAGGATGATATAAAAGTATTTGTAAAGGGTGGAAATAATATACATATATCTATTTCTGAATCAGGGTCAAAAGTTTTAGCATTTTTAAATATTATTCCTTTATATTCGTTAAAAATAGCCTGTGCATAAATAGTTACATTATAACCTTTATCCTTACACTGCAAGGCCATATTATAAATAAATATATCTTTATCTGCATCATAAGTATCATAATGTTTAGGATTTCTCATCTCCAGGCCATTACAGTAAAATACAATCTGATTATTTGCTATTTTCCTAGAAGATTCCATAGACTCTAAGATTTCACATGCCTTTGATACCAACTGATTATATGGAACTGTGGTCGCCCGTGGGTCATTATCTAAACTTGTTTCTGTAAGGACTGTAAATCCGCTTGAAAGCCAGGGCTCACATCTTATTGTTTCAAAAACCTTATATGTTTCATTAAAATGAATATTCAAGAGAATTTTTGCCTTACCTATCTCTATATCTCTTAGTATTGTATAATCTCCATCTAGAACAAGGAGTTTTTTACCCCGTGCCTTAAGTTCATCAAGAATATTCTGGCGATAGGGACCTATTTGGCCACAGAATGCTATATCATACTCCTTATCTAGAGTTTGTAAATTGCGATACTCAATAATTGTTTGAAGGGATAATTTAAATGGAACTGACCTTACAGAAAGATTATGGTTTTTAAGAATATTATAATTAGATATACTATAATCCCAGATTTCCACAATATCTGACTGTTTCATACGAGGTAGATTCCGCTCAAGCATTATTTCTCGCGTCATTTGCTCAATATTATATATGATTTTCTTAGCTGTGTTATTAGGAAATTCATGAACCTGGTCAATTATGAAAATGGGTAATGTTCTTTCTGGAGATTTTTCTGAAAGCAGAAAAGAAATTACATTCATAATTTCGGTATTCTTATAGTTCGTATAAACTGGAGGCCTTACGATTGATGTATATTGATTATATAAATCAAGGATATAGAGAGAATGATCTTCTGGAAAGTCTGCACGAATATAATAAGAAAGTTTATCTGGCGTATATCCTAACTTATATCCCTGGCTGAATATTCTATATACATACTCTGAATCTTCTCCTAAGCCATAACCTTCTGGAAAGGGTAATGACTTCCAAACAGACTGCTTACAAGAGAAATGGCCGTTTGTTGACCCTCCATATTTTGACTCTATACGCCCGCAGATATTATCTTTTGATAAAGAAAATCCATCAGTATACAACTTATTTTCTATTTGTTCCCATAATATATTTGAAATGGGACGTGACCTGTATTGGTTTGAGTTACATTGTTTATTATAATGGAGAAATCCATCAATGCCTTGATTAAAGGCTGCTTCTATTGAGGCTAGACGATTTGGATGCATTATATCATCAGCATCAAAGAAAGTTAATATATCAACCTCAATCTTAGATGCTGCTATATTTCTATTTCTTGCTTGGCACTGTTTCTCAGTTGTTATGGATATTTCAATAGGAAAACTAAAGGATGGTAGTATTGGAGGCTCATCTACTTCAGATATACTAATAGAAACTATATCTGGTTTCCTTGTTTGATTTTCAATACTTTCAAGGCATTTTTGTATATACTGAATATGATTTTTATAACAGGGTATACAGACGCCTATGCGCATTATTATTAAGTTATGGATTCTTTTTTAGACCATATGGTCTAAAAAAGTAAGGGCTATAATTATTAATGATTTATCCCTTACCTTATAGTATTCCTGATGAAAATATAGTTAATTATATGGATATAAAAGACAAAAAGCATATTATTATTTCTGATATTATTCCTGGAGATAAATTAACTTATAGATTTGGTTCTGGGGATGAAAAAGAATATAATGAACATTATCAAGAATCTTTTTTCGCGTATACATCAAAAAAAGGCGGATGGGACTGTTTACGTCATTATGAAATTATGGCAAATGGCTGCTTGCCTATATTTAAAAATATTAATGAATGTCCAGATACAAGTTTAATTAGTTTACCAAAAAATCTTATAGAAGAATATACCAGGACCTTACTACCTTATAAAAAAGATTATAAACACTTATATGATGAGTATGTATATAAGATTCTTGAACACGTGAGAAATAACTGTTCAACAAGCTCTACTGCAAAATATTTTTTAGAAAAAATGTCTCATATTAAAATTAAAAATGTCTTATTAATTCGTGGAGATATTGGTGTAAATTATACAAGAGAATTTTTCTGGATAGGAATGAAACGATACATTCAGGGAATCTTAGGTATTGCTGTTGAATATCCAAAGATTGATTATTTATATAAATCATATACTGATGATAAGAAGGCCTTACACGGGTTTGGATTTAATTATACATGTAAACTAGATGATGATTATAATTTTAGCAAGGAGGAGATTATTGATAAAATAAGCAATGGATTTTGGGACCTTATTATTTATGGAAAAATGGGCCCAGATGAATTATTTGAAGGAGGTATGCCTAATTTACCATTGTGGGATTACGTTTCTCAAAAATATAATAAGGACAAAATTGTGTTCTTATATGGTGGCGATGAATGTATTGATTTAACCTATAATAATGTATATTCATCGCATATTAACTATCATGAAAATTTTGGAAACTGTTTTGTAAGGGAACTCAAACTCTAGCGACCTTGCCAAATTTTCACTACATATGGATTCTTTGATATATTTGAGTTTAGGAAGCTACTGGAGCAGAATACATGTTCATGATTTAATATATCGCCACATACAGAATATGAACTAAAGTTGCTAATATCATAGAAATCAGTTAAGATTATATATAAGAGGCGTTCAAAAAAACAGCGTAGCTTACGCGTATTAAATAAATTTGCCACAGAAGTAAGGTTCGTTTTATGTTGTAAAAATGATAGAAAGGTCCTATCAAAAATAGCCATCCCTCCAAATACAATAGAACCATATCCCAATTGTAATCTGTGAGCACGATGATGAATATCCTTATTATCTATTCTAAAATTATGAATAATATTATTAATTTCATGACTATTTGTATCTTCATGAATACATGATGAACAATACCATAAGGGCCTATAGTGAATTGATTCTAGGCTAAGATTAATTCTACCAATCAAGAAAGCCGAATCGTGAATATAATAGAATTTTTCATAAAGGGATTTATTTTCACAAGCCCAAACGTAGGCATTCACTTCTCCACATCGCGGGTGTGTTGTATTTATAATTTTTAAGGTGTTTGACTGTTCTATTGAAATAGAAACTGAGTGAGAATCATTTAGAATAATAATATCTGAGTCAGGATGAAAGAGTTCTATGCGTTTTACACACAATTTAAGTGTTGTCTCATGATGAGGTTGTGATATAAATGTTGTTATAATAAATACGCTTTTATTCATCTATATATTTTTATTTATGTTTCTTTAATACCAAACAATATAATTGTTTAACTGTGCCTGTAAAGGCCTTAATGTAGTATTTGAATCTGGTGTTAACTTATTTTTAATAAAAATAATCTCAAGGGGATTCAAATCAAGGCCGAAATAATTGCCAGATTTCTCATAGCAGCTTTTTTCACCTCTATTCCATAGTTTATATGACCATAAAGACTTGTCATTTATATCAATATTTTTAAAGGCAAGAAGAAGACACGCTATTTTTTTATTATTTAGTATAAACTTACTTGATAAAAGGCGTTCATATTTTATTAGCGAGTCTAATGAATTAGACCTGAATTCAGTAAAAATATTAATAAGTAATTTTATAGATGTTGACTTTATTCCAAACATATAGGAATGTAAAAAGGGAATATTTAAGTTAGATTCTATTCCTAGAACTGAGTAGCCCATTGAATCTGGTGGAAATTCTATAATAGGAGCAAGAAGGTCGCAGGTTTCTAGGCGTTTATTGAATAGTTCTATCCAGTTGGTATCTACGATTGTGGGTAGACAGGGTCCTAGACAAACACTACTTATGAAATAAAAACGCTCATACTCTGTAATGAGAGGTTCTTGTGAAAGGAACCATGAATAGGTTACTAATTCGGTGTCATTGATGACCCTCTTTATGATTCTGATATTTTCTCTTTCAGGAATATCAATAGAACAGATAGAATTATTTATAAGAAATACATAAGAGTAATTATTGTTATTAATAAGACCATGTTTAAGAAAAAAGGCTAGATTATTAATTGTAACAGGCCCTTCATTATAGTAATAAACCACTAGGGTTTTCATTGTATGTAGATATACAGGTTTATTTAGGCATTGAGGCGACTATGACGCCACTGCTTCAAGTACTCATACATTACAATGGAACCTGCAATAGAGACATTCATACTTCTTACCATTCCATATTGTGAAATAGTAAGACGTGGTGTAGACTTCATCACCTTTAAGAGCTCTTCAGGAATGCCATGGCTCTCTGAGCCCATGATAAAGCAGACTGAACCTTTGACATAAGGCTTGAAATTCATATCTTCAAGTGGGATGCCACCCTGCTCAATTAAGAAGGGTTGAAGGGTACGTTCTGTAAAGAAGGCCTTGGGATCTTCCAACTTGTCAATCTTATGAACACGAATATAATGTTTTGCACCAACCTCTGGGCGTGCGTCATATGAACGTCGCCCGACAATCCAAACGTCTGAGCAACCAAGAACTGCCGCAGAACGAATAGACATGGCAACATTCATGTTACCATCAACATTGAATAGCATTAGATGAACTGGGAGGGCAAGGGCCTCTGAAATCTCGCGATTCTTTTCTACTGTATTTTCTTGAAAACAGGTGTGGACATTGTATTTGACACCGTCAAGCCGACTTGGGTTGACAGACATTCTTGAGGATGAATAGAATACATAGTAATTAAATGTTCAATTTTTTATATAATCATATAATAGAATGAGCCTTCCAAGTGCCAAGCCTAACTATTCAAAAATTCTAAGGTCGCTTCATAATATTACGGCGAAAGTTAACAGAAATTCTAAATATGGGCCGAAATTTAGACAGCCGCGCGCTCTAAATGTTTCATATAAAGCACCTTCTGGGGCATATAATATATTTCCAGAATTTTCGGACCCCATAGCCTACAATAGCAATGCTAGTTATGCTAGTAATCCACGCAAATTAAATCTATTTACAGGAATTAATACGGAAGCGGTAAGAAGTAATGTTCCAAAATATATTAAGAAAGGGCCAAGGACAATATTAAATCCAAATTGGGTAGATCCAAATCCTGTACCCAAGGGTCCCCAGAATTTAATGGGTCGTCAAGGACCAATCATGCAATGGAATAAATTCGGACCACGCACTCGCAGAGGCCGTCGCAGATAAATAATATACATATAGAGTAGTTATAATGGCTCAATCTCCGAGTCTATATGAGAATTATGAAATACTAGATAACTCTAATTTTGAGAGTAATAACAACAATAATTCTCCTGCGAAAAGGGTTCGTAAGAATCAACTTAGACGTAACATAGTTAGTAATGCTACTAGACGTGCTATAAATGAAAGGTCTCGTATAAGAAATCAGGCGGCAAGGAATAGGGCTGCTGCTCTAGCAGCAGAGGTCGCAAGAAATCAAAATAGATTTCTTGCGGCAAATTTACCGGCCCCTAAAGATGAAAATAATAAAACAGTAAATCAGTTTTATAAACAGTTTGAAAGTTCTTCGCGGTCAAGAAAAAAACGTAAATCACGTAAATCACGGCGCTAAGGGTTTAATCCCATGAATAGTTGTTACACCCTTACCCCATACTTCATCGTTAAAAATCTTGGGGCGCATATTATCAACCGCCCCATCAGTATAACCCATATTCTTATAAACCTCCTTTATAGTTTTAGAAGAACAGCTATATTCTTCTGAAAAGGTAAAAACCTTACGTGTGTCTTCAATAAACTTACGCTCCTTATCATTATACATAGAAAGTGTCGTGTGACGAAAGATATAACATGGAAGTTCAGTAGTAGTTTCGGCCTTTGTATTGTCCTGAATTGTTTCAAGAAGTAGCTTCACTTGGTGTTCTGATTCGCGCATTTCTACAGTTAGCCCAGTCCATATTTCATCCGAGCGCTTCTTTGCATTGGCTAGAGTATTCTTAAACTTACGAGTAGAATCATAATGATTCTGAAGAAGACGTAATACAATCGTTCGCTGTAGATTGAGGTGTTCAATCTGCTGCTGAGATTCAGTACTTTCTTCAATACTGAGTGGCTTCCTGTTATTTATAAATGTCTCCATAAAGGGTTTGAGGCTCTGTAGAAGTGTGGTTGGGTCATCATGCTTTAGAAGATTGTTTATATAAATACACATACGACCATCACGAAGCTCCTGTATGTCTATTCCACCATTCTTCTGATGCCCAACAATACCTGAGGTTAATGATACCATGAGTCCAAGAGAGATGGTTGGATTGGTCTCCATATCACGAAGAAACTTATTAACTTCTTCCTGATTAACGGAACGAGAATAGTTTTTGGACTCCCATAAGACCGTATGTTTCATCCATTTCATATGCATATCTCCCTGGTGACCTTCCTTACCAACATCTTCTAGACTAAATTCATCCTTGATTCCGCCAGAGCCAAAGGCTTTCTGAATACACTCGGTAAGAATAATCTCACCGTGCTGCCCCTTCTTCTGAGAACCAGTCTTGAGCATCTGGTCTTTTACAGATTCTAGTTTGTCGGTCAGAGACCGACTAGATTCTCTAAGACCATGCTCAAAGGTAACAAGAGTCTGTTTTACCTGAGATTCAAGGGCCTGGATTCGTGAATCCTTCTCTTTAAGAATTTCCTCACGGTTGCGTTTTTCCTCTTCACGAACACGGCGTTCAGTATCAATTCGTGCCGCAGTTTCTTCCTGAAGCTTGCGCTTAAAACCTGAAACGGTTTCTGCCATGAAGAGCTTTTCTGCATTCAAGGATTGTAACTGTGGCTCATACTTCTTTTCAGCCTCTGCCATTAGGTTCTTAAATACCTCCTTATTCTCAAGCTTATTCCCTTCGTTTATAACACTGTTATACGCTACTGAAGCAAAGGTTAGAACACGGCCCGTTTCTTCTGGTGAAAGACCATTAAAAAATGGTGGGAGTTCAAAGTTTCCTGGAACCTCAAGTTTTATATATTTTGACATTATTGTCTTCTTATATTCTATAAGCGTTTATTCTTTAGATTACTCTAGCTTCTCGCGGCGCTCACGCTCAAGACGAACCTTCAGAAGTTCACCGATTGTATAAGAGAAGAACTTATTGGCATTCTCCGCAATAATTCGCTCATCCTCCTTTGTCAGAGAAGTACAAGAATCATCGGACCCTAGTGCCTCTCCCTCAACATCAGTATCATCCGTCTTAGCCGTCTCATCTGCCTCCTCCGCCTCATCGGTCTCATCCGTCTCATCCGTCTCATCCGTCTCATCCGTCTCATCCGTCTCAGCCTGCCGGTCCTGCGCTACCTGCTCTTCCTTATCAATCTGATTCTCTACCTCAATGTTCTCCTGCATGACGCGCTCAATAATATTAAGGGAAAGAATCGTAAGAATAGTAAGAAGGCTGAGGATTGCGAGGGCTGCTACGATGGGGTCCATATAAACAACTATGATGTACTTAAAACCTAATAGAAATTATTGTTCAATTTTTTAGCCGACGTTAATTGATAAAAAATTGAAATGCGCTGCTTGAGTTCTACTTGGCACAAATGGACGACTTTCAGAAGCGCCGCAAGAAGAAGGACAAGGCTAAGGAAAAGTTTGAGAGGAATGGTGGCTTCTCAACAAAACATATTAGAATTACAGAGGAAGTTCAGATAAAAAAGCAGGGAAAAAATTGAATAAGGGCGGCTATGAATATTTTTTACACAAAATGAAGGCCAAGGTTATCAAAGTCAAGACACTTATTGTGCCACCCCTTAACGAAAATCCTGTAGGCTTGACTGCGGAGGCATTTGAAAATCTTCGCGAGTGGCGGCTTAGTCACGGGGAAGAAATCTGCCAAGAAGATCTAAAATGGTATTATGGAGCCCTAGAAGAGGATAAGAAAGAAGAGGAGGCTTATTTCGGAGAGAATCCTAGTTATAAGGCAATGATTGATTCTATCGCACAAGGCTTTAGTGACGAGCAGAGGGAGGCGGCGGCGGCAGAAGCAAAAAAGAAGGAGCCAGTTAGTGATGACCTTGGTCCAATGCCTGAGTATGGTAGCAAGGAGTTCTGGGCCTGGTGTCGTAAGCGCAAGGAGATTCGTCTTAAGAAAGAGGCAGCCATTATTGCTGCTGGTGGAACCGTGCCTGCTCCTAAGAAGAAAAAATAAAGTATTGTATAATAATACATTTTTATTTACAGGTCACGAACCTGCTGGCTGAAGGCAAGGGCTGAATCAGACGTATAGCTTGGGGCCCAATTCCAAATACTAGTTCGTAGGATAGTAGGAGATGAAGGTGGCTTGACCTCAAAAGCTGCCGAAATATCGCCACCAACTTCACAGAAAGCGTCGTCTGCATTCTGCTCAATTAGAGATGGCTCCTCATTACACGGAATCAGGGCGGGCATGTCATAAAATGGATCCTTGACAAGAGGCAACTTCTTCTTACACGTAATTAGAGCGGGCATGTCATAAAATGGATCCTTAACAAGGGGCGGCATATCATCAAAGTTATCATTCTCTGATTCATCCGTTGGGTGATTAATCTCAACAGGAACTGTCTCAAGTTTCTCTCGCAGTTCGCGCGCCTCGTCACGTTCCATCCGCCAGAGATGTTCAAACTCCTTGTTCAAGAAATGGTCCATCTTTGCGCAATTTCGCAGAACTTCACCCAGGCTGAAGACACCACTTTCCTCTAGATGAGAATTCTTTGCATAGAACTCATCAATTGACTTCTTCAGGTTATAAAAGAGCGCCATTGTGTCATCGTAATCAAGCTTGACCATTATTGCGTATACAAATTACATAACTAAAAAATGCGTCAATTTTTTTGGATTATATCTACTGGTGGCAGTAGATATAATACTCAGAGGCATTCATCGATGCCGCGCGCTTCCTTGACTTGACCTGCTGACTGGGGCATAGTTCACAGCTACAGGGCAGGTTGAGGTAAATGTTCAGGTCGTGCTCAGAGACAGCCTTCTTATAGTTCTCCCAGTCAACGATTGCGCCATTCTTGAGGACGGCAAGGCCCGTTGAGGAGTTGATGTACCAGATGGGCTGCTTCTCCATTTTTGTATGTTGGTAAAAAAATAGGACCGCAGCCCATTCAATTTTTTTCAGCCAGTCTAATTGCCTGTGTAGAGAACCATAGCAGGCCCCTTGCCGTCCTTGTTACGGTCCATCAGAGACTTCTGCATGAGAGAGTTGCCTGGCTGGACGCGCGCGGGTAGCATATACTGGTAGACATAGCCGCCAGGCATGTAGCCCTCACCGTTCTGGCGCTGGATGGTGAGAAGGACCTTGTAGGTGAGGTGGACCTTGCTGTTCGTCATCTTGTTTGTTGTAATAAACATATTAGAAAAAATCCGTTCAATTTTTTGGGCATAATTTTCAAGAGAGTTCTTTATAAAGAAAAAAGAGTGCCTTTCGGCTTTTTGTTTTCTTTTATTACGCGACGGCGGCCGGCACGGTCGGCGGCTCGGCCGGCACGTCCTTCTCCTTCTCACCCTTGATGATGGCGAGGAGGCCGTCCCAGCCCTGCTCTGGGTGCGCGGCCATGTAGCCCGCCGCCGCCTTCTGCACCTCCATCATCCGCACGGGGTCGTTGAGGCTCGAGACGGCGCCGTCGGCAATGGCGCGGCCCATTGCGGCGTTGTCGTCGCCCTTGCCGAAGCCGATGCGCTTGACCGGCATGTGGCGCTCGCCGGCCTTGTTCGGCGTATAGGCAATGCCCGTGCGCTCGCACCACGCCTGCCAGGAGAGGCCGAGGCGGCAGCGCTCGTAGTAGCCGGCCTTGCCCGTCAGGCGCACGCAGGCCGGCTGCTGGATGTCCTTGCCGTCCTTCTTGATGATGCGCTCGGGAAAGAGGCGCCGGCCGGTGCCCTCCTCGCCAGGGTGAACATAGCGGCAGCAGCCGGGCGTCACGACGCCCGTGGCGCTCTTACGCGTGAAGACGCAGCCGCTGCCGTGGATGCAGGGCTGCGGCGAGTTCAGGCGCGGCGCGTCAAAGGCAATCTTCTCGTACCAGTGGATGGAGTTGGACATCTTGGCTTGATTGTTAGGGGGGTAATAATAACTTTGGAAAAACCCTGTTCAATTTTTTTCCGGATATCCGTTGTAAGAGGCAGGTCTCTTGAGGGTCTCTTAAAGTCCATAACAAGAAAAAATTGCCTTTCGGCTTTTTTTCTTTTCTTTTTTGGGTTTTGGGGGCGTTCACCACGCCGAGTTGTCCACGACCTTCTTGGGCTTGGGCGCGGCGAGGATGCTGCCGTCGGCCATGGCCATCACGCGGCCGCCGCCCGCCATGCGCGCCGCGAAGAAGCTGTCAGCCTTGGTCGGCGGCGCCACGCGGAAGGTGCGGTTGAGGTGCCACTCGGGCCGCCAGCCGGGCTCGCCGGGGTGGAGGCGCTTGCACGTGTGCGGCGTCATGAGCGCGCCCGTCTTGGGGTGGCGGTACATGTGCGCCCAGCACTCGGAGCCCGTGAGCGCCGCGCGCACGGGCGCGCAGCGCTCGCCCTTGGCGTTCGTCGTCCACTGGCCCTTGGGCGCCTTCTCGTCGCAGTAGAGGAACTTGCACGGCTCGTCCACCTTGCCGATGTGGCGGTCGCGGCCCTTGCCGCGCGAGTTGAGCAGCTTCTGGCTCTCGGCGTAGCTGAACATGCGCGAGGCCTCCAGCGTGAGGCCGCGCTCGGCCGCCAGGGCCATCTCCATGCGCAGCCGCTTGGCCTTCTCGGGCGCCGTCATGCGGGCCTCGTCCTCGGCAAAGGCCTCCTCGTTGAGGTCGCCCCACAGCTTCTCGGGCTCGTCAACGACCGTCCAGTAGCGGTCCTGGGCCTCGCAGACCCAGAGGCCGCCGTCCATGGCCTTGGCCGCGCCGCAGCAGCGGCAGGGCTCGTCACCGTCGTCGCTAAAGACCCAGAAGGGGCTGTAGGCGGCCGAGGAGGCGAGGCGGATGCGCTTGTTGGGGGAGGCCATTTTGTTCTCTTTTGGGCTCTTTTGGGCTTTGGAGGCCTAGAGAGCTGGAGGAGTGGGGGTGTTTGTTGGCAGCTAGGGCTCTATACCTAGTGTTACGCCGTGCTAAGTAAGAAAGGGGGTGGCCTGTTCAATTTTTTTATTAAGTTGAACATTTCAGGCTCAAAGAGGCCTGGGCCGAGTTCAAAGAGGCCAAAAGAGCCCAAATAGGCTAAAACAGGCCAAAAAAGCCCAAAAGAGCCCAAATAAGCCAAAATGGCCCAAAAAAGGCCAAAAGAGCCCAAATAGGCTAAAACAGGCCAAAAGAGCCCAAAAGAGCCCAAAAGAGGCCAAAAGAGTCCAAAAAGCCAAGAGGAAACTGGCTTTGGAAAAGAAGCCCAAGAAGCCTAAAATGTTCAACTTAATAAAAAAATTGAAGGGCGTTTTTCCTCAATTAGCCCTTACCCCCCTCAACCCTACACCCTCCCACCCCAAGCCCTCAAAGATGTCCATGACGATTGAGAACCTGGAGAAGCGCATCGCGGCCCTGGAGGCCCAGCGCAGCACCGACGCCGACCGCATCGCGGCCCTGGAGAGCCAGAAGCCCGCCAAGGCGCCCAAGAAGCCCAAGGCGCCCACGGATGAGGACAAGCCCAAGCGCGAGGCCAACTGGTTCATCGTGGCCTGCGGGCCCGTCCGCGAGGCCATCAAGCCGGCCGTGGCGGCCTTCAACTCGGCGCTGCCCGAGGGCGGCAAGAAGCTCGCGGGCACGGCGGCGCCGCAGGTCTGCCGGCTGCTGCGCCACGCCGGGAAGCTCACGCCCGAGATCCAGCCCACGGAGGCCGAGATCATGGCGGCCTTTGAGCTCTTCCTGGAGGCACACAAGACCGGCACGCTCACGCCCGACGGCCCGCGCATCCGCGCCGAGAAGTCGGCGCGCTCCTCGGCCGCCTCCTCGGCGGCCTCGGGCAAGGCCGCCAAGCCCAAGGCCGAGCTGAGCGAGGCCGACGCGGCGGCGCTCAAGGCGCAGAAGGCGGCCAAGGCCGCTGCCACGCGAGCGGCCAACAAGGCCAAGAAGACGGCCGAGGAGGAGGCCGCGACGAAGGCGGCCGCCGAGGCCGAGGAGGCAGAGGCCGACGACTCGCCGCTGGAGGCCTACGAGTGGAAGGGCGACATCGGCAAGGGCGTCAAGGCCTACGAGCGCATCGACTCCAAGGGCGTCAGCTACATCTACTCGGCCGACGGCGACGACTTCAAGGGCATCTGGGACGAGGCCACGAAGAAGCTCAACCCCGCCGGCAAGGACATCAAGATGATGTAAGCCGCCGCCCAACACCAAAACCAAAAAACAAAAGAAAAAAGAAGCCGAAAGGCGCTCTTTTTTCGTTGGCCAAAAAATTGAAGGGTGCGCTCACAACTATATAAACATCCAGCAAAGATGTCATCCTCTTTCGCATTCTACATCAAGCGCTGTATGAACGACACGGACCTTGGCCAGCTTGAGGACATAAAGAAGTCTTGGAATAACATGGTCAGCCAGCTGCGCGTGGAGGTAGAGGAGAAGAAAGCTGCGGCCGACGAGTGTAAGGTCCGCTACCTAGACGACGAGGGTTATGTTCCGCACTCTTGTAGTCTCGTAAACGGCTCATACGACAGGTCAGGGGGTGAGTTCTGTATGGCCGCAACCCAGCAGGACCATGCCGAGAGGGCCCTCACCAACCTAGAGATTGAGAACAAGATCTGCGACGCCTTCTACGCCTTTGTGCAGGCATGCTATGCCGAGAGCAAGGGCGACGACAACCTAGCCAAGGAGATAATCCGAGAGGCAATTACGTATTCACTTACCCTCAAGACGGTCTCTGCCACTCTTGAGTTTTGGACACTCTCTTAGACCAATGAACAATAAAAAATTGAAAGGGTCGCCGCCCTTATTTTTTAGTACCCTCAAATCTTCAAGATGACCCTTAACTGCTTCTCGCGCCTCCCCTATGATGTCAAGGTTCACGAGATCGCGGACTTCTTGGACCACAGTGACGTCCTTGCCTTCAACGAGGTTCTGCGCCGCGACGAGCGCGTCTACAAGAAGCTGCCCGCGGACTTCGCGCTCAAGGTCCACATCCTCGCGATGAAACAGAAGTACACCAGCATCGCGTCAAAGGTGAACAATGCCTTCTGCGACGTCTCAATCTTCAGGTTGCTTGGTGAGTCGCGGCCGCCCCGCGCCGCCCTAATGACCTTCCTTGCCACATACAAGCAGCTCTTTGCCTTCTTTGCCGACCCCAACAACTCACCCATCTTCACATACCAGCGGGACCTCAAGGACAAGCAGGCGGCCCTGTTGGACTACTGGCAGAACGACGCCCAGAATGAAGAGCCGTTCTTCCCCTTCCTCACTAGCAAGCAGGTCGCAGAATTTCAGAAGGCTGCGTTCCATGCGGCAACCGCCATCAGCTCCACATCCTTTGTACGCCACATTTCGCTTTCAGGTGAGTCAAAGGACATCTTCTGAGATACAGCTCATGTGAAAAAATTGAACAAAAATTTTTTACTGTAGTTATTTACAACACAATGCCCCTACTTTGGATCCACCGCGCGACCGTCGCAGATATCTTTGTTCCTATTGGCTATCTTGCCGAGGCGCGCACCTACACGGAAAAACTCCTTTCTATCAATAGTCCAAATGACTACACTATGATGAATGTAGATGTAGAAGAGCTGAATTTTACAGGACATGCTGACCTTGGAGTATCGCCTGGCCTTCAGATTGCATTTATCTTTGACAACTATATTCCTTACAATGGCTGGGAGTTCTGGAATCCTGATGGCTACATCATGAGCAGTAAGAATGAAGCCATGACGCTCGGCGATGATAAGGTCCCTGAAGGTTTTGTCCCTGGCGAGTCTTCAACACCCTGGGTTAAGGAGGTTCGTACTCATAAGCAGTTGGACGCCGAACTTGACAACTATATGCGGAAGGATGATCTGAGCCCTGTCATTAATCGCTTGAAGGCAATGTTTGGATTCTAAGGAGCGAACATATAAAGTCCATTTTATTAATTATATAGAATGACATCCTACCTTCAAACAATTACAGTTGAATTTCCAAGCTCTCAGCGGATATTCTTAGGAATGGAAGTAAGTCCTATCTGTCCTCCATCATATAAGACCGAGGAAGGTGCGCCTTTTATTGTTATGAGGAATACTGAAAATTGCCTTATTATTTGGTGGAATAATGGAATTATTGTAAAAGGATATCCTGATGGACTAACTAAAACCTGGTATCCAAAGGTAAGCCAAAAGGACGCCCTATTATTTTCAATTGAACCCACAAATAAAAAAGGATACTTTGAATTCCACAACGACGGCTCTGTATCATCCTCAATTGGCCATATTAATTATTACTGGTCAGCGCCAGTTCCAGGTCTTCCTGAAACCGGTGCGCAGGTTTTTGGATATCTTTATGACGAAAATGAATATACTGACGAGGAACTTGAGCAGCGCGGTTGCGGCCTTTGTCACGATAGCGCATTTTAGACCGGCGGGCATTTCAAACCGGTAAAATTGAATAACTAAAAATGCACTTTGATATTATTAAAATGGATTCATATAAAATAGTGTTTTCAGATAGACCGGGAGGCAGAAGTCTTATTGGTGAGAATGATACGGTTAAAGACCTAGAGGAAAAGGTGAATACGCATATTAATCAAGGGTGGTCCTGTATTGGTGGGATTG
>Ga0209499_1001236_pt1 | contig 18111 bp, 16 predicted proteins | sample C_130208_EF_Meta_FD_187306 | JGI IMG/M metagenome (GOLD analysis project Ga0209499, IMG submission 187306) | Freshwater microbial communities from Lake Croche, Canada to study carbon cycling - C_130208_EF_MetaG (SPAdes) (version 2) | ecosystem: Environmental > Aquatic > Freshwater > Lake...
CGGCAGAGGCACCGGGCGCGAGATCAATGCTGACATCGTTGAATGCGCCGTCGAGGTTGTAGGCCACGGCCAGCGCGCGGTAGTTCATCCAGATCACGCTGAAGCGCTTGTGGTCGGGCAGCGTTTCCCCGGCGCGCGCCTCGAAGACAAACTCCGGCGACAAGCCGATGCCGCAGATTTGCAGGGTTTCGCGCCGACCGTTAATCACCGCCACCAGCGAGTCGCCGGGCTGCAAGCCGTTGGCCAGGGCGAACGACTCGCCGAGCACCACCTCGCGCCGCTCGTCGGTGCGCGGGAACCGGCCGCTGCGCAGGAACACCTGGTTGAGCTTGGGCGCGGTGCCGTCCTCGGGCAGCGAGATGATATGGCCGGTGGCCGGCGCCGAGAGTCCCGGCAAATCGAGCGTCACGTCCACCACCACCCGGGTTTCCACCGTGGCCACGCCGGGCAATATCGCCAGCCGGTCGGCCACGGCCAGCGGCGCGCGCTTCAGGCTGGCGAACACGTCGGCCAGCGCATATTGCTGATAGTAGGTGGCGCGGGTCGATTCGAGTGTTAGAATCAGGCTGCGTGTCATGATCATCATGGCCAGCCCGCACGCCATGACCAGACTCACCGCGACGACCTGGCCTTTCATCCGGCCGAGGTCGCGCAGCAGTTTCCGGTCTAACGGGTCGATCATGGGGACGGGATGGACGGGATGGACGCTGAAGCCCGCAAGCTGGTCTCTTCAGTTTAGAATTGAGTGCTTTCCCCTTACCATTTCAGCTGGGACGCGGGCAGGCGGTTCGGGTTGTGGTGGGAGTTGACGATCTTGCCGTCGGATAGATAGAGCACGCGGTCGGCCATTTCGGCCATCACCGCGTTGTGGGTGATAATGACGGTGAGGGTGCCGAGCTCGCGGTTGATGCGCTCGACGGCCTCGAGCACGGTGATGCCGGTGGTCACGTCGAGCGCGCCGGTGGGCTCGTCGCACAACAACACTTCCGGGCGCTTGGCGATGGCGCGGGCGATGGCCACTCGCTGTTGCTCGCCGCCGGAGAGCTGCGACGGGAAATGATCCATCCGCGCTTGCAAACCCACCATTTCGAGCGCCTCCTCGGGCGTCATCGGGTTGAGCGAGATGTTGGTGATCAGGGCGATGTTCTCGCGGGCGGTGAGCGAGGGGATCAGATTGTAGAATTGGAAGACGAAGCCCACGCAGTTGCGCCGGAAAAGCGTTAGGATTGTCTCCTGCGAGCTGTCGAGTTGCCACCCCTTGTAGATCAGGTCGCCCGAGGTCGGCACGTCCAGCCCGCCGAGGATGTTGAGCAGGGTGGACTTGCCGCTGCCCGATGCACCCAGCAGGCAGACCAGCTCGCCGGCGTGGAGTTCCAGGTCCACGCCGTGGAGAGCGACCACGTCGAGCTCGCCGGTGTGATAGACCTTGCGCAGCTGGCGCGCTTGATAGACGACCCCGCTGGCGGGCGGCGGCGCGGTGAGTGGCGGCGCGGTGGCGGGTGGCGCGTTCATGAACTGAGGCAGCTTAGCAGCCCCCGTGTTGACCGCAACCCTGAGGGGGGCCGAGTTCACGCGTGGCTGCGGCGTCCCGCCGCAGGCCGTGGCCGGAGCGTCTCGCTCCGGAATTCGACGCGTGCGGTACTTTCCTCTTGGTTCACCTGTCTGCGGAACTACAATATGCGCGATGAGAAGATATTGGAACCTCTCGGCCCGGTGTTTGCTGTGCTTCCCCCTACTTGAGGGCTCTATCGAGGCAACAAAGATCAATCCACAACTGTTTGGCACACTTGCCTTCCAAAGGCCGTCGCCAGACGGCTACCTTGGGCAAATGCACCTATGATTTTCCGAACTGCAACGCGGTTCTGTCAGCAGGCGATGGAGGGTCTCCCGATGCGGGGTTGGGATATGCCACATGACCCGCGCCTGAAGTGTCCCTGCCTGACATAAGTCGTCGGATGGGTCTGGCGGCGGGCCACCGCCAGCACGGCCTGCCGCGGGACGCGGCAGGCACGATTTCCTCCCCGCGCTTCCAGCTTGGCTTTCCCGCTGTTGCATCTTAAAACCACCGCATTGAGCCCCTATGAAAATCGAACATATTGCCTTGAATGTATCTGATCCAGTCGCGGTCGCGGCGTGGTATGGCGCGCATTTCGACCTCCGGATCGCGCGTCATATTCCGCAGCCCACCCAAACCCACTTCCTGGTGGATTCGGATTCCACGATTCTGGAGCTGTACTGCAATCCGCCGGCGAATGTGCCGGATTATCAGGCCATGGACCCCTTGCTGTTGCATCTGGCATTTGTCAGCGCGGATCCTGTCGCGGACTCGACGCGGCTGATCGGCGCCGGCGCCAGCTGGGTCAGCGAGGTCCAGCTTCCGGATGGCTCGCATCTGATCATGTTGCGCGACCCGTGGGGCCTGGCGCTGCAACTGTGCAAGCGCGTCACGCCGTTGCTTTGAGCCGCGCAAGATCTGGCGGCGAGCCGCCGCCAGCACGGCCTGGCGCGGGACGCGGCAGCCACGGTGGGCTACCAGCCGCCGCCCAGCGCCTGGTAGAGGGCGATCAAGTCGCTGGCCAGGGCGAGGTTGCTCAGGGTGAACTCGGTTTCGGATTGGAAGAGCGAGCGTTGGGCGTTGAGCACGTTGATGAACTCGGTTTGGCCGGCGGAGTAAAGTTGCAGCGAGAGTTCCACGGCCCGGCGGTTGGCGCTCACCGCCTCGGCGAGCGCGGCGTGGCGCTTGTGTTCGTTAGAGCTGGCGGCCATCGAGTTCTCGACTTCCTGCAGGGCGACGAGCACGGTTTGGCGGTAGGCCAGCACCGACTGGTCGCGCAGCGCCTGCTGGATTCGGATATTGGCCTGGAGATTGCCGCCTTGGAAGAGCGCCCAGTTGAAGGACGGACCAAACGAGCTCACGCGGGCCGAGGGCGACAACCAGTCGGTGAGGCTGGTGCTGGCTTGGTTGACCGAGCCGTTGAGGGAAAACTTGGGGAACAGGTCGGCCACGGCCACGCCGATGTTGGCGGTGGCGGCATGGGCGTTGGCCTCGGCGCTCAGGACGTCCGGACGCCGCCGCAGCAGGTCGGATGGAATGCTGGTGGGCACCTTGGCTGACGCGGTGGGCACCGGGCGCGGGTCGGACAACCTGCCGACGAGTTCGGCGGGCGGGCGATTCAGCAGCACGGAGATCGCATGGGCGGATTGCGATGCGGCGGTTTCCAGACTGGGGATTTGGGCCTGGGTGTTGGATACTTGGGCGGTGGCATTGGCCACGTCCAGGTCGCTGGCGAAGCCGGCACCGCGCCGGTCCTGGGTGATGTGGGCGCTGTGCTGCTGGGAGACCAGGTTGCGGCGCGCCACCGCGAGCTGCTCTTGGATCGCGCGCAGCTGGCAATACGTCAGCGCGACCTCGGCGGCCATGCTCAGGCGGGTGGCGTCGAGGTCGGAATGGGCGGCGGCGAGCCGGGCGCTGGCGGATTCGAGGTTGCGGCGGTTGCCGCCGAAGACGTCGAGCTCCCAGGCGGCGCTCAGGCCGCCCTGATAGCTGCGGGCGTGGCCGGCGCCCGGGCCGGACCCGCCGACCTGGGATTCCCGCTCGCTGCCGTCGGCGCCGAGCCACGGGAAGAACGACGAGGCGGCGCCCTGGCGTTGGGCGCGGGCCTGCGCGAGGCGGGCGGCGGCTTGTTGCACGTCGAGGTTGACGTTGACGGCCTGTTCGACCAACAAGTTAAGCTTCGGGTCATGGAACCGCCGCCACCAGCGGGTCAGCGCGGCCGGGTCGGCGGCGCTGGCGGGCGGGCGCGTGGCAAAGCTCCAGCTGGCGGGCAAGTGGTTGTCGGGCCGCTGGAAATCGGGGCCCACCGCGCAGGCGGCTAACAACAACGCCGGCGCGGCGAGCATGCATTTGGAAGAGGTCATAAAGAAACGGTTCATTCGTAGCGGAGGGCTTCGATGGGATCCAGGCGCGAGGCTTTCCATGCCGGATAATAGCCGAAGAGGATCCCCACCGAGGCGGATACCACCACCGAGGCGATGATCGCGCCGAGCGAGGGCAGCGTCGGCCAATGCAGGATTTTGGAAACCAGATACGAGGTGCCGCGCCCGAGGCCGATGCCCATCGCGCCGCCCGCCAGGCACAGCACCACCGACTCGGTGAGGAATTGCCGCAGGATATCCGTGCCGCGGGCGCCCACCGCCATGCGCAGGCCGATTTCCTTGGTGCGTTCGGTCACCGAGACCAGCATGATGTTCATGATGCCCACGCCGCCCACGACCAGCGAGATCATGGCCACGACTAACAGCAGGTTGGTCATCATCACGGTGGTGGTGGACAGCGCTTTGGTGATCTCTGCCATGTCGCGGATGTTGAAATCGTCCACTTCGCCCTCGCCGAGGTGGTGGCGTTCGCGCAGCAGGCTGGTGATTTCGGTGATGGAGTCCTTGGTTTCCGCGGCGCTGGTGGCGCCCACCACGATTTGATCCACGGTGATGAGGCGCACCGGCATCGGGCTGTTTTTGGTCTGGGTAGCAGAGCGTGCGGCATAGATCCCGGCAGCCGATCCGGGAAACAACTGGCCGCGCGGGGTGGCGGTGCTCGTGCCTGTGGTGTTGGACGAGGAGTTGGTGTTGGCGGTGCTGGCGCCGGAGACCCGGAATTTGATCGTGGTCCAGGGCGCGATCAGGAGATCGTCCTGATCGCGGCCCATCATGCTGGCACCCTTTTTATCGAGCACGCCGACCACCCGCAGCGCGACGTTTTGCAAGCGCACCTCCTGGCCCACCGGCGATTGGCCTTGAAACAACTCTCGCGCGAGGGTCTGGCCGATCAGGCAGACCCGGGCGGCGTTGCGCACGTCCCGGTCCTCGAAGGCCGCGCCTTCGGTGAGCGGCCATTCGCGCACCGTGAGGAAGTCCGGGGTGGTGCCATCGATTTCCATGGGCACCCAGTTTTTGTTACCGAAGATGACCGGCGCGTTTTTCGAGCGGATGACCGGGGCGGAGGCGCGCACCGACGGGCATTCGTTGAGGATCGCGGCGCAGTCGTCGGGGGTGAGGGTCATGGTGCTGCCGGCGCCAAACGAGATTCCGCCGCTGGCGGCCGCGCCGGGGAAGACCATCAAGGTGTTGGCACCCATGCTGGAGATGGTTTTCTGGATGGCGGCCGACGAGCCGTTGCCGATCTCCATCATGGCAATGACCGCGCCCACCCCGATGACAATGCCCAGTGTGGTCAGCGCCGAGCGCATCACGTTGCGCCGCAGGGCGGTGAGCGAGGCGAGCAGGATTCGCAGCGCTTTCATGGCCGGCCTCCCGGGGTAATTTCGTCGGATTCGATCAGGCCGTCGGCCATGCGGATCACCCGCCGGCAGCTGGCCGCGACTTTGGGATCATGGGTGACGAGCAGAATAGTGATGCCGTCCTGTTCATTGAGCTCTTTGAACAGGGCGAGCACCTCGCGGGTGGTGTTGGAGTCGAGATTGCCGGTGGGTTCGTCGGCGAGCAGGAACGGCGGATGGTTGATCAGGGCTCGGGCAAGCGCCACCCGCTGTTGCTGGCCACCGGAGAGTTGCGACGGTTGGTGGTCGAGGCGCTCCGCCAGCCCTACCCGGGTCAGGATGGCCTCGGCGCGCTGGCGCGCTTCCTTTTGCGAGACATATGTGCCGCCGTAGAGCAGCGGCATCATGACTTGGCCGTCGGCGGCGGTGCGCGCCAACAGGTTGAAGTTCTGGAACACGAAGCCCATCTTCTGGTTGCGGATCAGCGCGCGCTCGTCGTTGGAGAGGCGGGTGACCTCCGCGCCATCTAACATGTAATCGCCGGATGTCGGGCGGTCGAGGCAGCCCAGGGTGTTCATCAGGGTGCTTTTGCCCGAGCCCGACGCGCCGGTGAGGGCGACCATTTCGCCCTTGGCGATGTTGAGGGTGATGCCCTTGAGGACGGGCAGCACGACCTCGCCCAGATAGAAGGTTTTGCGGATGTCGCGCAGTTCGATGAGATTCATGGAGTCGCGGGCGAAGCTCTTATTTTCTTGGTCCGCGGCCGGGGAACTTGGGAGCGAAGGGATTGGTCGTTTCGGTGGAAGCCGCATCGTTGGGCTCGCGTTGCTCGGCGAGGACCACATGGACGTTTTCCAGAGTGGCGCCGGTGCTCTCCGGGCTGACTTCGGTCACAACGCCGTCGGTGATGCCGGTGCGCACTTTGAGCGGCCTGACGCGCGTTGGGGCGTCGGCATCGCAGACCCACAACACCGCGCTGTGGGCTTTCTTTTTCTCGCTGGACTTGGCCGCGTCCTTGGCGTCCTTTTTGGCGGGTTTGGCGGTGAACGGGTTTGCCGCGCCAGGGGCGAGCTGGTTGTCATTGGGGCGCCAGCGCAGCGCCGCGTTGGGCACGGTGAGCACGTCCTGCTTGTGGTCGATCTCGAACTTCACGGTCGCGGTCAGATAGGGCAGCAACTTGCCATCGGCATTGTCGGTGTTGATTTCCACGGTGTAGGTGACCACGTTTTGGGACATGGTGGCGTTGAGGCGCACCCTGTTGACCTCGCCTCGGAAGGTGATGCCGGGATGGGCGTCCACGGTGAAGGAGACCGCCTGGCCGGTATGGATGCTGCCGATGTCCGCCTCGTTGACGGCGACCCATAACTCCATTTTTTTCAAGTCCTTGGCTAGCAGGAACAGACTGGAGGCGTTCATGTTGGACACCACGGTTTGGCCGACATCCACCCGGCGGTCGATGACGATGCCTTTGACCGGCGAGGAGATCGTGCAATAGCCGAGGTTGCGGTTGGCGAGTTGGATGGCGGCTTGGGCCTGCATGACGCTGGCCTTGCTGGTGCCGATTTGGGCCGAGGAGGCCGCGCAGGTGGCTTGGGCGGCCGTGACATTGGCCTTGGCGGCTTCGTAGGCGCTTTGATAGGTGTCATAGGCCGAGCGGGCGAGCGAGTCCGACGGGCCGAGTTTTTGGGCGCGGATCCAATCCTTTGCGGTCTGATTGGCTTGGGCCTCGGCTTGTTCGAGCTTGGCCTGGCTTTGGAGCAGGCCGGCCTCGGCCGCGAGAACCGCCGACTGCGCCTGCTGGAGTAGGGCCTCGGCCTGCTTTTGGTTGATGGCGTAGAGCGAGTCGTCGATTTTGGCCAGCAGCGCGCCCGCTTCCACTTGTGAGCCGTAATCGATGGGCTTGCCGGCGATGTCCTTGCCAAACGATAGGATTTGGCCGGTCACCTGGGCGCCGATATCCACCACTTCCTCGGGCTCCAGGGTGCCGGTGGCACTGATGGTGGCGAACACATCGCCGCGTTTGACCACGACGGTTTGCAAATCGGGCAGCGCCACCGCGGGTTTGTAAACATACCACCCCGCGCCCAGCGCGACGATGGCGATACCAACAACGAGAATCAAGGGGCGGAGCGGACGTGTCATGGCGTGTGAGGTAAACGTCGAGCAGTCGACGGATCTTTCGCCGGGTTCTGGGTTTGTTTCATGACCGTGGGAAAGGCGTTTGATGATCTGAGCCTCAGGTCGAAGTGCGGCTTGTCACGCGGCATCTTGAGGTTTATCCCATAGCACGATAAGAACGCGTGAAACATCGGTGGTGATCCTCTCCGGGGCGGAAATCTCCGCCGAGTCCGGGTTGCCGACGTTTCGCGAGAAGGATGGCTTGTGGGAGGGCTGTCGGGTCGAGGATGTCGCCTGTCCGGAAGCATTTGCGCGCAAGCCGCAGCTTGTCCAGCGGTTTTACAATCTGCGGCGCGCGGCGTTGAAGGAGGTGGCGCCAAATGCCGCGCACCTGGCCTTGGCGCGCTTGCAGCGGGAATTTGCCGGGCGCGTGACCCTCATCACCCAGAATATCGACGACCTTCACGAGCAGGCGGGGTCGCGCGAGGTGATCCACATGCACGGCGAGTTGCGCAAGGTGCGCTGCGTCCACTGCGGCCACGGCGCGGCCTGGGAAGGCGACCTTTTAGCCACCACGCCCTGCCCGGCGTGCGTGCGCAGCGGCGGGATGCGGCCCGACATCGTCTGGTTTGATGAAATCCCCTATCAGATGGAGCGCATCGAGGCGGCGTTGGGGCAGGCGGATATCTTCGCCGCCATCGGCACGTCCGGCCACGTCTATCCGGCCGCCGGCTTCGTGAGCGCGGCCAAGCTCGCCGGGGCCCTGACCCTTGAGATGAACAACGCGCCGACCCTGGTGTCCGAATGCTTCGACCGCCAGCTTAGCGGCCCGGCCACCCGCGAGGTCCCGCGCTGGGTGGCCGAGTTGCTGGGCGGTGGTTGTTAACTTCGGTTTTCGGGTTCAGGTGGCGCGGCCTCGATGAGGCCCCAGACCATCGATCATCCAAGAGAAGCTCTGGGATGTCGGAAAGTCCACCTCACAGAGTCGGATTTTTTGAGTTCCCTTGGCTGCGCTCTCATCGAGAGCGCAGCCACCAGTGCGGCAAAGTCGGCGGATCCTTCTTACCCAGCCATGCCCAGCTTGGCTTGGACCCGGGCGATTTCCGTGGAGAGCTCGCCCCAGCGCGAGTAGCTGGTTTCCAGGGCGGTGGTGATTTTAGCGACGGCGTTGGAGGTCTCGCGGAGCTTGTCGGGCTCGGCGGCCGCCTCGTCGCTGGACAGCGCGGCGGTGAGCGTGACTTGCGCCGCCTCGTAGCCGGCGATCTTGGCCTCGAGGGTCTCGAGCTCGTTCTCTAACGGTCTGAGCACTTTCGAGCGGATCTCTCGGGCTTCGGCCTCGGCGCGGCGCTGGTCCTTGCGGTTGACGGTGGGGGTGGCCGCGCCGGCGGACTTGCCAGGGGACTTCGCGCCCGGGAGGGCCGTGCCTCGCGGGGTGCTTTCGGAGGTTTTTTCCAGGTAATAGGTGATATTGCCCGAGAACAGGCGCGGCACCTCACCGGGGCGGAATTCGAGGGTCTTGGTGACCAGCGGGTCTAACAGCGAGCGGTTGTGCGACACGATCAGGACGCTGCCGGGGTAATCGATGAGCGCGCGCTGGAGCACGTCCTGCGACTGCATGTCGAGGTGGTTGGTCGGCTCGTCGAGGATGAGGAAATTCGCCGGGCGCAGCAGCATGCACACCAGCGCGACGCGCGAGCGCTCGCCGCCGGAGAGCACCCCGACTTTCTTGAAAACGTCGTCGCCGCGGAACAGGAAGCAGCCTAACAGGTTGCGCGCGTGCGGCGCCGATTCGCGCGAGGCGGCGGCCTCGACGGTGGCCAGCACCGTCTGGTCGGGGTCGAGTTCGTCGGCGTGGTTCTGCGAGAAGAACGAGGTGGCCACCTTGTGGCCGAAGGTGTGGGTACCGGCATCGGGTTCTTCCTGGGCGGTGATGAGCCGGCAGAAGGTGGATTTGCCCGCGCCGTTCGGGCCGACGATGGCAACCTTTTCGCCCTTGTTGATTTCAAAATCGTAGCCGCTGAAGATGTCCAGCGGGCCGTAGCTTTTCGAGACGGCCTCTAACTTTGCCACCATGTGGCCGGAGTTGGGCGGCGCCGGGAACTTGAACTTCATCACCGCGTCGTCCATCTCGGGGGCCGGGATGCGCTCGATCTTGGCGAGCATCTTGACGCGCGACTGGACCAGGGTCGCCTTGTTGGCCGACGCGCGGAACCGGTCGATGAAGCGCTGGATCTCGCCGATCTCGCGCTGCTGGGCCTGGTATTGCTTGAGCTGGATCTCCTTGCGCAGCACCGACTCGCGCTCGTAGTAGGAAAAGTTGCCGGCGTATTCCTCGGCGCGGCCGTGGGCAAACGCGATGGTGCGCGTGCACAGAGTGTCTAACAACCCGCGGTCGTGCGAAATGAGCAAAATCGCGCCGGGGTAGTTGATCAGGTATTGCTCGACCCAGACCTGGGTGCCGAGGTCGAGGTGGTTGGTCGGCTCGTCGAGCAGCAGGACCTGCGGCTCCTGCAGGAACAGCTTGGCCATCGCGATGCGCATCTGCCAACCGCCCGAAAACTCCGCGCAGTCGCGCACGAAATCCTTTTCCTTGAACCCGAGCCCCTTGAGCACGGACTCGATTTTGGGTTTCATGCGCGTTGGGTCGGTGGCGTCGAGTTGCAGTTCGAGCTCGCCGATCTCTTCTAACATCTCACCGTAGGGCGAGGAGCGCGGGTCGAGCCGGCCGAGTTCGTGCGACAAGCGGTCGATTTTTTCGCGCAGCGCGACGGTTTCGCCGAAGGCGGATTCCGTTTCCTGCCAGAGTGAGCGGCCGCGGACGTGGATGCCCTCCTGGGGCAGGTAGCCGATGCGGGTGCCTTTGGGCGCATGGATCATCCCCGCATTGGGCCTGAGCAGGCCAGCGGCGCACTTCATGAGCGTGGATTTGCCCGCGCCGTTGTGGCCGGCAAAGGCGATGCGCTCGCGCGGTTGCACCGAGAACGAAAGATCGTTGAAAAGGACGCGGGCACCAAACTCCACACGCAGTGACTGGACGGAAATCATCGGGCGCGCAGGTTGCACGCCCCAGCGCCGCGGTCAACGCCGAAGAACATCACGGTATGGGAAAAATCAGAAAGTTTAATGCAAGAGCGGCCTCGCGCAAGCGCTTGTCAGTTGTGACGATCTCAGTTTCTCCAGCACAGTGAGCAGCCGCCAAATGAAGGGCCTCATTGATGCGGATGAAGATGGGTGGCTGCAAAGCGTAGCATTGATTTACGATCACCTTAAACCGGGCACGAACCACGGCCCCGCAAGTCTTTATGATGATGGCGGCGCATGCTATATCAGCCTCCAACACGTTCTGTACTTTTTGGGCATCGCCGGGAGCAAGAATACCCTCGGATTCCTTTCTGCGCAGAGTGGCCCAAAACTCCAAGGATGCGATATCGCAGGTGACACAGGCATCACCACTCGCGAGAAAGCCGCGAAGCAGATCGGAATCATGCTCAGGAGTGTAGAGCTTAATGAGGCAGGATGTATCCCAATAACTCATCAGCAGCGGTCGGATCGGAGATCATCCAAGATATTTTCGGTGCTGGTTCCTTGTTTGCCAGTGCCCACGGATGCCCGCAAATCGTCGAGCTGCTTCAACCATGCTTCACGATCTGGATGGCGAGGTGGCGAGGGCACCGTGCCCCGCACCATTTCAAGCGACTCACGGACCAATCGTTCCAAGCGCATCGCAGACGCTTTGTCCAACGTGCGCAACGTGCGATCAATCTCAGTAGCTAGGGCTGTCATGGCTGATATGCTCTAGTTTATGGTGAAACCATAGCAGTCATCGCCTCAGATCCAAAGAATGATTTGACTGCGGTCATTGTGGCATGAGCCGTCACGGCTCAGCCGCGGGGTCAACGCCGAAGAATATCATATCAACGCGCCAGCGCGTCCAGCTTGGCCATGGCTTCGTCGGCCAGCACCGGCCGAGCAGATGGCTCCCAACCCGCGGGCGGGGTCGGGAGTTGGATCCAACTGCGGCAACCGCCGAAACGGGCTTCGTAGGGGAATACCCAGGGCGTGGCGAGTTCGCGCACCCGCACCAGGGCGACGTGGATGCTGCCCGAGGCCATGCCTTTGCCTTCCCAATCGAAGCGGTCGCGCACCGTGGCTTCCGAATAAATGTGATGGGGGGCCAGCGCGGCGACCTGGTCCCAATCGGTGAGGGTGACGGCCCACCGTGCCGAGGCATGGTGGGTGATGCGGATTTCATCGCCCGGCTGCCATTCGGGCAGGGCTTTCACGGTGCCTTCGCGGACTTGGCCGGCGATGGCGTGGAAGCGGGTGGGAAACAGGAAAAACGCGTCATGGGCGAAGGAAAACCCATCACGGCCCTCGTGAATGCCGCCCTTGCGCAGCAGGATCGACTGCCGGCCCGTGGCCAGCGCATCACACACGACCTGCCATTCCTTAAATCCGATTGCTGAGTCCATGGGGGAAGAAAAGTTGAAATCGGCAATCAGCCGAGGTCCTGGGCGGTGACCGAGGTTTGTTCGCGGGCGCCGAGGATGCGGGCCTGGTGGATGACGCGCTCGGCCGAGGCCTCAAAGCGATAGCTGTGGCAGTTCGGGCACAACGCCGCGCCACTGCCGACAATCGAATCACATCCCTCGCAGACTTTGTAGCCTATCGGATTGGCGGCGATTTTAGCGGCGGTTGCGGCGCGGTTCGGAGGAGCGGAATCAGGCATGGTGGCGATGAAAAAAGCGGCACCGGGGGACCGGTCCGCTCATTTCTTGTGGGCCGGAGAAAAAACCGGCACCCCAGACGATCAGGCAATGCCGGCAAAGGCTTTCGCCGTTTTGCTTTTCAGGTTGGCCGCCTTGTTCGAGTGGATCACGTTGTGTTTGGCGGCCTTGTCCACGGCGGAGGAAAAGGCGGCGCTCGCAGTGGCTGCCACAGCCTTGTCGCCCGAGGCGATGGCGATGAGCACCCGCTTGCGCAAGGTCTTCATGCGGCTTTTTTCGGCGCGGTTGCGCTCAGTCCGGACGATGGTTTGGCGGGCGCGTTTGATCGAAGATTTGTGATTGGCCATGGTGATATCGAGAACAAATTGGTTGCCCGGAGGCGGGCGCAGGAAGATAGGGATTGCGGCCCAGGTGTCAAGCTTGTGTTTCGGAGTTTCTGATCGGCGCGGGGATCAACCGCGCTGGCGGCCGCCGGGTTTGCTGGCCGACGCCGACGCTTGAGTGCTGGGATTGGGTTGGATCGCGGCCTGGATGGCTGCCGGGCTTGCGGGCCGGGTCGTGGGTTGGATCGATTCGCGGATCACGAAGACGTCGGCACCGCAGCCGATGCGTTGGTAGAGGTCCGCCACGTCGCGGCTGCCCATGCGGATGCAGCCATAGGAGACGGGCAGGCCAAGGCGGCGTTCTTCCGCCGTGCCATGGATGTAAATCGTCCGGCGGAACGCATTGCGGTTGCGCGACTCGGTGCCCGTCAGCCAGATGATGCGCGTGACGATCGGGTCGCGGCCCGGCGCGTCGGGTTGAATCACCTCACCGGTCGGGCGCCGGTGCTTGAAAACGCTGCCCATCGGCGCGTTGCCGCCGATTTTTTGGGCAACCTGCAGGCGTCCAAGCGGGGTGCAGTTGCTGTTCGGGCGGTCGCCGAGGCCAAACTTCGAGGTCGATATCTTGTAGGATTTTACCGGGTTGCCGTCGCACACGAGCATCAATTTTTGATCGCTGACGCTCACGATCATCTTGTTGCGGGCGTCCTGGACCACTAACGGGGTGGTGCCACAACTGGTGAAGACCAGGGAAAGCAGCAGGCCAAAGCCTGCCATGAGGAGGATACGCGGCATTGGAAACCCGGTCATCGTTCGGTCATGGAGTGTTGGAATTGACGGTTTCCGGCACGGCGGTGGCGGAGGTGGGCAGCATGCGGGTCAGTGACCAGAGCGACGTGTAGAAGAATCCGATCGGGAAGGGAAGCAAAAGAATCGCCGACGACCAAACCCCGCGCATCGCGGCATCGATCACAATGAACAGGAAAAAGAAGCCGAACAGAAGCTCCACGAACGGGGTGAGTGTTTTCATCGCCTTGTAGCTGCTCTTTTTCCAATCCTGGCGATGGCTCTGGCCGATGCCGTATTTCGGGGTGCGCACAAAGGCACTTTCATGGTTGCAGAGTGCTTCGATGACCGCCTTGGCATTGCTGATGGACATGCCGATTCCCAGGGCAAGGAGCAGCGGTAGGTAGGGGATTTCCTTCCACCAAGTGCCGGGATGGAGCGCCTTCTGGGCCACCAGGTAGAACACGATCACCGACACCGAGGAGAAGAAAAAGATCGGCACGTTGACGATATAATAGGTGAGCTTGCCGAAATCGGGCTGCCACTGCTGGTTGGGATAGATCAGGAAGCACAGGCAGATGAGCAGCAGATAGGCGAAGTTCGAGGTCAGGTGGGCGGTGGCCTCCATCTTGATGAACAAGGGCACGTCGCTGCGCCAGATGGCCGGCAGCACTTTCTTGCAAACCTGGATCGAGCCCTTGGTCCAGCGGTGCTGCTGGCTCTTGAATCCGTCCATGTCCACGGGCAGCTCGGCGGGCGTCTCCACGTCGTTGAGGAATATGAAGCGCCACCCCTTGAGCTGGGCGCGATAGCTGAGGTCCATGTCCTCGGTGAGCGTGTCGTGCTCCCAACCGCCGGCGTCGGCGATGCACGACTTGCGCCAGATGCCGCCGGTGCCGTTGAAGGTGAAAAACCGCCCTGACCGGTTGCGCGCGGTTTGTTCCAACTCCAGGTGACCGTCGAGAAACATGGCCTGAATGCGTGTCAGCACGTTGAACGTGCGGTTCAAATGGCCCCAGCGCGTCTGAATCATCCCGATTTGATCATCGCGGAAGTAGTGGATGGTTTTCTGCAATAAATCCGGGTTGGGCACGAAATCCGCGTCCAGAATGAGCAAAAACTCGCCTTTGGCAAATTGGGTGCCGTTTTCCAGCGCTCCCGCTTTATAGCCGGTGCGGTCACTGCGGTGGATGTGCTCGGCGTCGAACCCGCGGGCTTGCAAGCGTTCGATGCCCGCCCGGCAGATCTCCACCGTTTCATCCGTCGAGTCGTCCAATAGCTGGATCTGGAGCTTGTCCTGAGGGTAATCCATTGCCGAAACCGCGTCGAGCAATCGATCCACCACGTGCATCTCGTTGAACACCGGCAGTTGCACCGTCACCAGCGGCAAGTCATGGAACAACCCCAGCGGTTTCGGGTGGTTGCGCGCGTGCTTCAGATACAGGAACACAATCGTCAGGCGGTGCGAGCCGTAACCGGCCAGTCCGATCAAAACGATGATATACGAGGCGTACCAGAGGGGAGATGACCAATCCATGAAAGTGTGTGCGGTAAAGGGTGAGGGGGCTGGTATGAGGCGTGTTGACGTCGGTGCAAAACCGGCCCGCAAAGCGGCAAATGATTGCAAATCAATCATCTGACGCCGGAGGCAAGCAAACCTGGGGGCCGATGTCAAGCCTTGGGTCCCGGTCGGAACACGCTGGCTGACGGGCCGGTGTTTCAGTGTTTCGGTGTTTCGGTGTTTCAGTGAGAGAGACAGGATCAGCCGCTACGCACCGATTCATTCGCTCTGCTCTTACTGAAGCACGTCATCCGCCTCACCCCACCAGTGCACGCATCAATTTCAAAAATACCCTCACCACCAAGACCACCACCCCGATCCCCAAGCCCACCGTCACCACCAAAGCCACCGCGATCATCCCCAACAAAACCCCCAAAGGCCACCACCGGCTGTCGAGCCGACGAACCCGTCCTTGCCAGGACCGCCAATCCTGCCAAGAACCGCCTTGTGGCTGCCGTTGCGCACTGGTCTGCGCCTGCGGTTCGACTGGGGCGACTCCGTCGATCTCGAGTACCTCCACTTCTATATCTGTCCGTTCACGCGTCATGGCGGTAGTTCCTCTGCGGCTGCATCCTCACTCACCCCGCCCACCAACGCAAACCCAATGACACCGCGCCTTGGCGATGGGGCATCGTGGGGCGGCAGCAGCCCGGACCGCGAGTGCCCAGACTCGCCGGCAAATGCAAAGCCAAAGCGCCCGTGCCTCTCCATGTCGCCAGGGTGGTCGGCTGTCGCGTGGCCCATTCATCAGACACCGGTAGAGCGCGGCGGCCCTGCCGCGCCGTGTCTGGCGCGCGTCGGCATCCCGCCACGGGTTTTCGGTGCCCGGCCGCCACCTCTGCCGCGTGGATACTGAAACGGATACGGCCAAAGGTTCCATCTGAGCATTTGATAAGACACCTGCGATGTGCGAGTCGTTGCCATTGCGCGTCCCAGGATCACGACGCATCGAGCTGGTTGTTAGATATGAACACACTTGATCGAAAGTAGGTGAAGGCTCGTGGTCGCGCGCCACGGCTTCATCCTTGCGCGGCGAGCGCAGGATTTGCCGCGGGACGTCTGGCGGCCCTTCAAGACAGCCAACCTGGCGGATATGCTCAGACGCCAAAAACATTCAATGGCTGGCGCATGACAGGTGAAGAATGATGAATGAATTGGCAGGCGCGGCAGCCACATTCCCAGCGCGGGCCTCGTGATTGACCGCCAAAGCAGAGTCACGGAGGATACAAGAATGCAGCGCCGGCGTCAGCCGGCCCGTTGACCGGCTGCGTTCGGTCGGGCCGCGGCGGCAGGCGGAACTCTTCGGCGGACCGGGTCGCTCCGCCCTACCATTTCGAAGCCCGCGCTCGGTCGCCGAATGGCGATGTGGGACGGGTGGCGGATGGGTTTCGCGCGAAGCCGTGAAGCAAATCAGCAGCTCAGACCTCTTGGGTGATCCGGGCACCTTGTCGGGAAATCCAATGGAGACGTGGCGTTACCGCCGCAGCTGGTTCCAAGCGGTGACCAGCGCTTTGAGGCCGGCCATTTCGATCGACGGGTCCACGCCGGCACCCCACAACAGGCGGCCGTCGTCGTGCTGGAGTTGGACGTAGGCTGCGGCGCTGGCATCGGAGCCGCCACGCACCGCGTGGGACCGGTAATCGGTGACTTTGAAGTCCTTGAGGCCGGCGCTTTCCAGGGCGTGGACCAACGCGTTGATTGGGCCGTTGCCGAAGCCTTCGAGTTGTTGTTGCGCGCCCTGGATGAGGATGCTGGCTTCGCATTTCACCCGCCCGCGCTCGCCCGCTTGGTGGACGAGCTTGTATTCAAGCAGGTCTAACGGATCGGCCAGGTTGACAAACTCGCGCAGGAACGCGTCGCGGATTTCGTCGGTGGTGAGTTCACGGCCGAGGGCGTCGGCCAGGTCATAGACGAGTTTGCCGACCTGCGGGTGCATGGTTTTGGGCAAGTCAAAGCCGTGTTCTCGGTCGAGCACATAGGCGACGCCGCCTTTGCCGGACTGCGAGTTGATACGGATGATTGCCTCATACGACCGGCCGATGTCCTGGGGGTCGATGGTGAGGTAGGGCACGCCCCACGGCACGCTCGGATTGTCGGCCAGTTCGCGGGCGCGGCGGTCGAGGCCTTTTTTGATGGCGTCCTGGTGGGAACCGGAGAACGCGGTGAACACGAGCTCGCCGGCATACGGTTGGCGCTCGGGTACGCTGAGGCGCGTGACGCGTTCATAGACCGAGCGGATGGCCTGCAGGTCGGAGAAATCCAGGCCGGTCGGGATGCCGTGGCTATTGAGGTTGAGGGCGACGGTGACGATGTCGAGGTTGCCGGTGCGTTCGCCGTTGCCAAACAGCGTGCCTTCCACGCGCTGCGCCCCGGCTAGCAGCCCGAGCTCGGTCGCGGCCACGCCGGTGCCGCGGTCGTTGTGGGTGTGGAGCGAAATGATGGCCGACTCGCGGTTGTGCAAATGCCGGCACATCCATTCGATTTGGTCGGCATGCACGTTGGGGGTGGCCCACTCGACGGTGGCGGGCAGGTTGAGGATGATTTTTTTGGCGGGGGTCGGCTGCCAGACGGCCATCACGGCGTGGCAGCATTCGAGCGAGAACTCCAGCTCGGTGTCGGAAAACGATTCGGGTGAGTACTGGAGAATCACCTCGGTTTCCGGCACGCTTGCAACCAGCTCCTTGACCAGCTTGGCGCCCTCCACCGCGATGTCGCGGATCGAGTCGCGCGAGGCATCCGCAAACGTGACCCGGCGTTGCAGCGGCGAGGTCGAGTTGTAAATATGCACAATCGCCCGCTTGGCACCGCGGATCGCATCAAACGTCCGCCGGATCAGGTGCTCGCGCGTCTGCACCAACACCTGCACCGTCACATCCTCAGGAATCCGCTGCTCATCGATCAGGCGCCGCAGGAAATGAAACTCCGTGTCCGCCGCCGACGGGAATCCCACCTCGATTTGCTTGAACCCCACCCGCACCAATAAATCGAAAAACTCCAGCTTCTCGTCGATCGACATCGGCTGCGGCAGTGCCTGGTTCCCATCGCGCAAGTCCACCGAGCACCACTCGGGCGCGTGGTCGAGGGTGCGGTCCGGCCACGTCCGGTCGGGCAGGGACACCGCGGCGAACGCGCGGTATTTGGCCAGCGAGGAAGGTTGCATGAGCAGATCATGGCTGCGGCCAGCCGGTTCGGCAAGGCCGGTGTTGCGGTGGCCGTTAGGGTGCGCCGGCCCGCCGCGCCGTGATGATGTAGGTGGCGCGCTCTCTTAGGTGGCGCGCTCTCTTAGGTGGCGCGCTCTCTTAGGTGGCGCGCTCTCTTAG
>Ga0209499_1001238_pt1 | contig 18091 bp, 13 predicted proteins | sample C_130208_EF_Meta_FD_187306 | JGI IMG/M metagenome (GOLD analysis project Ga0209499, IMG submission 187306) | Freshwater microbial communities from Lake Croche, Canada to study carbon cycling - C_130208_EF_MetaG (SPAdes) (version 2) | ecosystem: Environmental > Aquatic > Freshwater > Lake...
TCTGGCTGAAAGCACCAGCATTGGATCGCCTTGCGTGTTGTGCATTTGCAGCGCAATTTTGTGTGAGATTTCCGTGCCTAAGTATGTTTGACCTGTCATCACCCATTGAATCGCGTTGCTGAGCTCTTCAGCCAAACCGCTTTTGGCGAGGTAGCCTTTTGCGCCGGCTTTTAATGCTTGGCTCGCAAAAGCTGCATTCTCATGCATCGAGAGCACTAAAATTTTAGCGGTGGGATAGCGGGCAGTAATGCGTTTAATGGTTTCCATGCCGCCGATGCCGGGCATGCTTAAATCGAGCACAGTAATGTCGGGTAAATACTCACCAAAAATTTGATAAGCACGTTCGCCGGTTTCGGCTTCAGCAACCACCGTAAATCGATCGTCTTGTTCAAGCAAACGCCTCACGCCAGCGCGCACCACTGCATGGTCATCTACTAGCATTACTCGAATTTGGTTATTAGGGCTCATTTTGCTTTTTTTCATATGACTCTATTAAAAAGGCTTGTTGGGAATCCAGGCTTTAATTTCTGTGCCTCTGGCTGATTTGATGGCGAAGTGACCACCCAAACCCTCCACACGTTCGCGCATGCCGGGCAGACCGAAGCCGCTAGTGTTTTGAGTCATGAAGCCCTTGCCGTTGTCTTTCACAATTACTTGAAGGCCTACTTTGCCTAGTTGTGTGAGGCTATATACCTCAATTTCTACTTTGGTCGCTTCTGCGTGTCGCGCTACGTTGGTCAGGCTTTCTTGCACTAAGCGATAAATCGCCACGCTATTGGCCTCGCTAAGGTCATCATGAATACCAGTCACCTTAATGGCGCAGACAATATCCTTGTGGCGCGATTTCCAAGTATCCACCAAATCAAGGAGCGCTGGCGATAAACCAAGTTCATCTAAAATCCCTGGGCGTAGCTGTTGGAGCAAGCCACTCACCATGTCGATCAGATGTTTTGAAAGCTGACTAATCGCCAGTGCACTCTCTTTAATTTCAGGGTACTTTTTATCAGCCACTTTTGAGATCACGCTGGCATCTGTATTGATTGCGGTGAGGCATTGCCCAAATTCGTCATGCAACTCACGGGCTAAGTTTTTACGTTCCTCTTCCTGCAAAGTAATAAGCTGCTGAGTCAGTTTGTGATTTTGCAAAATGCTTTGTTGTAGCGTTTCAACCATGTGGTTAAATTTTTCGCCAATGCGCGATAACTCGGGTAGCTTAAAAGCGGGGAGGCGGGCGGCTAAGTTGCCGTTCTCAAGCTCATTGAGCGCATCCAATATCTTAGTCGTTGGTTTAAGTGCCTGCGATACCGCCCATATCACCATCAAATTCACCAACACAAAAAACACTAATACCAAAGTCAGTAGCTCAGTAATCTGCTTCCATTTTTCAGCGTATTCATAAGTGGGGTCTGGCGTAATCACCAACTCACCAAGCACAATGCCTTGATACTCTAATTTACGAACCGAAGGCTCCCATTTAGGGGTTAATTGGTTAAGTAGCCTTTCAAACCAAGCGGGCGCTTCATTTTGAAAAGTATTGCCATCACTTGTTTGGTTGCTATCAATCACCTTGCCAGTGCTATTAATCAGCTCAATCTTCAAGTGGCGCATGTGCTTGAGTTGCTGAAGATGAAAGCTATTATTCGCGAGCTTTCTTTGGCCTAGGTTGGGGTTGTCCAGAATGGCGGTATCGAATAGATAAAGCACCAGCTTCTCAGCCGAAACCACCTCTGCGTGGGCATTTTGGCGTGCATTATTGAGGGATAAAAAGGCGCCAGCAAACATCACCACCAATAGCAGGGCGGTAATGATTAAGTTTAAGCGAAGTTTAAGCGTCAAAGTGGGCTGCCTATTTCATATTAGAAAAAACAGGTTCTCACTATAGCGCCGGTGGGTTAGAAAAGGAAATGCTAGGCCCTAAATTCGGGAGTTTTTCCTAATGCTTAATATGGATTGCTTTGTTAAAGTGCTAGCCATATTAAAAGGGTGTTAAACCTAGACTTGAATTGATTTAAGGACTTTTATGGTGAATGTGAAATTGAAACTAGTTGTACTTGCTGTTGCTGGTATATTAACGGCCCAATCGGCTTTTGCAGGTAACAAGGCCGAGGCTTTGGAAGCCGCTACGGTTGAAGTTGTGGGCACAACCTCTTTACCAAGTATTGGCACCCCGATTAATCAAGTTCCATCCAACGTCCAAATAGGTACAGCGAAAGACTTGGGTCAGCAACAATCTTTAGATTTGGCTGAATACTTGGATAACAATCTAGGTGCTGTAAATACAAGCAACACAGTTGCTAATCCATATCAGGCAGATGTTTCATTCCGTGGCTTTACTGCCTCTCCATTATTGGGAACCCCGCAGGGCTTGTCAGTGTTTTTGGATGGGGTTCGCGTGAATGAGCCATTCGGCGATATTGTGAATTGGGATTTAATCCCAACTAATGCCATCGCTAATATCAATTTAATTTCAGGGTCTAATCCATTATTCGGTTTAAATACTTTGGGTGGCGCGTTGGCTGTTCATACCAAGAGCGGAGCAGATTTTCCAGGAATTAAAGCTACCACTTATGGCGGCTCTTGGGGGCGTCGTGCTTTCGAATTTGAAGCAGGGGGTGTCATCAAAGAAAAGAATGTTGATTATTTTGTAGCTGGTAATATTTTCAAAGAAGATGGCTGGCGCGAGCATTCTCAAAGTGATGTTAAGCAGCTATTTACTAAGCTAGGTTGGCAAAATGATACAAGCGACTTGGATTTTACAATGTCGCTGGCAGATACTTTTATGGAAGGCACACAGGCTGTGCCTTTATCAAGCTATAACGACCCAAAAAAAGCTTATACCTACCCTGATTCTATTGGTAACAACCTAGTTATGTTTGCATTAAAAGGCAGTCACTTTTTAGCTGATGATAAGTTGGTAGCGGCTAATATTTACTATCGTAAAAATCGTACGAATGGTTTTAACAGTAATGCTAATAGCCGTGTACAAGGCGACTCAGTGAATATTTCAACAACAACCGACCAAGATGGATTTGGAGCAGCATTGCAACTCACTCTGCTGTCCGATTTAATGGGGCATAAAAATCAGTTCACCTTTGGCACAAGTGTTGATTTCGGCCGAGTAACTTTTAATAGTGACTCCTTAGAGGCTAGTGTTGTTGGGCATGAAACTGTGACGGATCCTGGTCAAGTATCAGCCGGCTTCGTAAGACTGAAAACGGAAAATGATTATTATGGGCTTTATGCTACGGATACTCTCTCCTTTAATGAACGGCTTCACATGACGCTTGCTGGTCGTTATAACGTCGCTGATATTCGCTTGTCTGGCATTAGTAATGACCCAACCCAGCCTGATCAAAATTCGGATTTATCAGGAAATCATCGCTATACTCGTTTTAATCCAGCGATTGGCTTTAACTATAACCCTAGTAATAATTTAGGCTTTTATGCGGGGTATAACGAAGGAATGAGGGCTGCAACGCCTGTAGAGCTTTCATGTGCTGATGAAACTAGACCATGCGCGCTTCCTAATGCATTTGCGGCTGATCCGCATTTGAATATGGTGGTTGCGAAAACTTATGAGGCTGGCGTTCGTGGCAAATTATCTGACAACTTTAATTGGAATATTGGAATTTACACTACAAACAACAGTAATGACATTCAGTTTATTGCAAGCAAAGCTGTTGGCGGTTTTGGTTATTTCAAGAATGTGGGTGATACCCGTCGCCGTGGTTTAGAAATGGGATTGAACGGTAAATTTGATAAACTGAGCTTAGCATTGAACTATGGTTATGTGGATGCAACTTATCAGTCTGATTTTGCCGTAGGCTCGGCTGGAAATAGTCAAGTTGATGTAGATGGTAAAATTCAGGTGACGAAAGGCAATAAAATTCCAGGCATTGCTGAGCATACATTCAAAGTGCGTGCGGCGTATGACCTGACTTCAGACTGGAATATTGGCACTAATATTGTTATGGCATCGGGGCAATACGCTCGAGGTGATGAAAATAACCAAGATGTGAATGGTAAGGTTCCAGGCTACGCGGTAATGCATCTAGACACACATTACAGCTTGAATGAAAACTGGAAGTTTTTCGCAAAAGTAAACAATGTGTTCGACACCAAATATGCAACTTTCGGTGTATTAGGCAATAACATCTTTAATGGAGATGCTGCTGAGCAGTTTCGCTCTCCATCCGCACCTCGTGCTGCTTGGGTTGGTGTGAGTTATGAGTTCGGTCGTTCAAAATCAGCCGTTACTAAAGCTGATAATGATTAGTAAGTGCAAAGTAGTTAAAAACGGCTCCCTATTTACTTTAGGTGAGCCATTTTTTTACCTATCCTTTGATCTATATTAATGCCGAACTGATATTCACATTTAGCTTGCCTATCGCTTCATGTTAAAATTTGTGCATATTTAATCCCACGCTCATCGGAGTTTTTCATGCAAATCGGCACCCCTTTAAGCCCTAGTGCAACTCGCGTCATGTTACTTGGTAGTGGCGAGCTAGGTAAGGAGGTCATCATTGCCTTGCAACGCTTGGGGGTTGAGGTAATTGCGGTGGATCGTTACGACAATGCGCCAGGCCATCAGGTAGCGCATCGTGCCCATGTCATTGATATGACCGATGGTGATGCTTTGATGGCGTTGGTTAAACAAGAGCGTCCGCATTTAATCGTGCCTGAGATTGAGGCTTTAAACACGCAAACCCTCGCTGAAATCGAACAAGCAGGCTTAGCGCAAGTGATTCCAACCGTGCGTGCAGTGCAGCTCACCATGAACCGTGAGGGCATTCGCCTTTTAGCCGCTGAGACTTTGGGTTTGCCAACATCGCCCTATGCCTTTGCACGAAGCCAGCAAGAATTACAAGATGCAATTGACGGCGGTATTGGTTACCCATGCTTTATTAAGCCAACCATGTCATCTTCTGGTAAAGGTCAATCACGTATCACCAATGCTAGTGAAGTGTCTTGTGCTTGGGAGTATGCGGCCTCTGGTGGTCGAGTAAATAAAGGTGTGGTGATTGTGGAAGGTCAAATTGATTTTGATTATGAAATCACGCTACTCACTATCCGCTCAAAAAATGCCGCCGGCGAAGTAGTGACTTCATTCTGTGAGCCGATTGGTCATTTGCAAAAACGTGGCGATTACGTCGAAAGCTGGCAACCGCAAGCTATGACTAAAAATGCGCTTGTCGAAGCAAAGCGCATTGCAAAAGCGGTGACGGATGATCTTGGTGGTTTGGGCTTATTTGGCGTTGAGCTATTTGTGAATGCTGACCAAGTGTGGTTCTCAGAGGTGAGTCCTCGTCCCCATGACACCGGTATGGTGACCATGGCGACACAGCGTTTTAATGAATTTGATTTACACGCTCGTGCGATTTTAGGTTTGCCAATTAATCCTGAAATGCGTGCTCCAGGTGCCAGCGCTGTGATTTATGGCGGTGTGGACTCTAAAAACTTAAGCTTTGAAGGCATCGAAAAAGCCTTGGCAGTACCTGAATCAGACATTCGTTTATTCGGTAAACCAGAGTCATTTGAGCGACGTCGTATGGGGGTTGCTTTGGCAACAGGTAAAGATGTTGATGAGGCGCGTGCAAGAGCGACGCTTGCTGCTAGCTTGGTTAAAACAAAGGCTAACTAAAGTATTTTTAGAAAAACTCAAACGACTCTCGTGGTGGGCTTTTCGAACCATTAATATTTAAAGCCCTTCGACAAGCTCAGGGCGAACGGGCTCAAGTCACTATGCAAATTCAAGAACCAAATCCCAACCAAAAAACCCTTTTTGAAGAACTAGGCGGCGCTGAAAAAATCCGTGATTTAGTCGAAAAGTTTTACGACGTGATGGATACCGACCCAAAAGCCGCAGGCATTCGTGCCATGCATACCGCAGATCTCACTGAAGCCCGTGAGAAACTGTTTATGTTCCTCACAGGATGGTCAGGTGGCCCTTCGCTTTATATTGAGCGCTATGGTCAGCCTATGCTACGTCGTCGTCACCTGCCGTTTGCGATTGGTGAATCTGAGCGTGACCAGTGGATGTTTTGCATGGTGCGTGCCATGCACGAGATTAACATGGAGGAGCCGATGGTGGTTCGCCTGGCCCAAGCGCTTTGGTCTGTGGCTGATTTCATGCGAAATAAGCCCGAGGGTGAACCGCCTCAAACTTAATTAATAGACGTTAAAAAGCCCGCAAGTCACGGGCTTTATTTTTAACCTTTGCGAGGAAGGCCGCCCAGTAATGCGGCGACTTCACGTTTGGGTTTGTTGGTTTTGTATAACTGATTGTTTTCTGGTTTCACAGCGCCTGTGCCTGTTGGCTCGTATGGCTTATCAAACCAAGGGTCGCTGCTCTTTTTAACAGGGGCTGGTCGAGGGGTGCTCGCTGCTCTGTCGTAAGATTTCTCACGCGGTTTATGCTCAGCATTTGAACGTAAATTACGCGCAGGTAAGTTAGTCGTTTCTTTGGTGATTTCGCGCTTAATCAGCTTTTCAATTTCTTTGAGGTATTTCTCTTCATCAGGCGATACCAATGAAATGGCAATCCCTAAAGCGCCAGCACGACCTGTTCGGCCAATACGGTGCACGTAATCTTCTGGTGCGCTTGGAATTTCGTAGTTAATGACCATCGGCAATTGATCGATATCCAAACCACGCGCTGCAACGTCAGTCGCAATCAGCGCGTTAATCTTACCTTGCTTGAAAGCATCCAACGCTTGAATACGTTCGGCTTGTGACTTGTCACCATGAATTGCATCTGCTGAGATGCCTTCACGGACTAATTGGCGTGCTAAGCGGCTGGCTGTGAGCTTTGTTTTGGTGAAGACGATGACTTGTTTCGTCTCTGTCTCGTTCAAGATTTGAGCAAGCAGGGCGTGCTTGTCATCTTGTGCAACGTGATAGACTTTTTGCGTTACGTTTTCGTTGGTGGCATTGCTTCGCGCCACTTCAACGAGCACTGGGTCTGTTAAGAATTCTTCAGAAAGCTTTTTGATTTCAGTCGAGAATGTCGCTGAAAACATGAGGTTCTGACGCTGTTTTGGCAATAAAGCCAAGATGCGTTTTAAGTCGGGCATAAAGCCCATATCTAACATGCGATCAGCTTCATCCAAAATCAACATTTGGACTTGGCCGAGTTGCAATGTGCGTTGTTCAACGTGGTCGAGTAGACGGCCTGGCGTTGCGACCAAAATCTCCACACCTTTCATCAGGTGTGGGGTTTGCGTTTTGATATCAACACCGCCGTAAACAACGAGTGAGCGAAGAGGGCTGTGTTTGGCATACACTTTAACGCTAGCTTCCACTTGAATCGCCAATTCACGGGTCGGCACTAAAATCAGTGCGCGAATCGGATGGCGAGCAGGTGAAGCGCTTGTGCTGGCAAGTGGCATTAATTTTTGTAGCATGGGTAGCGCAAATGCGGCAGTTTTACCTGTGCCTGTTTGCGCGCCAGCCATTAAATCACGGCCTTGTAGCACGATGGGTATCGCTTGCGCTTGAATCGGCGTTGGTGTGGTGTAGCCAAACTCGTCTAACGCCTTAAGAATTTCGGGCGCTAGATTAAGAGATGCAAAACTAATGTTTTCCGTACTCAAGTCTCAATACTCACTGTCTTGGTTTTAAGATTAAGCAAAGTTACGTGGACGACGTGCTGCACGGTCGCCATCAGCACGCTTAGGGCCGCCGAACTTGTCACCGCCACGATTGCCTTCCGGGCGGCTAGCACCTGGACGGCTGTTTGCGTTGCCATCACGGCCACCTTCGTTGCGACCAGCAAAGCTACGATTGCCTTCAGGGCGGCTTGCACCCGGACGACTATTCGCGTTGCCATCTTGGCTGCGTGGTTTGAAGCCAGTGTTATTGCCTGGATAGCCGCTTGCAGCACGGTCGCCGAATGAGCGTTCGCGGTCGCCACTTGGACGAGCAGCGCGGTCACCAAAGCTGTTGTTTGATGGACGGCTGTTACGGTCACCCGCTGGACGATCACCAAAAGCTGCGCGATCACCGAATGAACGTTCGCGATCACCACTTGGACGTGCTGAACGGTCATTGCCGCGGTCACCAAAACTATTATTTGAAGGACGGCCATTACGGTCACCTGGGCGACCATTTGATGGACGACCTGAACGCTCACCTGGACGACCTGAACGGCTAGGGCCGTCAGTGCGTGGTGCAGCGCGTTTAGGTTCAAAACCAGCAATCACGCTAGGCTCTAAACGTTGACCAGTGAATTGTTCAATCTTACGCACTTGGTGACGATCCATGTTTGATGCAAATGAAATCGCGATACCAGTGTTACCAGCACGGCCAGTACGGCCGATACGGTGAACGTAATCTTCTGCAAATTTTGGCAAGTCGTAGTTAATCACGTGTGTGATGCCTGCAACGTCAATACCACGCGCAGCAACGTCAGTTGCCACCAATACTTTTACATCGCCATGGCGAAGTTTAGTTAATGTGCGGTTACGTGCGCCTTGGGTCATGTCGCCATGCAAAGCTGCTGTTTTGTGTCCAGCTGCGTATAGGTCTTCAGCTAACAGGTCAGCGTGACGTTTTGTTGAAGTAAATACGATTACTTGATTCACTTCAGGGGCAATCAATAGATGCTCAAGCAGTTTATTTTTGTGTGTCATGTCATCAACATAGTGCAAACGTTGCTCAATGTTTTCATGTTTTTGTGTTTGTGATGCGACTTGGATTGTTTTTGGATTGCGCAAGATTTGATGCGCGATACGGCCAATGTTGCCATCCAATGTTGCTGAGAATAATAGTGTTTGACGTTCCGCTGGCAATGCTTCACAGATGCGTTCTACATCAGGCATAAAGCCCATATCCAACATACGGTCAGCTTCGTCCAAAATCAACATTTGCAAACGTGACATATCAATGCGGCCGCGATCCATGTGGTCGATCAAGCGACCTGGTGTTGCCACCAAGATATCTAAAGGTTGTGAAAGCAATTTGTTTTGAAGTGGGTAAGGCATGCCGCCAACGATACTCACAGTACGAGCGCGGATGAATTTACCATATTTGCGTGCAGCTTCATTTACCTGAGCTGCTAATTCGCGTGTTGGGACTAATACTAAGATACGTGGACCACGGCTCTTAGATTCATGTGGGGTTGCGAGCAAGTTAAGTGCTGGCAAAGCAAAGGCAGCAGTTTTACCTGTGCCGGTTTGTGCTGAAGCCATTAAATCATGGCCATCCATCACAACTGGAATTGCTTGTGCTTGAATTGGCGTGGCATTGGTATAGCCAGCTTCTTCAATCGCACGAAGAATTAATGGGTGTAGGTTTAAACTTTCAAATGTTACGTCGTTAGACATGGTATTCCCTTATAAAAAACTCATTAAGGGCGCAAGCAGACACTGAGAAGTAACCCATGCAAATGACATGTGGGGTGACTCAAACAGCGCAATACATTTGTGAAATTAACTTAATAATTAAGTATGCATTTTTACCGGCGCACGGGCATTGCCACTAACCGGTAATCAATACAAGAAAGCCGCAAAATATAACAACGGGCTTCGAGAGGCTAGGGCGATGAATATTCAGGTGAGTATCATCAAGCTGTCATTTAACAACGGTTTAATGTCACACCGAAGCGCGCAGTATATAGATTGTGACAGGGATGTCAAAACCTTTTATGTAACAAAACTGTAAATGCGTATGCTTTTATGCGGTTTTAGCCATGACTTGTGTTAAAATCCGCCCCTTTTAATGAACCGGCATTTCTATTTGCCACGGAATCTTATGTCTAGAAATTTACGCAACATCGCCATTATCGCTCACGTTGACCATGGCAAAACCACAATGGTGGATAAGTTATTACAACAAGCAGGCACCTTTGCAGCCCACCAGGCTGTGAGCGAGCGTGTGATGGACTCTGGCGATATTGAAAAAGAACGTGGTATTACGATTCTTGCTAAAAATACTGCCCTAAACTTTGAAGGCACACACATTAACGTCGTAGATACCCCAGGCCACGCCGACTTCGGTGGAGAAGTTGAGCGCGTATTAGGCATGGTTGATGGTGTTGTGTTGTTAGTTGATGCGGTTGAAGGCCCGATGCCTCAAACACGTTTCGTAACTAAGAAAGCCTTGGCGCTTGGTTTGAAACCTATTGTTGTGATTAATAAGGTTGACCGTCCAGGTGCACGTACTGACTGGGTGATTAACCAAACATTCGATTTGTTCGCTAACTTAGGCGCAACAGATGAGCAACTAGACTTCCCTGTCGTTTATGCATCAGCGCTAAACGGTTATGCAACATTGGATATGAAAAATTCATCTGATACGATGCGCCCATTGTTCGAAACGATTTTGAGCCATGTTGAGCCTCCAAAAGGCGACAGTGATGCGGGGCTTCAATTGCAAGTGTCAGCACTCGACTACTCTACTTATACAGGCCGCTTAGGTATTGGTCGTATTTGGAATGGTCGTATCAAGCCAGGTCAAGCAGTGACTGTTATGAACGGTGATACACAAGTTGGCCAAGGCCGTATTAACCAAGTTTTTGGCTTCCGTGGTTTGGAACGTGTTGAAGTTAAAGAAGCTGAAGCTGGCGATATCGTTATTATTTCTGGTCTTGATGAAATCGGCATCGGCGTGACCGTGACTGATAAGGAAAATCCAGTAGGCATGCCAATCTTAGGCGTGGACGAGCCAACATTGACCATGGACTTTATGGTGAACTCATCACCATTGGCAGGTACAGAAGGTAAGTTTGTGACCAGCCGTCAAATCCGTGACCGCTTGACTAAAGAGTTATTAGTGAACGTAGCGCTTCGTGTTGAAGATACACAAGATGCTGACGTTTTCCGCGTATCAGGCCGCGGTGAGCTACATTTGACCATTTTGTTAGAAAATATGCGCCGTGAAGGCTTTGAAATGGCAGTGGGTAAACCACGTGTTGTTTACCGTGAAATCAACGGTGAAAAATGTGAGCCATACGAAATCTTAACAGTGGACTTGGAAGATGATACTCAAGGCACTGTGATGGAAGAGTTGGGTCGTCGTCGTGGTGAGCTACAAAATATGGAGTCAGACGGTAATGGCCGTACACGTTTGGAGTATAAGATTCCAGCGCGTGGCTTGATTGGCTTCCAAAGTGAATTCTTAACGATGACACGTGGTACAGGCTTAATGGCGCATATTTTTGATGAGTACGCACCAGTTAAAGCTGATATGCCAAGTCGTCGTAATGGCGTATTGATTTCAGCGGAGCAGGGTGAGGCTGTGGCATACGCACTTTGGAAATTGCAAGACCGTGGTCGTATGTTTTCGGTACCAGGCGACAAGTTATACGAAGGTATGGTGATTGGTATCCATAGTCGTGAAAACGATTTGATTGTTAACCCTATCAAAGGTAAGCAATTAACTAACGTTCGCTCATCAGGTACTGATGAAGCGGTTCGTTTGGTGCCAGCTGTTCAAGTAACACTCGAGTCAGCGGTTGAATTTATTGATGATGACGAGTTAGTAGAATTAACACCTAAGTCTATTCGTATCCGCAAACGCTTCTTGCTTGAGCATGAGCGTAAGCGTGCTTCAAAAGACTAATTAGGCAGCATTTCATGAATAAAAAAGCCGACTTTAAAGTCGGCTTTTTTATTTGCTTGTGAAACACTTTGTCACTCATTGTTGACAGTTAACTGTGTAAGTTTTGTATGTTTTCAATTATGCTAAAAAACATGCTTTTTGCCAAACGAACCCAATTTAATGAGGTTATAATTATTGAATATCATTAATAAATTTATTCTGCATCGGATAAATATGAATGTTGCAAACACCTTAGGCAGTTACGATGCCTATGTGTGAGGCAACATTGAGTCTAGGCCAGATAACTGGCGTGCCTATATTTCTGTGAGTCTCGCTTTTTAGTTTGCTGGCCATGCTCGCATTGTCGCGTGATCTAATGTCATAATGCAGCATGAAAAGAACATTCCTTGCCTTAATAATCCTTAGTTCGTCATTGGTGGCTTTTGCCGCGAAACCGCTTCCATCTATTGATTCCAGTAAAGCAATCTATGTCGTGCCTGTTGAGCCTAACGTCAGTTATGACGATGTGATGACTAGTCTTAAAGTGATCTCTGAAGGCATGAACTTTGTGAATCCTGCTAATTTTCCAATTGGTGAACACATGAAGCTTCGGGGTCAAGCGCCAGAAGGTGTGCTGGAAGTGCGAGCATTTTGTAACTTAGGGATGGGGGCGGAAATCATGCTCGATCATCCAGAGTTTGTTGTGTTTGCGCCTTGCCGTATTGGGATTTATGAACAAAAAGGTCAGCTATACTTGGCAATTGATAGACCCACTTACGATTTAAAGAGCATCAAAAATCCAACGCCGCGCGCTCAAAAAGCAGCACAAGAATTAGAAAGTATCTTAATTCAAATCATTGATAAAGCCAGAAAAGGCGATATTTAGTTCTATTTCTCAGGTTGTTCTTCGTTAAACACACCAATGTTAAAAATCATTAAAGCTGGCATTGCCGAATACACCGTGAATAAATCTCGATTTGTTGCGATGGCTGAATATTGCGCGGATGAACGTGCAGTTGGCGCTTGTTTGCGCAAGTTAGCGAGTCAACATCAAAGCGCGCATCACTTGGCCTACGCCTTTCGTTTAAAAACAGAGCAGGGTATTGTTCAGCGCTTTAGTGATGCGGGCGAGCCATCCGGCACCGCGGGTAAGCCTATCCTTCAGTTTCTTGAAGGACGTGATTTAATCAATGTTTGCGTCGGTGTAATTCGCTATTACGGCGGGATTAACCTAGGCACAGGTGGCTTGGCGAGAGCTTATGGTGGTACAGGGCGCTTGGCGATTGAAGATGCAACTGTTGTTCCTTATGTGGAAATGAAACAATTGCAGTTTAAGCTCGATTATAAAGAGCTGGATTACTTTACCCGTGAACTTGCTAAGATAGATGGTTTGCTACTGGATAAAGCCTTTGGTGATGGGGTCACTGTTTTAGTGAGTCTGCCAGAATCTAGTATTGATGCTGTTTTGAAAAGATTTGGGTAAAACTAAGATGATAAAAAAGGCGCATTCAGCGCCTTTTTTCTTTGATTCTTATTTCGGCGCTATTATTTCAAAACCCAAATTTCACCCTTGCCATCATTGCCAATATCCCCTGCAAAGCGTTGCACACGGTTTTGGTTGATGTGTGCAAACTTGCTAGGTAAGCCGCTAAATGATTTAAACATTAAGCTTAAGAATGGCAGTGTATGGGTGCCGCAATCTTGAATCGTCGCATGTAGTTTTGGCGTTTGGGTGAGAAGTATTGTTCCGCGGCGCATGCCGTAACCCAAGAAATCTCCAACATCTCCCAGCACGCCGATTGTGCCCGCCAGAATGCGACTTGCGCAATAATTACCAGCGTTACCTTCAATGAGAATCATGCCGCGACGCATTTGGTCGCCAACACGTTCCCCAGCGTTGCCTTTCACAATGACAATGCCACCTTTCATGCCTTTTTTGTTGCCTACTAGCGCGGCGCCAAGGTAGTCACCCACATTTTTATTGATTAGTAACAGACCGCCTGCCATCTCAGTTGCTGCAAAGTCAGCAACGTTGCCGTTCACAGTGATGTTGCCTTGCTGCATTTGAAATGCTAAAAATGCGCCAGCATCACCGTTGACTGTAATGCTGCCAGTGCTTAAGCCACTACCAATGTAATCAATTTTGGTTGTGCTTTTATCGAACACGATGTTATTTGTGTCACTACCAGTAATTGCAAAAGCTTCGCTCGCCGCGATTTGTTGTTTGCCATACCAAAGCAAAGTGGCGCTAATCTCAGTAAGGCTTTTATCAGCAAGCAAATCTGGCGTGAGTGTTGATACATCTAGCTTTTGCACTAAATCTTTTTTGAGGGTGAAGGTTAAAGCGCTCATGCTGACTCTCCGCTTAAACTTTTGTCACTCATGATGTCGCGTAAGTGAAATTGGAATTGGCCTAATTTACCGCCATAGTTGCCAGCGGAAATACGTTTAATCCCATTTTCAGCGCCTAGTTTGCATGCGGCTTCAATACCGACATAAGTTGCTTTTCTAATGCCTGCCTCAGTTAAGCCATCAATGACAATTTCCATCACCGATTCAATATCATCTGAAAGCTGGGTCTTAGTGAGACCTTTAAGCGTCGGACAGAAGGCATCATTAGTTGAAGCGAACATCGTTTTGTACTTTGAGCCCACTTTAGAACCGGAACGCACAACGCCGCCGGGGAAGGGCATAATCACATTTGGGATTTTTCTCATGGCTTCAATCGCCGCTTCACAAGCGGCTAAGGCTTGTGACTGGGAGGTCGCCAACACCAAGAAGTTGCCACCACCGACAGCGCGCACCATGCCTGTGGTTTCTTCGGTAATAAACTCACCGTCCATGACGGGGACGCGCCAATACCGCTTGCCACCAAACTGTTTGGAGATTTGAAAGCCATCCCCAAAGAAACGTAAGTTTTTACCAAGATTGATACGCTCATTGCCTTCAATGCCAGAGAATGCGGCGGCAGTGGGGCAGGTCAGAATGGTTTGTCCCATGCGATTTTCGAGTTGCTTCATCAGTACAGCGCTACCCATCGCAAACATCAACACCGCAAGGCCAGGTCGACCATCAGGTGTTTCTTCTGGGCTCAGTTCGCGCTCAATGCCAGCCTCTACGCTACAGCCAATCACTGAGGTTGCAAAACCCGTCATCGCATTTGCCGCGTTGTAAGCCCATTTGTGATTTTGTGCGGTGATAATGACACGTGTGCCGCGCATATTAAAAGCTTCGGCAAAAGTGTCGTCAATTTGTACGCCGTTAATCATCATAATGACTTATCCCTTCGGCCTTCGCAAGCTTGAACGACAACGCCGCCACGTCCACCCTCTGCAATTTCATCGCTGCTCACTTTGAAGTTTTCCATGCTCATGGTGTGATAGCGATCAAAGTATTGTTTAAGATCTTTTTCAACGCCTCGATCAAACTCAGGTTTTACTGTATGCGTGTGTCCCCAAGTGACCTTGACGACTTGGCCATCTTTAACAACGAGTTCACCATCTTTGAATACGTAATCTGGTTTAGAGAACATTTTTTCACGATCTGGATTATCTGTATAAACCGTAATGTCCGCGCCAGCACCCTCACCTAGGTGGCCACGATCATGTAAGCCAACTAATTTTGCAGCCCCGGCACGGGTCATAATAGCGATTTCGTAAAGGCTATATTCTCGATCAATGCTCGTTAAAGTGCTCATGGCTTGCGCATCAAGATTTAGCTTAGCGAACATGTCGTTACGAAAGCTTTTGTCCATCAACAATCTAATCAAATGAGGATAGCTAGTAAATGGGGCGCCATTAGGGTGATCTGTCGTTAAGAATGTGCGCCAAGGATCGTCACAGAGCAAGAAAATCTCAAGTCCAATCGACCATTGCAGAGCATTCACAAAGTTTTTATCTTTGTATTTAAATGGCACCACGCCGCAACCAGAATCGCATTCAATATCCATGATGACGGATTTATTGGGGCTGGCTAAACCTGAGTTAGTAAATTGGCGCATATTGTCACCAGATGCCGTCACGGTTTGGTTGAACAAAATTTGGCCAACGTCTGCAGAAATGTTTTTGTGTTTATTGAGTGCTTCAGCAATTTGGGCAGCGCCTGATGAAAACTTACGATCACCTTCTGTGCCATAGCTATGGAACTGAATATGCGTTAAGTGAAGGGGATAGCCTTCAGAAGCACCCATGGTTTTAAGCGTGGTTTCCATATTGCCGGGTACGCCTAAGTTGTTGCCATGAACATGCAATGGATGAGGAACACCAAGTTCGTGAACGGCACGCGATAAAGCCTTTAATACTTCACGAGGCGTGACTTGGTAATGGACATTTTTCTCATCCAAATCTAACGCACGTTGGTTAAACTTAAATGCGCTAATGCCACCAGGATTGACCACTTTGATACCAATGGCTTGCGAGGCATGCATAATCCAAGCAACGTAATCGTTTATCGCATTTTGATCTTTCTTAGCAGTTAGCATGCGCAGGAAGTAATCGTCACTTCCTATCATGGCGTAACCGCCTTTATCGATGATAGGGGTGTCACCCATTTCTAAGTGCGACTGACGGGCATTGGCAGGGGAAAGCGCAGGCTCAAAAGCTGCGGTATAGCCCATCTCTGCGTAACGGTAGCCTGTGGTAAATGTCGAAGGTGCTGCATGGCCACAACCAGAGCGACAGAGTTCGCTATGCACGCTTGGGTCTGCGCGGTGATCTTCAGGTAACATCATTCGGGCAATATTCACTTTACCGCCGCCAATGTGGGTGTGCATATCAATCGCACCAGCCATGAGGACTTTGCCGCTTAAATTGAAGGTTTGGTCTATGGTTTCATCATCGCGTGGACGGCTCACAATACGGCCATCGCGGATGTATATATCCATAACTTTTCCATCAATTTGATGGGCGGGGTCGTAAACTTTACCGCCACTCAATTTAATCAACATGGATTTGCTCTCTTAATATTCTTTTAAAGTGCAGCTTCAATTGCGGCCATCACTTCACCCAAGCTCGGTAATGCGCTTTCGCGCAATTTGCCAAGCGGCAAACTCACCGAGCTATCAACGCGGAACATCGTTCCTGTGTGGTCTATGCCAGCAGTGCTTACGGGAATAAATACATCCGCATCACTTGCCTGCATATTGGCATGCCCAATGACAATTTTTGGAATGCTCACCTTAGGTGGTGTTTTGTCTGGGTTAAATTCACTCACCCAAAGCAAAGCATCTGCTTCGCCATTCGCTAGTAATTGTTCCGCGCTAAAGTGATGAGGGTCGTATTCGGGATGTTTGCGAGCAAAGCGACTGCGCACAGGGTAGCCGCTAGTCCAAGTGCTAGTTTGGTTAACGCTGTAGTCGCCTTCTGAACCACCAAGCGGTAAGCCAGAGGAGCGTGTTTTTGCATTTAGCTCAATGACCAGCTCTGTAATGTTTTGAATAGTAAGTTCAGCATGGGCTATATTTAAATCACTGCTCACCCAAGTGACTACGCTATATTTTGCGGCTTTGAGGCGTTCGCTTAAGCTTTCTAAATCTGATGTTTTAATGCCCGCAATCTCTGATGCTATTAATGTCTTGCCTGAAACAATTGCGCGCAAAGCGGCAACAACTTCTGGCAATCGCTCCAAGTCACAAGGAAGCACCTTTGGCTTAGCGCCCTTAGGTGAAACGCCTGCCGAGGTATCGATATTTTGACCGCCTAAATAAACCACTTCACGGGTGCTAGTGTCTGGCTCGAACATGCTTTCTTTGTTCCAAACATTGCGTTCAAAGAAGCGTGGATTGTGGCTCACAATGTTAGTGCCAATAACTAGTAGCAGGTCAACGCGGTTTCGCACCTCGGTAAGTGTAGTAACTTGCCAGCCTGAGTTTTGTACAACTAAAGTGTTACGGAAACTACTGTAAGCATTCATGTGGTCGATTGTTGCGCCAACTTTATCAGCGAGGCTTAATACGCTACGCATACCTTGCACTTCGGTGCCTAGGCCAGTAAATAATGGCTGATTGGTGCCACGTAAAATTTCAGCGGCTTTACTCACGGCCTCGGTTAAAGAAACTGTTTTTCCGCCTAGGCTTGGGCTTGAGGTTTGAATGGCGCGTTCAAAAAAAGTGACGCTCTTAACACAGCCTTTGTCACTTACTTTAAGCAAGCCTGTGCTATCGCGCTCAACGTGAATGTCGTCGCAAAGCAAGCCGCAAGCCGGACAGGTGACGGCTTCAAAAGTCGAAGCGCTGAAATTGGTCATCTGAAAAACCTTATCTTTTTAAAAAATAGAGTGATGTATATATGGGTCTATTTTAATTCTTTAATACGCGGCTATGTTGAATAAACGTGATTAAACTTTGTGTGTTTTTGACGGGTAACTCCAATCGTTATTCCGCTTCGACATAGGAAAAACCTAGTGTCTGCGCTACAATAAACACTTCAAAAAATGCACTTGGGCGCCACTCTTCATGACTAATTTAGATGTTGATATGCTAAATTCAATCAGTGCCGCCTGTTGCAGTGTTAATGTCATCACGTCTTCACGTTTGCATTTGGGTTTTTTGATCTAA
>Ga0209499_1001241_pt1 | contig 18058 bp, 19 predicted proteins | sample C_130208_EF_Meta_FD_187306 | JGI IMG/M metagenome (GOLD analysis project Ga0209499, IMG submission 187306) | Freshwater microbial communities from Lake Croche, Canada to study carbon cycling - C_130208_EF_MetaG (SPAdes) (version 2) | ecosystem: Environmental > Aquatic > Freshwater > Lake...
GCTTGCAGTTGTTGCTTAACCCGTTCGGCCAAGGCCTTGATATCCAGTGGCTTGGGTAAAAATGTCACGCCTGTCTCGCCTTCGAGCAGGTCCGAGAACTCCGCCTCTGCATAGCCGGAGATGAACATGACCGGCGCAGACCCAAGATAGATTCGCGCCTTCTTCAAGAGGGTCGGGCCATCAATACCGGGCATGATCACGTCACTGATCAAGAGGTCGATGGTTCCGGCGTGCTCTTCTGCCAAGAGCAGGGCTTCTTCGCCGTCACAGGCCTCGATGACCTCATAGCCCCGCGCGCGAAGCAGACGGGCCGCGACGCTGCGCACCGCATCCTCATCTTCGACAAATAGGATCCGGCCCGCACCTGAAAGGTCCCGTGCCACCGGCTTGGGCTTGGCGGCGGCAGGCGCATGGGCAGGCGCACCGACCGTAGGCACATAGACGGGCAAGAAAATGCGGAAAGTCGCGCCCCGACCCAGACCGCTATCGACGTGAATCCAGCCATCAGCCTGCTTGACGATGCCATAGACCGTTGCCAACCCAAGGCCTGTGCCCTCCCCTACCGGCTTGGTCGTAAAGAAGGGATCGAAGATTTTCGACAGGACCAGGGGCGGAATGCCTGGCCCATTGTCAGAGACCTCGATCATCGCGACCTCTGCCGTGGACGGCCGATCCGGCGCATAGCCCAAGCCTCGGGCTTCGCTGGCGCTGAGGCGCGCCGTGCGGATGCTGACGACACCGCCGCCTTGGGCGCGGACCGCGTCACGCGCATTGACAGCAAGGTTCATCACTGCGGTTTCAAGCTGACTCTTGTCAGCTCGCACCATCGGCAGGTTGCGGCCATAGTCGGTCTCAAGCTTGACGTCCTCGCGCAGCAGGCGGCGCAGCAGGACCGAAAACTCGCTGATCAGTTCGCCAAGATCGAGAATTTCGCGCTGAACCGTTTGCTTGCGCGAGAAGGCCAAGAGCTTACGCACCAGATCGGCCGCACGCACGCCGGTCTGGCGGATCTCGGTCAGGCCTTCATAGGACGGGTCTCCCACCGGGTGGCGATGGAGAAGTTCATCCAACCGCAACTGGATGGCGGTGAGCAGATTGTTAAAGTCGTGCGCGACGCCGCCCGCCAACTGACCAATGGCCTGCATCTTTTGCGACTGTGAGAGTTGAAGCTCGACCTGCTTTTGCTCGGACACATCCATCAGATAGGCAATGATCCGCCCATCGGCCCTGGTCAGATAGAGGTGGGCGATACCGCTGGGATTGGCGCTCAAGCGAACCTCGACCGGACCAGCCTGACCCGCCGCGATCCGCTGCTGAGCCTCCGCGCGCGAGCTTGGCTCGATCAGGTCGCCAAAGCAGGTTCCCTCGGACGGGGCTCTGGTAATGGCGCTGAAGGCAGCATTGGTCTGAAGGATCTGCGCGTTCAAAGGATCGGCGCCGTCGAGCAGGGCCGCACCAAAGGGGGCTGCAGAGGCAAAGGCATCAAGCGTCACCGGCCCCTCATAACGCACAGCAGCCTGATCGAGCGAAGGCGCGGGCAAGGCCGGGATGTCGAGGCTGGCATCGGTCAACTGTCCCTGAGGCCCCGAAAGGCGCCGAGGCTCGGCCATGCCCAGAGCGGTCATTCGAATGAGATAGGACCGCCGTCCCTTGGCTGAGGCCGCAAGGGTCGAGACCTGAACCGGGTGATCTTCGCCATCGGCGCGAACCTGAGCTGACCCGACCTCACCGCGCCGGGCAGCGGTCAGGGCGGTGAACAGGCTCGAGGCATCCTTACCGGCCTTGGGCAAACGCGTGCCTTGGCCTAAAATCAAACGCCAAGCCGGATTGGCGGCCAAGATGCGGCCATCGTCAGCGGCAACTGCGGCGGGTTCATTCAGGGCATGGACCAGCGTTTCGCGAACCTCCGCCTCGCTGGTGTCTTCGCTTTGGCCAGAGCCTGTCGGATGGCCTAAAAAGGCAAAGAACCCGATTGCGACGACCCCGGCTAGGCCGACCAGAAGCAATATGCCGCCAAGGCTCGAGGCCCCAGCCCGGATCGCAGGGTAGGCGGCAAACCCGACAGCACCCAAAAAGCAAAGCCCCGCCAAAATCGGCACGAGGCGCGATGGTTTTGCGGGCTTAACCTGCCGATGGCTGACCGAATGGCGCGGCGTCCTATCCATCGAAAGCGCTTATCCCTCTGCCCGAAACGATCCCGAAGGCACGTGTCCGGCGGGGTCCAACTCTCATCTTCTAGACTATCTAAGAAATAGATAGGCACAGTCCGTAGTGATCTGATTAAGACTGACGGATAAAATGCGATCTAGCGCGGCGAGGTTCGGGCGCGACTGCGGGCCTGTTTCTTGCCCATGATGAAGCCGATGACCTTGGCCACCGCCTCATACTGTTCCTTGGGGATGGTCTCATCAATATCGACCGTGGCGAAGAGGGCGCGGGCCAGTGGGGGGTCTTCGATGACCGGCACGCCTGCCTCTTCGGCGATTTCGCGGATTTTCAAGGCCAGCAGGTCCATCCCCTTGGCCACGCACATTGGGACGGCTGTTACGCCGGGCTCATAACGCAGAGCGACGGCATAGTGGGTCGGGTTCATGACCACCACGGTCGCCTTAGCCACATCGGACATCATCCGGCGACGGGCGCGCTGCATCCGGATCTGGCGCAAGCGGGCCTTGATCTGAGGGTCACCTTCGGACTGCTTATTCTCGTCTTTAATTTCCTGCTTGCTCATCCGCATGCGCGCCATGAACCGCTGGCGCTGAATGAACCAATCCAGCCCCGCCCCAAAGGTCAGCATGATCAGCACCGCATAGAGTAGACCCTTAAGAATGTCCCAGGTCAGGGGAATGATCGCGGCGGGTGCCAACTCTGCCAGTTGGGTGATCTGCATGGCGTGGGGCTTAAGGATCCACCAGGCGATGATCGCAAGAATGACGACCTTAAACAGAGACTTGGTAAATTGGATGAAGGCATCCATCCCAAAGAGGCGCTTGAGCCCCTCTAGCGGATTGAGCTTGGAAAGCCCGCCTTCAAACAGCTTTGACGGCGTAAACATAAAGCCGGTCTGTAGGACATTGCCCGCCACCCCGGCGATCGCCGTCACCGCAAAGATTGTACCCAAGACCGGTAGGATCGATCCCATAACGGTCTTCATGACGTTGATCGTGCCATGGCCGCTCAGATCGATCTGATCGGGATGGGCCAAGAAGGGCAGCATTGAGGTGGCGATGGACTGCATCATCCAACCACCTGCCCAAGCCATGGTTGCGGTTAGGGCCGCGAGGGTGGCGACTTGAGGGATGTCCATCGATTTGACGACATCGCCCTGCTCCCGCGCCTGACTGAGTTTTCGGTCGGACGGTTCTTCTGTTTGGGACTCTGGATCATCTGCCATGCTGCCGCGCGCCTAAAGAAACACGTGCAGGAAGGCTTCATATCGCGAGATCCACACCAGCCCAATTAAGCTGATGCTTAAGGCGAGCAGGGACAGGCCCATCAAGACGCTGAGGGGCGTGGCGACGAAGAAGATTTGGAACTGGGGCATCACGCGGCCAATCAGGCCGGTGGCAATGTTGAACACCAAGGAAAAGACGATGACGGGGGCAGAAAGCTGAACGCCCAAGGCGATAGACTGACTGACCGTATTGATCGCCAGCTTTACCGCATCGGCCATCGGCACATCTCGCGTGGGCTCGAACAGGCTGTAGGAATGGACCATCGCCGTCAGGAACTGATGATGCAGATTGGTCGCGAAGATCAGGGTCAGTCCCGTCACACTCAAGAATGAGGTCACCGAGGTGCCCGGCTGAGCCTGCATGGGATTGGCCGTCTGGGCGAAGGCCAAGGTGGTCTGGATCGAGATGATCTCACCCGCCGTGGCCAAAGACGACATAAAGAGGCGCAAGATCGCGCCCATCATCAGGCCGATAATCACCTCTTTGAGGACGTGCCCCGTAAGACCGCCGACCGTGGTCGATAGGGGCGGAAGGTGCGGTGCGGCGATCGGAGCCACACAAATGGCCGTGATAAGGGCAAAAGACAGACGGATACGCGGGGAAACCGACGCTTCACCAAGCCCGGGCATCAGCATGATCATTGACGCGACCCGCGCAAAGACCAGACCGGCCACATAGACCTGTTGGGCGGTGGCGTAGCTTTCCAAGCGCTACATCCCGGCTATTCTGGCGGCGATCTTGCGCATGAAGTCCCCCATCAACGCGCCCATGAACGGCAAGAACAGCAGCATGGCGACAAAGATAGCCAAGATCTTGGGGGCAAAGACGAGGGTCGCCTCTTGAATCTGGGTCAGGGCCTGAAACAGACCGATGGCGATACCAACCACCAGACCGACAATCATGATCGGTGCCGACATGCCAATGGCCAGCCAGATAGCATCGCGCGCCACGTCGATCACTTCATTGCCGTTCATAGAGGTGACCTTTCGACTCATAAACCCAATCCTATCTTACCCTTAGTCAGGCCCGGACCAAACAGGGTTAATAGAAACTCAAAATCGTGCCAAACCGTTGCGCCAACAGGCGTTAGATCGGCATCCGCATGATTTCTTGATAGGCTGAGATGACCTGATCGCGAACGGCCATGACGGTCTCCAAGCTGGCTTCCGCGGATGAGATGGCGGTAACCACGTCCAGCAGCTCCGCCTTGCCCTGAACCTGCGCCTTCATCTGGGTTTCGGCATGACGAGAGGTCTGCATCACCTCGTTCATGGCGTTCTTGACCATATCGCCAAACCCGCCGCCGCCGGTTAGGCCTGCAGCAGCATCGCCGCCCATTCCGCCCAAGCCTTTGCCAGCTTGGGATTGAGCAGCCGCGTAGGCCTTTGCAGCAATTAGGGGAGCGACCATCTATCTGTCCTCGTCTATTTGCGCAGCAGATCGAGCGTACGCGACTGCATGGCCCGCGCTGTTTCGATCACGTTGAGATTGGCTTCATAGGCACGCTGGGCTTCGCGCATATCCATGGCCTCAACCAAGGGGTCGACGTTCGGCATTTTGACATAGCCTTTGGCGTCAGCGGAGGGATGGCTAGGGTCATATTCCGACTTGAAGTCACTCTTATCAGGCTCGACCTTGGTCATCTGCACGCCTTGGATACCGTTAGACAAACGCTGCGGCTGAAAGACGGGAATCTGGCGTTGATAGGGATTACCGCCCGCCGTCTTGGATGTGGAATCCGCGTTGGCGAGGTTCTCGGCGATGATCCGCATCCGCGCCTGCTGAGCGCGCAAGGCAGAGGTCGCCACGGCCATGGCCGCGCCGGTCGAGGTCAAAGGGAATTTGGGATCCGCCATAGCCTAACCTCTCCTACCCATCACCGTCCGGGGGCCTTAGCGGCCATCCGAAGAAGCCCAAGGGACTTTTGATAGAAGGTCACTGCGGCGTCGTAGTTCATGCGCGCATCGGTCATCTTCATCATCTGCTCTTCCAACACGACCTTGTTGCCATCGAGTCGGGTCTCAGAATCAGGGGCATTTTGAGGCTTGCCTTGGCCACCCGTGTTCGGAACCGTGCCTTGCATATGGCCAGGATCGGTTCGGGCCGGTCCGGCAGCCGCATTGGCTCCCGTCAACTGAAGTCGGCCAGCCGTCGAACTTTTGTCAGGAATTACAAAGGGTTTCAGATCTTTTCCGACAAATCCCGGCGAATTTACGTTCGCGACATTTTGCGAAATCAAGCTTTGCCGTTGAGACAGATATCCCAAGCGGCTCTTTAATATCGAAAATAAGGGAATTCCGTTGATGTCCATTGGCAAAAGATGAACGAACAGGGTTAATCAGGCGTTAATCAGCTTGGTTCAATTCCTAGCTCAACGGTCATTCGTGGCCGGTTCATCATGTCGGATCAGGTCAAGTCCATGGTTGAGATCATCCGTATGTTGTTGGCCCTCGCGGTGACGCTGGGCCTCCTCGGCCTCGCCGCCGTCGGCATGCGCCGGTTTGGTCCTGATGCCTTGGCGCGGCTGCAATCTATAAAGTCCGCGCCCAAGCGGTTGGCGGTGATCGAGAGCCTGATGCTGGATCCAACACGTCGCCTCGTCCTGATCCGCGTCGATCAAGACGAAAAGCTGTTGCTGCTCGGCGACGGCAAGATTTTGGTGGAGCATCCGACAGGTCCCGCTCCCCTGCCCCCATCCACGCCAGACCAGACGGAGCCTGCGGCCTGATGCGTCCCGATCCCAGCTTCAGCCTTCAGCGCATTGGCCTCATTGCGCTTCTCACCACCCTCGCCTCGGTGGCTGCGCCTGCCATCGCTGCCGCACAGGCCTTGAACATCAATCTGGGCAGTGGCGCAGGCCTGACCGAGCGGGTTGTGCAGTTGATCGGTCTGATGACCGTCCTGTCACTGGCGCCGTCCATCGTCATCATGACCACGGCCTTTGTGCGGATCGTGGTGGTCCTGTCGCTGCTCCGGACGGCCATGGGCCTGCAGCAAAGCCCGCCCAACGCCGTGATTGTCAGCTTGGCGCTGTTCCTAACCGCCATTGTTATGGCGCCCACCTACGAGGCGGCTTACGAGGCCGGCATCAAGCCCTTGATGGATCAGCAGATGTCGCTGACCGATGCCTTTGATGCCTCATCAACCCCGGTCAAGACCTTCATGCTCAGTCAGGTCGACGACAAAGACCTTGGCCTGTTCATTCGCCTGTCCAAGATCGACAAGCCTGAGACCCGCGCCGACACGCCCCTGCACGTCCTAACCCCTGCCTTCATGATCAGCGAGTTGAAGCGTGCCTTCGAGATCGGCTTCTTGCTGTTTATCCCGTTCCTCGTCATCGACCTCGTGGTGGCCAGTATCCTGATGAGTATGGGCATGATGATGTTGCCGCCAGCGGTCGTGTCGCTGCCGTTCAAGCTGATCTTCTTCGTGTTGGTGGACGGGTGGGGGCTCGTCTGCGGCTCTCTGGTCGAGAGCTTCCATCAGGGCCGGGTTCCGCCTCCGGGATAGACTAAGCGGCGGGGCGAGCCGGTGCTGCAGTTTTCGCCGTTCGAGACGTCACCGGCGGTGCGCGATCGCGAAACCGCTGCTTCATCTTATCGACCCAGCCGGCAAAGATTTCATTGTCCGAGACCTTCTGAGCGAAGTCGGAGGTCGTCGTGTCTCCATCCGGTCCGACCAGAGCGACCCGCAGAGCATCGGCCTGCTTTGCCCCATTTACAAAGGGCTTGAAGCGTTGGTTCAGTCTGGCGAGGGAGACGTCGTCACCAGCGAGACTGTAGCCAATCGCCGCCCGCAGGAGCCGCGTTTCATCCTCTTCGGTGAGAGGTGTCGCCGTGGTCTTCCAACGATCCCCAAGGCTCTTTTCAAAGACCGGGCCGACCTGAGGCCACGCACGCTGGCGCCAAGCGGCTTCACCGCGAACCTCGCTGGCGTCGGCACTCTTGTCATTTTCTAGGATTTCGAGCGCATGATCCATCCGACCGACAGCGACCAAGGCCTTGGCCTCGATGATCCGCCGCTCGGCGTTCAACGATGATGGCAAAACCGTCGTGCGTGAACTGTTGATCGCCTCAAGCGCCTGCTCAGGCTTTCGGTTCATCAGATTGATTAAGGCCAGATCCGTGGCGACGACCGCACGCGGCACACCGTCTAAACGTTCGTTGGCTTGATATTTAAGAAGCTCCGCCGCCTGATCCAACAGATCGACATCGACCAGGCGCCGGGCAAGGCGGCGCACCATCAGGTCGCCATCCGCACCCATCGGGGTCAATTCTTTAAAGTCGTAGAACAGGGCAAGGGCCTGAATGGGCTCCAAGCCATCGGCATCGCCGTCAAGGAACAGCGCTCTAAAGGCATTGCTCAACTGGCTCTGAATGGCCTGAGAATCTGGCATGTCGGGCTGGCGGTTGCCTGCCGAGCGCAGAACGTCCAGTGCCTCCCGATAACGCCCTAAGCTGATATAGAGTTCACCCAGTGTGCGAATGGTTTTCAACTCATTGGCATCGCCGCGCCAGCGATATCGAAGGCCGTCATAGATCCCTGCAGCGATGGGCGGCGTGATGATACCTCGGTCGAGCTTGATCCGCGTCGCATTGAGCAGGGCGGGCGAACTGACCTCTTCGGTTCGCGCGCGCGCAAGGGCGTCGTACATGTGCATCGCCCGAGGCGCATCGCCCGCCGCTTCGAAAATCTGCGCCTGCACCAGCAAGGTCTTTAGCCTCTCGACCATATCGACGTCGGAAATCTGAGCACCGCGTAAGAGAGACCGCGCGCCATCAACGTCACCCGCAGCGAGCGTAGCCTCGGCGTCGGCCCTGGCAAACCGCGCCTGCCAAGTCGGCGAGAACATCTTGAGGGCCGGCATGCCTTGCTGAAACTGCTCACGCGCCTCGGGCCATTGGCCTTGCTTATAGGCAACATATCCCCGCCAAAGTGCGCTGGACGGATCACCCTGTAGGACCGGAGAGGCCAAATCGGTCGAGGCTTCTTTATAGCGCCCAGCCATGACCTTGGCTGCGCCGCGCAGACCGCGAAATTCGGCATTGCCCATCATGGTCTGGTTGACCTTAGCCACCAGATTAAGCATCCCGATGCCCTCATAGGACAGTTCAGAGCCGACCAAGAACCGGGCCATCGCCATCCGCGCCGTGACGTCTCCATCCTTATTCTTGGTGGCCTCATCGGTCGCGGCATCCATCAAGGCATGATAGCGCCCCAAGAACCCGCCAGATCCCGTCTCAGACCAACCCTTGAAATCGATCAGGGCGGGCATGGATGCCGGTTGCGGGGCACCCGACTTAACCGCGCTTTGCTTTATCGCCGCCTTACCCGAGAGGGCTAGGCCCCTAGGCCTGCCAATGCGGACAATATCACCGGTCACAAAGACTTCGAGATCATCGACATAGGGCTCAATGGCGAGGCCCTGCGACGAGCGCAAAAAGGCCGCCTCAACATAGTCGCGCCGCGACGGTAGCCCCTTTGCCGGGGCCAAGGCCGTGATAACGCCGATCCGGTCTCCGACCACAGGATCATTGATCCAAGCCACATGGGTTGCGCCCGCGACGGCCGCCGTCAGGCTGGGAGGTACACCCCGCTCGTCCCGTCCGACCTTGATCAAGGTTGAGGCCGTCGCTGATGAGGCACCGATGCCGACGGCCCAAACAGGGCCCTCAGAGCTGGCATTGACCGATGTCGCCTGAGGCACAACTAGTCTTAGGGCCGTATAGTCATCGCCCTGAACCGCCCGAAGATCGCGAACCTGGGGCAAGGATTTGGCGACCTTGGACAGGTCCAGTTGGGCCTTGCCATCGAACACAATCCAGAGCGCGTCCCCGCGACGGAATATGGCCGCGCCTAACGGGGCCTTCCAAGGGAACCGCAGCACCGACTGCCCGCTCTCGACCTTCCCAGAGACCGGAACGATGCCATTGTCGGGTCGGGGATCTGCTCGGTTCGCTCCGGCCCCCTCTGCGCCGCCGTCTGAAACGGGATCGAGCTGCGCCGCTTCGGTGGCAGCAGCCTTCGCCTCCGGATCTAGGCGCTTGAAGATGTTGATGTAGCTACCGCCGTCGGCCTGACCGGAGATGAAATCCGCATCCTCGGTCAGTTCAATCCGGACTTCCAAACCCGTACCGACAGGCTTGGCTTCAGCGGTCTTAATGTAGGGCGGGGGACTGACCCTCAGACGCGAAATGTCCGGCTTGGCATTGCGATTGAACCGCACAAGGATCGCTTGCCCGTCCCGACTGATCGTCGCCCGCGTCGGGACCGACCATCGAAACTCAACCCGTGAAAAGGCCTCGCTCTTAGCCACGCGAACATCTAGAGGCCCCACGGCCTCAGCGGCGGCAGGTGTTGCTGAGGGCCTGCGGACCTGCGCCACGCCCGAGGGGGGTATGGCAACCGCCAGCATAGAGGCCAGCGCGACGCTGGCCTTCAATCTGCTTCGGCGGTTAGACGTCGGGACCATCGGTTTCGCTCTAGCCCGCCTTGCGCGGCGCTGCCTTTGCCGGACCAGCGGCAGGCTTGGCCGGGGTCGCAGGCGGAGCCGCCGTCACAGCCGCCCGGGCATCGGTGACCGCACGGGCAGCCGCAAATCGGTTGGCGAGACGCTCGGTCAGGGCCTTGGCATCGGGCGGCGACATCTGCGCCAAGATGGCCGATAGCGTTTTTTCTTTCATCTTCGACGCAATGGGTAGACGCACGCTGTCTTCCAAAAGACTAAAGCGAGCAGCGGCATCCTTGGGCTTCATGGCCTCATAGACGCGGATCAAACGATCATTTTCCGCCTGCTGCTGCGCATCGGCCTGGCCAAGAAGTGACTGAACCTGCCCCTTTAGGCCATTCAGAGACTTGATCTTTCCGTCGAGCTTGGCTTCTGCTGCCGCTATGAGTTGGAGCTGGACATCAAGGTCCTTCTCGCGCTGGTCCAACTGCCCTCGGCGCGTGCCGAGGCTCTGCAAAACACGAAGTTCAGCGGGCGACATACCGGCCTCTTTGGCCAGTTCAGCCGCCGTCGGCGCACAGATCGCCGCTGACTTGGCAACGGATTTGGTGGCGGGGGCCGCCAAGGCACCGGACTTGCTCGCTGCCAAAATGGATCCAGCATAGGGACTGTTCGTCGCATTGGCGGCCATTTGGGTTGCTGCCCCGTCGGCCGGGGTCGTCGCCGCTTCCGCTAGCTTTGCAGAATCCGCCGGAATCGCTGGCTTTTCACCGGCCTTGGGTGCAACTGCGCCCTTGGCCGGAGCCCCCTTGGCCACATCTGGTTTGGCTCCCGCCACGCCCTGAGCAAAGGCCTTCGCGCCCGACATCAACTGCGGCAGATCCCGCACACCCGACAGGGCATTGAGCGCCAAAACGCCACCGATGGTCACGGCAATTATCGGCAAGATACGAGGGACGGGCCTCATCGACGGCCTCCGAAAAGATTACGCCGCGATTGTGCGGGTTTGGTCTGGGGATTGGGCTCGCTGTCGGCCTCTGACAGGTCCGGTCCGGTAAAGAGCTCGTCGTCCATTTCCATCAAAGGCATACGGCTACGCGGCGCTGGCGCGGCAGGCACGCGATCGGCAGGCGAGAGTTCCAAGGTATCGGGCTGACTGCGAGCGCGCACACGAACGGGTGGTTCTGACGCAGGGCGTCGCTCTTGGCTGACCTTCTGGGCCGTCGCGATCATGGCTTGCAGTTTTTCAGACATTTCTCGTGCCCGGATCAGACGGTCGCCCAAGACATCGCCAGCCTCGTCCGCGGCGATACGCAACTGATCAAGACCCGCCTGAGCGCGAAGGGCGGCCACATCCAACTCTTGCACCGCCTTGGCGAACCCAAGGTGGCTCTGACGCAACTCCTTCAGTCGCCGCTCTAGGCGCCAGCCGACCAAGAGCGCTGCCATGAGCAACACTGCGAGCAAGACATTAAGGATGATCGGGATCAGGCTCATAGGTCCTTCCGAATGGCCCTCTTGGTCGATTCCGACAGCGAGGTCTCTACCCGAACGGCGATGGAGTGGTTGCGTCGGCCCATGCGGCCCTGAGTGAGGGGAATAGACCCTGCGCGAAGCTCAACAAGGCTATCGGCTGTCGCATTGAGCATCAGCGTATCACCCACCTTGAACTCTAGAACCCGCTGAAGATTGATCTTCTGCTCGTCCAGAACGCAGCGGACCTCCATCTGGGTGGTCCAAAGCTCGGTCGCGAGGTGACTTTCCCAGATATTATCGCGGCCAAACTTTTCGCCCATGAACTGCTGCAGGAGCATTTTTCGAATGGGCTCGAGCGTGGCGTAGGGCAAGAGCAGCTCGACGCGTCCGCCCCGGTCTTCCATATCGATCCGCAGCTTGACCAGAATGGCCGCATTGGCAGGTCGGGCGATGGCCGCAAACCGAGGATTGGTCTCAAGACGATCCAGATTGAAGGTCAAGGGGGTCAGGGGCTCAAAGGCTAGCTTGGCATCGGCCAAGATCACTTCGATCATCCGCTGAACCAGCGCCCGTTCGATGGTGGTGTAGGGTCGCCCTTCAATCCGCATAGCCGCGGTACCGCGACGACCGCCGAGAAGCACGTCGACGATGGAATAGATCAGATTGGAGTCGACGGTCAGAAGCCCGTAATTGTCCAGTTCCTCGGCGCGAAAGACGGCGAGGATGGCGGGCAAAGGGATCGAGTTGAGATAATCTCCGAACCGGATAGACGAGATACTATCCAAAGACACTTCGACATTGTCAGAGGTGAAATTGCGTAGGCTCGTGGTCATCAAACGCACAAGGCGGTCGAAGACGATTTCGAGCATGGGCAGCCGCTCGTAGCTGACCAGAGCCGAATTGATGATCGACCGAATGCCGGTATTTTCATCGTCTTCGTCGTCATTGAGATAGAAGCCGAGAAGACTGTCGATCTCTTCCTGATTCAGGATCCGCTCAGCACCAGGCAAGGGTTCCTGACCGCCACCCAAGCCATCGGCGGCGTTCGCTAGATTGGCTCCAGCGTTCAAATCAGTCGAGGGGTCGTTTTCGTCAGCCATGATTCCCGTTCGGCTAGGATAACACCCTTAGCTGATCAACATCTCTTCGATCAGCACCGCATTCACTTTCGCAGGGGCAATAATCAGGTTCACCCGCCGCTGAATTTCCATCCGCAACTGATAATTGCCCTGACTGCCCTGCATATCTTCAGGCCGCAATTCCCGCAGGAAGGATTGGAACATGTCCTGCATCCGCGGCATGTTCGGTTCCAACACCTCTACTAGTTCCGCGTTAGGCAATTCGAGCGTCAGTTTTAACTTGATATAGGTCGGGCGGTTGTCCGGCGACTGCATGTTCACCGTGATGTCTGGCAAGGTGTAGAAGGTCACCCCATCTGGGCCTTCCTTCACGATACCGACGGGCTTGGCTCCCTCGCCTTCCTTGCCGTGACCACCTTCCTTTTTCTTTTCTTCTTTTTTCTCGGGCTTCTTTTCGCCGTGGGCTTCAGGCGGTTTTTTCTTGCCGAAGATCAAAAAGGCCGCGGTTCCGCCGCCGCCGAGGACAAGCGCCACAGCCACGCCGATGGCGATAAACAGGACCGGGAGCTTTTTCTTCGCGGGTGCGCCCTCTTCGCCTTCTACGGCTTCTGCGGCTTCGCCCTCTGGGGCCTCTTTGCTCTTGCCTTTATCTTTGGCCATCGTCTCACCGCTGTCCGCGTTCAAATCTCGAGGCCAAAAGGCCTTAGCGAGAATCTTTGCACTACACTTCTTTATACATTGCTTACACGGGTTAAGGATCGGTTTTTAACCAAGCCCGATTTCGGCAGGTCTTGCCGGGTCAAACCCGCTTGCTAAGCGAAAATTAACCACACTCTACGTTGAAATGGTTCAGTTTTCAAACTGGCCCGCCCTTTGCATGGGCCCTTGTGCAGAATTTGGCTCAAGAGCAAAGGGAGCGCGCCTTGGATAATGCAATGTATGTCGGACTGTCGCGCCAGATGACCTTGCGCCGTCAAATGGATGTCGTCGCCAACAATATCGCTAACCAAGACACAGTCGGCTTTAAGGTCGAGCAACTCATTCTGGAAGAAGACCCTGAGAGCCCTGCCAAAACCCTAGGCGGCCCGTCCCCGGTGAAGTTTGTGTTAGACACCGGCCTTGCGCGCGACTTCAGCCAAGGCTCTCTGCGCACGACAGGAAACAGCTTGGACGTCGCCATTGAGGGCGAGGGCTTTTTCCAGATCGATACGGCTGACGGCCCCCGCTACACGCGCGATGGACGCTTTACGCTCGACGCCAGTAGCCGCCTGACCACACAAAAGGGCGACCAGTTGGTCGGCGATGGCGGCGCGATTTTGGTCGATACCCAAAAGGGCCCGCTGAGCATCAGCAAGGATGGCATCATCAGCCAAGCCGGTCAGCGCATCGGAGCGATTCGTCCGGTGCAGTTCGCCTCCATGTCCAGCCTCGAAAAGACGGGCGACGGGCTCTATCGGAACACCTCTAACGCTCAGCCGACCCCGGCCACCACGGCCTTGATGCATCAGGGGATGCTCGAAGGCTCGAACGTCAACGCCATCAAAGAAATTACCCAGATGATAGAGGTGAGCCGTGCCTATGAGCGCATGGCCCGCCTCGTCGAGCAGACCGCAAAGCTCTCCGAAGATGCCATCGCGCGCCTCGGCAAGTTGAGCTGAACCCCATGACCCACGATCAGGAATTGTCGCAATGAGAGCTCTTCGCACCGCCGCTTCGGGCATGTCTGCCCAGCAGACCAATGTTGAAGTTATCTCCAACAACATCGCCAACATGAACACCGTTGGCTTCAAGCGTCAGCGGGCTGAGTTTCAAGACCTGCTCTATCAGAACGTCGAACGGATGGGCGCCCAGTCGTCCGATACGGGCACCATCGTCCCAACCGGCATTCAGATCGGTTCGGGCGTTAAGGCCGGAGCGATCTATCGCATTACCGAACAGGGCACGCCCACCTTGACCGGCAATAAGCTCGATATGGCCATTGATGGCCGGGGCTTTTTCCAGGTCCTGATGCCATCAGGCGAGACCGGCTATACCCGCGCTGGCAACTTCTCCAAAAACGATCAAGGCCAGTTGGTGACCAAGGACGGCTATCTGGTTCAGCCCGCTATCACCATTCCGCAAAATGCCACCGACATTTCCATTTCGGCCAGCGGCCAGGTCCAGGTGGTCCAGCCCGGTACGACCGCTCCGGTCCTGCTCGGTCAACTTCAACTGGCCACCTTCTTTAACGAGGCCGGTCTCGAAGCCATTGGCGGCAATATGTATCTCGAAAGCGGGGCCTCTGGCGCAGCCGTGATCGGCACCCCCGGTGTCGAGGGCGTCGGCAAGATCATGCAGTCCTATACCGAAGCCTCCAATGTCGATGCGGTCACCGAAATTACCAGCCTGATCGTCGCTCAGCGGGCCTATGAGATGAATTCCAAGGTCATCACCACCAGCGACCAGATGCTGGCCGCCGCTTCACAACTGAAGGGCTAGGGTCATGCGCGCCGTCGCCATCGCTTTCAGTCTCGCCGCCACCTTGATCAGCAGTTCCGTCTTGGCCGGACAGCCGGTGACCCTGCGCAGCGAGCTGGTCGATGGCAACGGTCAAATCACGCTCAGCGACCTGTTCGACAACACGGGGTCAGCCGGCAATGTTGTTGTCGCCAATGGCGTCGAGCCCGGCCGCAATCAGGTGCTCGATGCCACTCAGGTTCAGCGACTAGCACAGCGTTACGGCCTCGACTGGTCTAACAGTACGGGCCTGCGCCGTCTGATCGTGCGGTCGGGATTTGAAGAGCCGACCTTGGCACCTGTGCCACGCCCATCCACGCCATCGTCACCCCGCGCAAGATCAGCACCCGCAAGCGCTGCCATGATCGAGGTGCTGACCTATAATCGCAGCCTTTCCTCGGGCGATATCATTCAAGCCGAAGACCTGACCTACAGCCAAGTGCTGGTCCAAGCCGTGCCAAGCGATGCGCCGCGCACTGCCGACGATGTGATTGGTCTGAGCGTTAAGCGTCCCCTGCGTACCGGCCAAGCCGTGTCGACGCGTGACCTTCTGGCTCCCTTGGTGATCCACCGCGATGACCTCGTCCAAGTCACCTATCGTGACGGCAGCATTATTCTGAGCCTTGAGGCCAAGGCCATGAGCAATGCCGCCGTGGGCGAGCTTTTCACCCTGCAAAATACCAGTTCCAAAAAATCCATCGAAGCGGTGGCGACCGGTCCGGGCAAGGCCTTGACCGGTCCTGAAGCCGCCCAAGTTCGCCGGGAGCCAACGTCACGTCGTTTGGCCTCTGCCCAATGACCCTGAAAAAGCGAGTCCATCCGATGACATCTGCAAAAGTGCTTCGTTCGCTGATCGTCCTTGTGGCCCTGCCCATGGCAGCCTGTTCGACGGTTACAAGTGCCATTCGCGGCCCTGAAATGACCCCGATGGGGTATCCAGCCCAGTTGGTCCCGCAATATCAGCAGGTTATGATGCAGCCGACCTCGCGCGAGACGGGCCCGGGCTCGGCAAACTCCCTGTGGCGCAATGGGGCCCGCGCCTTCTTCATTGATCAACGCGCCAGTCGTGTTGGGGACATCCTGACCGTCCAGATCGATATTAGCGACAGTGCCGACGTGTCCAATGCCACCGATCGCTCACGGACCAATGACACCAGCGGGTCTCTGACCAATGCCTGGGGTCTTGAATCCACCCTTGGCCGTATCCTGCCTCCCGGCACCGATCTGACAAAGGGTCTGGGCTATAAGGGCACGACCACCGGTTCGGGCAGTGGGTCGGTCAAGCGGCAGGAGAAGATCTCCCTGACCGTTGCGGCTCTGGTCTCTCAGGTCCTGCCCAATGGTAATATGATCATTCAGGGCCGCCAAGAGGTGCGAACCAATGGCGAGGTGCGCGAATTGACCGTTGCCGGGATCGTGCGTCCTGAGGACATCACCTCGACCAACACCATTAAGCACACGCAAATTGCCGAGGCGCGTATCTCCTACGGTGGGCGCGGCGATATCAGCCGGATGCAAAAGACCCCCGCAGGACAGGCTCTGATCGAGACCTTCTCGCCCTTTTAAACAAGGAAAGGCAAGATGGACGCAGACCCCGCGTTCCGGATCCATTCTGACGATCTAAGCGGCAATCAAACACGCGCCCTGCTGCGCTATCATCTCGAACAGATGCATGCGAATTCACCCGCTGAAGGTGTCTTCGCACTCGATTTGGCAGGCCTGATGCAACCCAATATCGAGGTCTGGTCCGTCTGGTCTGGGGATCAGATTGCAGGCATTGGGGCGCTTAAAAACCATGACGGCCAGTTTGGTGAAATCAAGTCGATGCGGACAAATCCTGATTTCCTGCGCCGCGGAGTCGCAGCGCTGCTTCTGGACCATATTATCAACGCGGCCTGTCGGTGCGGGCTAAAGCGTATCAGTCTAGAGACAGGTACCGGGCCAGCATTCGACCCCGCTATTCGCCTCTATCTTAAGCGCGGATTTATCCAAGGCGATGCTTTTGGCGACTATAAACCGGGGCCGTTCAACCAGTTTTTCCATCTGGACCCCTAACAGGTCCCCCTCACCAATAAGCGCTTGGTCGAGATAGGCTTGAGGCCAACAGATTAGCCCTGCTAGCATAGGGCCATGACCCTTGCCCTCTACTCCCATGCTGACATGGAGCACCATCAGCCCGGCCCCGGCCATCCTGAGCGCTCGCAGCGTTTGGGGGCGGTGCTTGATGCCTTGGCCGATGGGTCAGACCTGAACCTGCTGCGGCGGGAGGCCAGCCTTGCCTCACTGGAGGATTTGCAAAGGGTTCACCCCCGCGCCCATCTGGACCGCCTGATCGCCGCCTCGCCCGATCAAGGCCTGCATGAACTGGATCCGGACACCTTTCTTTCTCCCGGCAGCGTCGCGGCCGCCCGGCGCGCGGCGGGGGCCGTGATCGACGCGGTCAAGGGTGTGGTCAATGGCGATCATGATCGGGCCTTCTGCGCGGTCCGGCCACCGGGGCATCATGCAGAACCCGATACAGCCATGGGCTTTTGCGTCTTTAGCAATGTGGCCGTCGCTGCGCGGGTAGCCCAGAGCCTTGGCCTCGCCCACGTGGCCATCGTCGATTTTGATGTCCATCACGGCAATGGCAGCCAAGCTGTGGTGCAAAGTGATGCCAGCCTATTTCTGGCCTCAATCCATCAGGCCCCGCTCTATCCCGGCACCGGAGATCCGTCCGAGACGGGGGTCGGCAATGTCGTCAATCGCACCGTGCCGCCTCATGCTCCAAGATCCCAATGGCAAAAGCGCTTTGAAAGCATGATGCCCGCCTTGGATGATTTCGCGCCCGACCTCATTTTGATCTCAGCGGGCTTTGATGCCCACGCACGAGATCCCCTTGGCGGACAGTCCCTTCAGGCCGAAGATTATGCTTGGGCGACCCGCGCCATCTTGACCGTCGCGCGGCGTCATTGTGCAGGGCGGGTTGTGTCCTCGCTCGAGGGCGGGTACGACCTAGAGGCTTTGGGGCAATCAGCATTGGCGCATGTCCGCGCCTTGCAGGAGGGGTGAAGTCTTAGATCGCGATTTTCGACGTTCTAAGAACACAGCAAAATGGCTACCGA
>Ga0209499_1001242_pt1 | contig 18057 bp, 12 predicted proteins | sample C_130208_EF_Meta_FD_187306 | JGI IMG/M metagenome (GOLD analysis project Ga0209499, IMG submission 187306) | Freshwater microbial communities from Lake Croche, Canada to study carbon cycling - C_130208_EF_MetaG (SPAdes) (version 2) | ecosystem: Environmental > Aquatic > Freshwater > Lake...
CCAGCAAGCCGTAATTCCAACTTCAGATAATTCCAATGCAACCCATGAATAAACTACACTGCCTCACCTTCGCCGCTATCGCCATGCTCGGGTGGCTCAATCCGGCTCTGACCGCTGGCTCGGAATCCACAACCACACCGATTGCCGCAGTCGTTCCAGACCTCAACAACATCCAGAAGTGGAATGACATGGCGGGTGATTCGGCTGATCCGTTCTGGGCGGACGACGATAACCTATACCATTTTAGCTGCGACGGACGCGGCTTCGGCAAGAATGCGCGGGGTGTGCGGAATATCTGCTTTAACAAGCTAACCGGGCCCGACCTGCAGAACCTGAATGGGGAGTTGATCAACGCCATGAATTATGGCAAGGCCAACGAGGCGGGGCCCGACGGAGCGACCTGGAAGACCACCGGCCAGGAATGCATTGACGGTGTGTTCTATGCATTCGTCGTGCGGAACATCTACGGGAACAAATCGAAGGACCCGTTAATGCGGCAGACCGCGTTCAACACCAGCCTGATCAAATCGACCGACCGGGGACGGACGTGGACGCGCAGTCCGAAGGAAAATTACGAGACTCCGATGTGGCCCGGCACACGGTTTGGCGGGCCGGGTTTTATGCACTACGGCAAAAACGGCGGCCAGGTTAAACGCGACAATGCCGATCAATTTGTCTATGCGCTATCTAACAACGGCTTCTGGAACGGAGGCGATGATTTCATCGTCGCGCGGATTCGCCGGACCGACCTGCCCAAACTCAATGCCGCCGATTGGCAGTATTTTGCCGGCGGCGATGGCGCTGCGGAGAGTTCCTGGACCAACGATTTGGCAAAGGCGCAACCTATTCTAACAAAGCCGGCCAAACTCGGCTGGACATCCCCGGCATTTATCCCGGCATTGAATCGTTACCTGCTGGTTTCATGGTATGTCACGCCGACCTTGAAGAAGTGGTTTGAACCGGAACGGGTGGTTTACGATTTCTACGAGGCGGCCCATCCATGGGGCCCGTGGACCTGCATTTCTTCATTCGACGATCAGTTTCTCGGTAAAGGCCAGCACATGTATGGCCCGAACCTCTGTGCCAAGTATCAGATACAACAGGGGGACGATGTGAAGGTTGATCTCTATACATCCGGTTGCCCGTTCCCGGATGTGAAAAACGGCCTATACAAAAATTGGCGCATTCCGCTCATCGTCAAAACCAAACCACTGCCGCCCAGCACGATTGTAAACGACGACAATCCCGCCATCCGCTACACCGGTCAGTGGACAGCTGACTCCAAGCGCGGCTACAGTGATTACAATGACGATGTCCACTTTACGAAGACCCCTGGCGACACCGCTGAGTTTTCGTTCACCGGCACGGGCATTGAGTTGCTGTCAGAAAAGTTCAAGGATCAGGGCACCATCGAGGTGTTTCTCGACGGCAAACCGCGTGGCAGCGTGAATCTCAGGATCGAGGATTTTCCACGCATCGCGCAGATCAGGGTGTTCAGCGTGCAGGGCTTGTCGGCCGGCCAACACACGATCAAGATTGTGAACACGAGTAAGGATTACGTGGCTATCGACGCCTTTGCCGTATCAAAATGAAAATCAAATCATCAATCATCTTCTCGCTTGCCGCTATCACCATGCTCGCCGCGCGTCATCCCGCACTCGGCCAAAATACGGAACTACCCACGCCGTATGTCAAAGACGGCAGCATGAAAGCCTACAAGCTGGCTTGGTCGGATGAATTTGGCGCTGCGGTGTTAGATGTGAAAAAGTGGGATTATCGCACGGATAGCAAGATGTGGAGCACCCAGAAGCCGGAGAATGTCGAAATCTCCGGCGGCACGCTGAAACTTCGGTTGAAGAAGGAGGACGCGGGCGACAAGCATTACACCGGCGGCGGCGTCATCAGCAAACAGGCCTTCTGTTACGGCTATTACGAGGCACGCATGAAAACTCCGCCCGGAGCGGGCTGGCACACCTCGTTCTGGATGATGCTGTACAACGCCAAGAGCAACACCGGCCCCAACGCCGCCTGCCAGGAACTCGACGTAATCGAGAACGACTCGATCCATAACAACAGTTACGCCGTGAATGTCCACAAATGGAAGGGCGAACACCGCGCGTTCGGCAGCAAGACCGTGAAGACGCCCGACCTCTCCGCCGACTTCCATATCTTCGGCTGCGAGTTCACGCCCATCACGGTGAAATACTTTTTCGACGGCGCACTCGTCCAAACGGTGGATGTGACCAAGGCGGTGAAAAAAGATGGCACTAAACTCGACTTCGAGCATGGCGATCAGCATATCTGGCTGACCTCCATTGCTTCAAACCTTGGAGGAACCAAAGCCGTGGATGATACCGCGCTGCCCGCCATTGCGGAGTTCGATTACGTCCGGTTCTTCTCTGCCAAACAATAATATGAAGTCAGCCGTAATCTCTTTTTCTCTAATAACTCTGGTGTTGGGTGTCCCGTCACTTCGCGCGGAGTATCCCGTGCAGCGCCCGGCGCGGCCAACGCCCGCTGCGCCGGAGAGCCAATTCACCATTCATCCCGAGCAGGAGAAACAGCTGATTAATGGCATCGGCTTTGAAATCCAATCGGACTCAATCGCCTCCGGCAACCAAGGACTTCCCGCCGCAACCACCAGCGTGCCGCACGATCTAGTGCCTGCCGAGCGCGAGCGCTTCTACCGCGAAATGCTCAAGGGCTTCCGTTACTGCCGCCTCGCGGGCGGGCTATACTGGCGCGGCGAGGATCATCCTGACCAGCAATTCCTCAAGCCGCGCTGGGCCGCGCAGTTAACGGAAATCCGTGACATGCTCAAGGCGGCCGACGTCGAAGGAGTTTCCTTCGAATACTGGTCACCTTCGCCCTTCTGGAAAGCCAACCGCAAATACAACGGCCGAGATAGAACGGAGAATGTCCTGCGCTGCTTCGGCAAGAATTTCGCCAATGATCCTGATTACAAGGGTGATGTGGGTCGGTTTTTGCAGGACTTCGCCGCCGCCTGCCGCCACGATTTACAGACCCTGCGCGACAACGGCATCTCCATCTCGATGTGGGGTTTGCAAAATGAACCAATTTGCGACGTCAAATATCCCTCCTGTGTTTATACCCCGCAAAATTATTCCCAAACCTTTCTCACGGTGGCTCCGGTCATTCGTGCGTTTGACCCAAAGATCCAGATTATCGCCGATTCCTGGGACCTGAGTTTCATAAAACCTGTATTGCAAAATCCTGAACAGTCCAAACTGGTTGACGCGCTTGTCATCCATCACATCGGATCCGATTCCAAGCAGGTAAGCGCACAGTTAATAAACCCGGGCAAGCCAACATTTCAGAATGAATATGAATACCTAAAGGGCCCGACCTCGCCCGCCCGCTGCCTCAACACGGTGCAGCATATTATGAACTGGTTCCAGCTTGGCCAAGCGCCGACATGGTTCTGGATTCACGCGCTCAAGCCAATCGGCAATGTCGAAGCCAGTGGTTACTCGCTCGGTTTTTGGCGCCCCATTGACGACCCAACGCCGGGTGATGACCCCAAGTTTCCCGGCCTCAAACCAGGCCACTGGACCTGGAACAAATATAACTGGCATGCGGTGGGCAGCTTTGTGAAACACCTGCCGTGGGATAGCCGCGCCGTCGCGGTGACGGAACAAATTGCCGACCCTGATCTCCGAGTGCTCGCCTTTAAAAAAGCCAACGGCAAACTAACAATCGTGCTCTCTAACCGCAGCTTCGCGGAACACACTTTCCATGTCCAAACCGGGCTTCAAGACGCTGTTTTCAAGGGCTACCGCTACACACCGGATGAAGCCGGTCCCGATTTCAAAGGCCTTGCAATAGGCTCCATGACCGGAGACACGATTACCCCCAGGCTGGCCGATCTATCATGGGAGTTTTGGGAACAACAATAATGGTCAATACGCCTAACAATAGAATTGCAACCACGGCTAAAACCCATCCCATGAAACCACCCATCGTTTATATCATTGTCGCAAGCGCCCTTGCATTGAGTGCCCGGGCTGATGTGAACCCCAACGCCCGGTCTTCTAACAACGCCGTGCTGCCAAGCGCGCCGTCGTGTACGATGCAAACCGGGCTGCGCCCTGCCTCAACTGAAGCCAAACCAAACATCCTCTTCATTGCGGTGGACGACTTGCGCCCGGAGATGGGTTGTTATGGCAACCCGGTCGTCAAGACACCCAATCTCGACCGACTCGCGGCACGCGGGATCGTGTTCAACCACGCATACTGCCAGCAGGCGGTTTGCAGTCCCTCGCGCAGTTCGCTGATGACCGGTCGGCGGCCCGATGCAACACGCGTGTGGGATCTCGAAACGCATTTCCGTGTCGCGCTGCCCGACACGGTCACCCTGCCCCAGTATTTTAAAGCCAACGGGTATTACTCTGCCGCGCTCAGTAAAATATATCATCACGGTTTCGAGGACGGCCGGTCGTGGAGCGAGCCGCACTGGTATCCCAGCGGTCAAACTATTGATACCGATCCCATGGATTCGAGCAAGCGGATCGTGACAAAAATTGCCGGGGGTGTCGGTGAATACCTCAAGCGGCCGCAGCCTGCCGACAACGACAAACCAAATGCCGGCAAGCGGGCCAAAGCCCCGAAGGGCGATGCCTTTGAAGTCAGCACGAAAAGCGATGATGAATTGCCCGACGGTCACACTGCGGCTGAAGCGGTGGCCCGGCTGCACGCGTTGAAGGAAAAGGGCCAGCCGTTTTTTCTTGCGGTTGGGTTCCTCAAGCCGCACCTGCCGTTCGTCGCGCCGAAGAAATACTGGGATATCTACAACCCGATTGAAATTCCGTTGCCGGCCATTGATCATCTACCCGAAGGTGCTCCCTCCTTTGCCGGTCATGACAACGGTGAGTTGCACGCCTACGCCAACGTGCCGCAGGGCAATCCGATCCCCGAAGACTTCGCAAAGATATTGCGTCATGGTTACTATGCCTGCATCAGCTACACCGATGCGCAGGTTGGACGGCTGCTCGACGCCCTTGAAAAGGAAGGACTCGCCAGCAACACGATCATTATCCTATGGGGCGACCACGGCTGGCAACTCGGCGACCACGGTCTGTGGCACAAACACACCAACTTCGAACTTGCGACCCGCGCCCCGCTGCTAATCAGTCTGCCGGGGCAGAAAACCGCCGGCCAGAAATGCGACGTGCCTGTCGAGTTCGTGGACGTTTACCCGACGCTCGCCGACGTGTGTGGGTTGGCCGTCCCCGCCGGCCTCGATGGCATCAGCCTCAAGCCGTGGCTGGCAAACCCGTCCTTGCCCGCGACGAAAGTCGCGATCAGTCAATATCCACGCGGCGGCAAGCAGACTGGAAATCGTCCGCTCATGGGGTATAGCATTCGCGACGAGCGCTGGCGGTTGACGCTCTGGCGCGACCGTCGTGACGGCAGCATCGCCGCAACGGAACTCTACGACGAAAAGAACGATCCCGCCGAAACCGTCAACCTGGCCAACAAGCCGGAGAACCGGGCAATCGTGGAGACCCTCTCGAAACAACAAGCCCCATGAAACTACACATCGCCTATATCATTGTCGCCGGCACCCTCGCATTGAACGCCCGGGCCGAAGTGAAACCCAACGCCCTGTTTTCTAACAACGCCGTGTTGCAGCAGAATGTTAAAGTCCCTGTGTGGGGGACGGCGGCTCCGAACGAAAATGTAACCGTGGAATTCGCGGGCCAGAAAAAAACCACCACCGCCGACCCACAGGGCAAGTGGCAGGTGATACTTGATCCGATGCCCGCCTCCGCCGCCGCGCGCGATCTAACAATTTCCGGCAATTTGAAATCTCAAATCTCAAATTTCAAATGCAGCAACGTGCTGGTTGGCGAGGTCTGGATGTGTGCTGGCCAGTCCAACATGAATAACAGTTTTGACAGCGCGGATACCGCGCCGAAAGAAGGCCCGCTGGCCAATCACCCGCAACTGCGCGAGTTCCATGTCGTGGCCAAAAGCGCGATCTCGCCGACCACAGACCTTAGTTATGATGAAAAACGCGGCGGCCATTGGCGCGTCTGCTCGCCCACCAGCGTCGGCACGTTTGGGGCTGTTAGTTATTTCTTCGGGCGGGATGTGCACAAGGCGACGGGGGTGCCGGTGGGTTTGATCCGCAGCGCGATCGGGGGCACCGCGGCCCAGTGCTGGACCAGTCTGGACGGCTTGCAGAAGGAGCCCGCGCTGAGCGGTTACGTTGATTTATATAAAAAAGAAATCCCCGGCTACGAGGCGGAGGCGGCGAAGTATCCGCAGGCGATGGCGGAGTTTCAGGCCAAGTATAAGGAGTGGCAAAACTCGGTGGGCACCGACTATCAGGCGGCGGTGAAGGCGGTGAATGATGCTAACAAAAAAGGCCAGGCCGAGGGCAAACCGGTGATTGCCAGGCCGCCCCCGCCGATTGCCTCACCGAAACAACCGCGTCAACCAGGCGGCGGAGCGGGAACTCCCACGCTGCTTTTCAACGGCATGATCGCCCCGGTTATTCCCTATGCCATCAAAGGTGCCATCTGGTATCAGGGCGAGGCGAATTCCGCCAAAGGCCTGGAATACCGCACGCTCTTGCCCTGCCTGATCACCGACTGGCGGAAAAAATGGGGCGTGGGTGATTTTCCGTTCCTCTTGGTGCAGATCTGCCCGTTCAAAGAGATGACTCCGGAGATCCGTGAGGCACAATTCCTGACATCACTCAAAACCCCCAACACCGCGATGGCCGTGACGGTCGATGTCGGAATGGCCAATGATATCCATCCCCCGTTCAAGGAACCGGTCGGCGCACGCCTGGCATTGGGCGCCCGCGCATTGGCCTATGGCGAAAAAATCGAATACTCCGGCCCGACCTATGACACACTGAAAATAGATAACAACCGGGCGGTGCTTGGTTTCAAGCACCTCGGCGGCGGCTTGGTGGCCAAGGGTGGCCAGCTCAAAGGCTTCACCATTGCCGCAGCGGACCATAACTTCGTGCCCGCCGTGGCCGCAATCCAAGGTGACACGGTCGTGGTGCAGAGCGATAAGGTCGCGGTTCCCGTAGCCGTGCGTTATGGCTGGGCAAATGTCCCGGACGTGAACCTCTGGAACAAGGCCGGCCTGCCGGCCTCGCCATTCCGCAGCGACCCGGAGACAATCGACCCACCCCCGGCGCGCAAGAAAACCACATCTCACTAGACATTTGCCACATAACACCCGTAAATCCACGCACGCCACCCTCCGTCACCGTGGCCTAGCAATCACATAATCTCCCAACCGATTTTTTTCTTATGGACCACCATCCGCAACCCACCCGCCACCGCCATTGCCTCCTGCCACTCTTGCGGACCGGACTCATCCTGTTAGTGCTGGCACTGACCCCGGTACAGGCCCGGGCCCAGGACGTCACCTTACTCAATGCCGGCCCGTGGCAGGTTGCCATGCAACCTGACGTCAAGGACACCGGCGAACAAATATCCGCTGCGGGATACCCATCCAAGCAGTGGCTGCCCGCCCAGGTTCCGGGCACCGCCTTTGGCGCCTTTGTCATCGCCGGCCTCGAAAAAGAACCGTCCTACGGCGAAAATGCCTATCTGGTGGACCAACAAAAATACTATCAGAATTATTGGTATCGCACCGAGTTCAAGGTGCCCGCAGCTTATACCAAAGGCGGCCGCATCTGGCTCAACCTGGACGGCGTGCATCGCGACGCGGATGTCTATTTCAACGGCACCAAACTCGGCGTGATGCAGGGGTTTTTACAACGCGGGCGCTTTGATGTGACCACGCGGGTCAAACGCGAGGGCGGCAACTCGCTGGCGGTATTGGCCTATCACATGGTTCTGTTAGATGGCAAGAACACCGGCAACTCCACCGCCCCGGCCGTGGTCTGCAGCCGCGGCTGGGATTGGATGCCGCGGGTCCCGGGTTTCAATACCGGGATCTACAAGGATGTGTATTTGTCCCACACCGGCGAGGTTTCCCTCATCGACCCGTGGGTCCGCTCCACGCTGCCCAACCACAGTGCGGCGGATATTTCCATCCAGACCGAACTGGCCAATTCCGCCACCACCGCCGTGACCGGCGAGTTGGTGGGTGAAATCAATCCCGGCAAAATCCCCTTTGCCAAATCCGTCACCTTGCAGCCGGGTGGGACCCAAACGGTCACGCTCACGGCCGCGGAGATTCCCGCGCTGCACATCAACAACCCCAAACTGTGGTGGCCTAACGGCTACGGCGACCCCAACCTCTACACCTGCCAACTGGAGTTTCGCACGGGCGGTGCTGTCTCGGACCACAAGGATGTTACGTTCGGCATCAAGAAATACACCTACGAGATTGATAGTAACATCCTCCACTTCCGGGTCAATGGCACGCGGGTCTTTCTCAAGGGTGGCAACTGGGGCGCGCCCGAGTTCATGCTGCGCAACCGCAGCGCCAGCGATTACGACACCCGCGTGCGCTTCCACAAGGAACTCAACTTTAATGTCATCCGCAATTGGATGGGCGCGGTGCCGGATGAGGAGTTCTATCAGGCATGCGACAAGTATGGCATCATGGTCTGGGATGAGTTCTGGACCGCCTCCAAAGGCGGCCTGCCCGCCGACCTCGGCATCTACTTCGCCAATGCCCGGGAGAAGGTCAAACAGGTGCGCAATCACCCGAGCATCGCGTTCTGGTGCTGCCAGAATGAAGGCACACCCGAACCGGAACTGAACAACCCGCTGCGTGATATCATCAAAATATACGATGGCGATGACCGCTGTTACCAAGGCAATTCCTGCGATAACAAGCTCAGCGGCAGCGGCCCGTGGCACGCACTGGACCCGCGCAATTATTTCACCGGCGTGCCGACCCAGCGCGGCGAGGAACAGCCCTACGGGCTGCGCAGCGAGCTCGGCATCGGCACCTTCACCAGTTTTGACAGCTTCAAGAAATTCATGCCCAAGGAATCATGGTGGCCGGCCCGCAACCCGATGTGGGCGCGCCACTTCACATCCAACATGTCCCGGCCGCATATCTATTTTCATCAGATCAGCGAGCGCTACGGCGAGCCCACGAACATTGAGGACCAATGCCTCAAAGCCCAGTTGCACAACCTTGAATCCATGAAAGCCATGTATGAAGGCTGGCTCGATCACAGCGATACCAACTCCTCGGGCATCATCATCTGGATGAGCCACCCGGCCTATCCGGCCTTCGTCTGGCAAACCTACGACTATTATTACGACACCACCGGCGCCTACTGGGGTGCCAAGTCCGCCTGCGAACCGGTCCACATCTATTGGAACTGTAGCGATGACCGCATCCGCGTGGTCAACACCACCGGCAAGCCGGTCGGGGCGCTACGCGCGGAGTTATGGATTTACAATATGGACGGCACGGAACAAGGCCACCAAACCGCCACCGTCAGCGCGCCCTGTGACAAGGTTGCCGATTGTTTCAAACTAACAACTCCCGCCGGCCTCTCGCCGACCCACTTTCTCAAGCTGCGTTTAACCGACGCCGCGGGCCGGCTGGTCTCGGAGAACTCGTATTGGCGCGGCACCACGGCGCTCGATTACTTCGGTCTCAGCTCGATGAAGCCGGTCAGGTTGGCAGTCACCGCGCCGACTACCGAAGTGCTGGCCAGCGGCATGAGCAAAATGACCGTGACCATCACCAACCCGGCCAATTCCGGCACCGTCGCCTTTGCCATCCGCCCGAAACCCGTCATTCCAAGCACAGGCGAGCAAGTCCTGCCGGTTTACATGAATGATGGTTATTTCACACTGATGCCCGGTGAAACCAAAGCCATCACCATGGAATATCACCCGCGCAACACCAAGGGTGACAAGCCACAGGTGGTTGTCGAGTGCTGGAATAACACGCCCCATCCCACTCCCACCCAACCTGCACCTTTGCCGCCCGAACCGGTCAAAAAGCCCGCGCCGCCACCGCCGCCATCCACCACGGCACCGCCATCCAAGTGGATCCCTAACCCGACCAACCAGTATTAAGGCTAAGGATCATTCTTGTGATCACAAGTCTGTCTGCCGGGGTGGCAATGGGTTGTTCGAGGGCGTTTCATAAAGCTAGCGCAAGGGGTGTGGCGAAATCATCTGGCATCGAATTATTCAACTGCATTCGAGGACATGGATGGGCTTGAAAATCGAGAAATCGATTCAATTTAGAAAAACTCATGACGAATTTGGTTGGAGGCGGCGTGAGGTTTTCCTGTTCGTTTTATAGGTTAGGCGAGAGGAAGGAGGATGATGCGGTGCGGGGCATGCCAGTAGGAGACCACGCGCAAGCCGCCACGCCTGCCCGGGCCTGAAGCGGCCCAGCGCAGTTTGCGGAGTCCGCCGGATCCGCAGATGTGGTTGCCGCTTTCAGGGCGTTGAGTTCTGCGTCAGACAGGAGTTCGGTGATCTGCCGGGTGATGAGCGAGGTTTCTTGAAAAGTGAGTCGCACGCGGTGAGTCTCCGTCAATGACGGACGATTTTCCAATCGAACCGTGGGGAATCTGGGGCAGGCGTAGGGTTAGCAGTTGTCAGGAACGGGGGAATCCTGCAGGATTGCGCTCATGTCCACTGATCCACTGCTCGAATTGCTCCGGCGCAAGGCGCGTTTCTCCCATCAGGAACTTGCCGATCAATTGTCCATGGACAAGGAAGAGGTGGCGTGCCGCGTCGCCGCCTGGGAGCAGGCCGGCATCATCTGCGGCTACCATGCCGTGATCAATGCCGAGGCTGCCGGCGACACTTCCGTCTCCGCGTTCATCGAAGTGAAAGTCACGCCCGAGCGCGGTGGCGGCTTTGATCGTCTGGCGATGCGCATCGCGCGCTTCGACCATGTGGTTTCGTGTTATCTGGCGAGTGGCGGCTATGATCTGATGGTTGTCGTCGAGGGCGGCGACCTGCGGGAGGTAGCGCGTTTTGTGTCGGAGAAGCTCAGCTCGCTGGAAGGGGTGATCTCCACCGCCACTCATTTCCGGCTCAAGACGTACAAGGAAAACGGGTTCATCTTCGAGCACGAGGTCACCCTTGAGCGCCTCGCCGTGTCGCCTTGAGCATTCGCTGCCCGGGCATTCGCGCCCGTCTCCAACCGGACGCAGCAAGATACGACACGGGCGGATTTTCTCAAATTCTGGAGGTTCGCAGTGGGTACGGTGGCGGCCATGACCGGCGTGGCGCGGATCATGGTGCCGGCGGTGGTTCTCGGGTTGCTGCAGGTGCCGCCGGTTCCGCCGAAATCCTTGGTATTCGTGAGCTGGATCGGGGGCTGCGTGCTGGCCGTGGCCTCAGCTATGGGCTGGTGCTGCTGCCATGGGAAACTGTCTGGGTGATCACCTCCATGGTGCGCCCGCTGGCGAGTGTTAGCCCAAAGAGGAAAATAGAACCGCAGATGGACGCAGATTAACGCAGATAATCAAAGAGTTGCGCCTATTTGCGGTCACACCTGCAGGGTCATCCTGGGATTCCGCTCAAATCTCTTAAAAATCAATGTTCATCGGAGTCCATCTGCGGTTACAATTCTTTTTCTAGGGTTAGAGTTCGCCGGTGATGAGGTCGTCGAACGTCTGGCGCTTGCGCACGAGGGTGGCGGTGGCGCCCTGGACGAGGACCTCTGCGGGCAGCGGTTGCGAGTTGTAGTTGGAGGCCATGGTGAAGCCGTAGGCGCCTGCCGACATCAGCGCGATGGCATCCCCGGCGTGGAAGTCTGAGAGTTCGCGGTTTTGGCAGAAAAAGTCGCCGCTCTCACAGATTGGACCCACGACATCGACGGGGACCTTGTCGGTCGTGGCCGGTTGCTGGAGTGGGACGACGTCATGATAACCTTCGTAAAGGGCGGGGCGGATCAGGTCGTTCATCCCGGCATCGACGATTTTGAAGGTCTTGGCCGCGCCTTTTTTCTCATAGAGGCAGCGCGTGAGCAGGACCCCGGCATTGCCGACAATCAGGCGGCCGGGTTCAACCAGGATTTTCAAGCCGAGGTCTTTGATCAGCGGCACCAACTCCTTGCCATAGCGCGCGATGGTGAGCGGGCGAAGGTCGGGCGGAAGTTTTTCCCACCAGTCGGGGGTGCCGGATTCGAGTGATTCCTTGTAGATGATGCCGATGCCCCCGCCGATGGACCAGAACTCGATGCCGTGGCGATCTTTGAGCTGGGTGGCGAGCGGAGCGACTTTGCCCACCGCCTCGAGGAAGGGCTCGATGGAGGTGAGCTGTGATCCGATGTGCATCTGCAAGCCGCGCAGCCAGAGGTTGGGCATCTCGTTGGCAGCCCGTTCGTAAAGCCCGGCGATGGCGGTGATATCAACGCCAAACTTGTTCTCCGCCTTGCCGGTGGAGATATACTTATGGGTTTTCGCGTCCACGTGCGGGTTGACCCGCACGGCGACGGGGGCGATGAGTCCGAGTTCGCCGGCGATGCGGTCGATGGCGCGCAGTTCGGCTTCGCTCTCGACGTTGAACGAGTAAATCCCTTGTTGGAGGGCATAGATGATTTCGGCGCGGGTTTTGCCAACCCCTGCGAACGTGCATTGCGCGGGATTGCCGCCGGCTTGGATGACCCGGAAAAGCTCGCCGCCCGAAACAATGTCGAATCCGGCGCCCTCGGCGGCCAGCAACCGCAGCACCGAGAGATTGGAATTCGCTTTGACCGCGTAGGCGACCGCGTGATTCACCCCGTCGAGCGCGGCGTCAAGGCGGCGGTAATGGTCCAGAATGGTCGCTGCGGAATAGACGTAGAGGGGAGTTCCGTGCTCGTTGGCCAGCGTTTTCAATTCGACATCTTCACAATAGAGGGAACCGTGTTTGTAGGAAAATCCGTGCATCGCGGGAGATGCTTATCCGCCCCCAGCGTCTGGGTAAAGCGCAGATGCTTGCCGGTTCAGCCAAAAACGGCGGCCGCTGCCGATCCGCTCAGATTTTGATGTCAACCATCGCGCGTTTGCGGCGCGCTTCGATCCAGCGTTCGTATTGGGCGGAGGTCTTCTTTTTGCGCACGCGTTCCTCGATCATCTCGCGGACTTTTTCCAGCGGTGGCGACGGGCCGAAGGTGATTGTGACGGGCTTGACCAAGGTGAAGCCCTGTGGGTCCATCAGCGGGCCGACGATTTTGCCCACCGGGGCCTCGAAAATGATGGCGGCAAACTCGGGTGACAGATCGGTGCGCGGGACGTTTTCCTGGAGGCCGCCTTGGTCGGCGAAGGCGTCCTTGGAATTCGCCTTGGCGAGCTCGGCGAAATCCTTGCCGTCGGCGAGTTGCTTGGACAGCCCCTCGGCGATGGCGAGTTGACTGTCGGCGGTGGTTCCCGGATTCTGCGGGTCGGCGACGGGGATGAAGATCTTGCGGAATGAAATCATGTCCTTGGCGACGTCACGCAGGGTGAGTTTGACGGCGTCGTATTCCGTCTGGATTTCGTTGGGGAGCGGCGGTGGGGCGTCGGAGAATTGTTGGGCTCGCATCGCCTGGACGATCATTTTTTCGCGGGTCATGGTGCGGTAGCCATCCATGGTGAGGCGGCTGCGTTTGAGTTCCTCGCGGAACTTGACTTCGTCGCCATTGTAGAGCTCGCGCATCTGGCGTTTGATTTCCTCATCGATGATGAAGGGCTTGATGCTGGCTCCCACTTGCTTGAACTCGTCGAGGATGATCTGCCGATCGACCAATTCCTGGATGATCCTGGCTTTGATTTCCTTGAATTGGGCCTCGAACTGGGGGCCGCGGCGCGGGAACTGGGCGGCGAGCTGGGCATACATCGGAGCCAGCATGAAGGACACCTGGTTCTTGGTGATGACGCGGCCGTTGACTTTGGCGGCGATCCCGTTGACTTCCACCGGGCCGCTGAGAGCGGGTGCGGGGCGGGGCGGGGTTTGGGCCTGCAGCCTGGACCCGCAGGTGGCGACCAGCGCAAGAACAAGAACTAAAGCGAGGCGCGGTTTCATGGAGGTGGTGTAATGAGAAAGGACCGTGTGAGAGACACCCCGGCCGGTGTGGAAGCTTCCCTTCACTGAGGCCGGATTGCAAGCGGCGAAAGCGGAATCGCAACACGCGGCGCAACACGCGACGCGACGCGCGCCAGTAATCGCGCGGGAGGCGGCGGCAGTGACCAGCCCGAAATACCTGCGAAACGCGCTGGTGGGCGCTCGGAAATGTGCTTAGAGTGGTGGCCTAATGGATGCGGAGAAGCCGAAGGATTTCTGGAAAACCGAGCCGTTGTTGGGTGGGTTGGCGTTGTTATTGCTCCTGACGGGGTGTTTTTTTGTGGTGCGGCCGTTTCTCACCGCGCTGGTGTGGGCGACGATTTTCGCCTATTCGTTGCATCCGATGCAGCGCTTGTTCACCCGCTGGTTTCGCGGGTCGCGGACGCTGGCGGCGTGCTTGGTGACGCTCACCGTGACGGTGGTATTTGTCGGGCCGGTGGTGTTGATCGGGCTGAGCATTTCCCAGGACAGCAAGGATTTGGCGATGGCGACGCGCAATTGGTTCATGGCGGTGCCCAAGCAGCCGCCGACGTGGGTCGGCCAAGTGCCGGTGGTAGGCACTGAGATGGTCAGCTATTGGACCGGCTTTGCCGAAGACCGCGACCGCTGGATGGCGCAACTCGAAAAGGAAGTGAAAACGCCGCCTCCGCGCCCGGCAATCGTGCTGGAATCCGGCGACGGGTATGTCGTGCAGGACCCGCCCCCGCCGGCCAAGGGGGACGCGGCCGAGGGGCTGGCGGCGGAGGAGCGCAAGACGACTTCGTCGCACGCCGTGGCGTTGTTAGGCGGCTACCTCGCGTGGGCGCAATCGTGGTTGATTGCGGCCGGCAAGGCGGTGGTGCAGGGGCTGGCGCAGGTGTTGATCAGCGCGTTTCTGGCGTTTTTCCTCTTGCGTGACGCGCCCGAGCTCTCCGAGCGGCTGGTGGTGTCCGTCGAGCGTTTGGCCGGCACGCGCGGCAGGCATTTGGTCAAGGTGGCGGGCGACACGGTGCGCGGCGTGATCTTTGGCATTCTCGGCACGGCCATCGCGCAGGCGTTGGTGGCGGGGTTGGGATTTTGGATCGCCGGGGTGCCGGGCGCGGTGTTGTTAGCGGTGCTGACGTTCTTTCTCGCGGTGATGCCATTGGGGCCGCCGCTGATTTGGTTGCCTGCGGCGTTGTGGTTGTTTGCGCAGAACAAGCCGGGCTTGGGCGCTTTCATGCTGGCGTGGGGGTTCCTTGGCATCAGCAGCGTGGATAATTTCCTGCGCCCCTACTTGATCAGCCATGGCAGTAAAATGCCCTTTGCCCTGATTTTTTGCGGGGTCATCGGCGGGGCGCTGGCCTTCGGATTGGTGGGCGTGTTCATTGGACCCACGATGTTGGCCGTGGCCTTCCGCCTGATCGAGGAATGGTCGTCCCTGCGTCCGGTGCCGGTGGCGGATTCGCTGCCGGCGGATATTTAGCCATTGCATGACGGGCCGGGATCGGTCAAACCGGCCACGTGGCGGTGAGCTCCTTAGTGTTAGATCATGTGCTGGAGGTCTGCGAGCGCAATTTCCGCACTCGCGGCGAAGTGGGTGCGTCGGTTAGCATTTGGTGTGACGGCGTGGAGGTGTTGACATACGGCCGCGGATGGTGCGAGCGGGAGCAAACGCGCGCATGGACGCGCGACACGCTGGTGCCGGTGTATTCAGCCACCAAAGTGCCGGCGGCCGCCACGTTGTTGTTAGCCCTGGCCAGCCGCGGCTTGAACGAGGACACACGGGTGCGCGAGGTCTGGCCGCGCTTCCCGGTGGCCGCGGCCACCTTTGCCCAGCTGTTGTCGCACCAATGCGGGTTGTCGGCGCTGGACCAGCGGGCCAGCGTGTACGACCACCCCGGGGTGGTTCGGGCCATCGAAGTCCAAACGCCGGTATGGGCGATAGGTGACGGGCATGGCTACCACCCGCGGACCTTCGGGGCCTTGGTGGATGAACCGGTGCGCCGCCTCACCGGCCTGCCCCTTGGCGGCTACTGGCGGGAAATGATCGCCGGACCGCTCGACCTGGATTTCTGGATCGGCCTGCCGGAAAGCCAGTGGCCGCGCGTCGCCCGCTTGTATCCCGGCAAGGCGGGCAAGGATGATCTGGCGGATGCGTTTTTCAAGCAACTCACCGTCTCGGGGTCGTTCACCCGCCGCGCATTCGCCTCGCCGCGCGGCCTGCATGCCATCCACGACATGAACGATCCGCGCGCGTGGTCGGCGGGCCTGCCCGCGCTGGGCGGGGTGGGCACGGCTGCGGCGCTGGCCAAGTTCTATCAGGCAGCGATCGGGGCGATCGCCAGTCCGCTGCCGCCGCGGTTGCGCCAGGCCCTGGCCACGCTGCAGTCCGCGGGCGAGGACCGGGTATTGCTGCGGCCCACGGTTTTCACCTGCGGGGCTCAGCAGGACCCGTGCGATGGAGCGGGGCAGAAACTCAGCCGGATTTACGGGCCATCGCGGGCCGCCTTCGGGCACCCCGGTGCGGGTGGGAGTCACGGGTTGGGGGATCCCGCAACGGGGATTTCGTTTGCCTACGTGATGAACCAGATGGACGTGAGCCTGATGCCCGGAGTGAAATGCCTGGAGTTGGTGGAGGCGGTGTTTGCGGGGGATGGAAGCGCCGGGTGCGGGACAAAAAAGTGATCCTAGACGTGAAGTGTCTGCCGCAGGCACTCAAGGAGGGGCGCAATCCGTCCGCCGTGAGGATGACATGACGATGGGCAAGGCCAATTTGGCTGCAAATCGGTGAACCATCCGCTTGGGCGGACGGATTGCGCCGCTCCGTGATTTTTTTTGTCCTGCACCCTGATGCGCCTGGCTGTCGCCATGCGGCTTGACCCATTCCGTCCTGGCAAGGCATGCTGTGGCCATGCGCACTCTCACCGGTCTTCAGCCCAGCGGCAAACTCCACGTTGGGAACTATTTTGGCGCGATCGAACCGGCCGTGCGCCTGCAGGAAATGGGCGAGGCGTTTTATTTCATCGCGGACTATCATGCGATGACCTCGTCACAGGACCCCGCCGCCTTGCGGGCTCATGTGCGCGAGCTCGCGATCGATTTCCTGGCCTGCGGCTTGGACCCGCAGCAGGCGGTGTTTTTCCGCCAGAGCGCGGTGCCCGAGGTCAACGAGTTGGCCTGGATCCTCTCAACGGTGTGCCCGATGAGCCTGCTGGCCAAGTGCCACTCGTATAAGGACAAAATCGCCCAGGGCATCGCCCCCAACCACGGGCTGTTTGCCTATCCGGTGCTGATGGCCGCGGATATCCTGCTCTACGATTCCCAGCAGGTGCCCGTCGGCAAAGACCAGAAACAACATCTTGAAGTCACGCGCGACCTCGCGGTGAAACTCAACGAAATCTACGGCGAGGGCACCGTGGTCATCCCCGAGCCGATCATCCGCGAGGACACCGCGGTGGTCGCCGGGCTCGATGGCCGCAAGATGAGTAAAAGTTATGGAAATACCCTGCCGATTTTCGGCGAGGAAAAACCGTTGCGCCAACTCATCATGAAAATCACCACCGACTCGACACCGGTGGAGGCACCCAAGGCCGTTGCCAACTCGACGATTCTCGCGCTCTATCGGCTATTTGCCAGCCAGCCGGACTATGCCGCGATGGTGGCCGATCACGAGCGCGGCGGCATCGGTTACGGCGACTTGAAAAAGCGCCTCGCCGACGCCTACTGGGATTTCTTCGCGCCGATGCGCGCGCGCCGGGCGGAAGTCCTGGCGGATCCGGGATTTGTCGATGCGGTCCTGGCCGCCGGGGCCGCGCGCGCCCGCGAGGAGGCGGCCAAGGTGCTGGGCCGGGTGCGCCGCGCGGTGGGGCTTGTCTGAGAAATGCTGAAAGCAGAAAGCAGAAAGCAGAAATGCTGAAAATAGGCAAGTTACTACTCAGGTGCCATTCATTGATGAATTCAGAAATCAAACCGCAGATGAACAGGATTTACGCGGCTGGGAAGAGATGAAGCGGGTGTTGATGTGCCGAAGATCAAAATCAGAATTCCATCTCTTATCCTTTCTTTTATCTGCGTAAATCCTGTTCATCTGTGGTTTGAATCAATCATCCAAATATGAGAC
>Ga0209499_1001244_pt1 | contig 18045 bp, 14 predicted proteins | sample C_130208_EF_Meta_FD_187306 | JGI IMG/M metagenome (GOLD analysis project Ga0209499, IMG submission 187306) | Freshwater microbial communities from Lake Croche, Canada to study carbon cycling - C_130208_EF_MetaG (SPAdes) (version 2) | ecosystem: Environmental > Aquatic > Freshwater > Lake...
TCCAATGCTCTTGATTTACTTTTAGCCCTGATGATCTCACGGCCTTTTCTCACTAATTGTTGAATAGTAGGCATTTATTCTGCTGTTTTTTTCAATTTCGGTTTATAAAAAATTCGGACGGCAAAGGTAATGGCTGTAGCCCAAATACCAAAATGTTTATTCGCTAATTTTAAAAAAATACCCCAAATGCCCCCTTTTGACAGCAATTGAGCCAATAATTCAATTAAAATAGCTTGATTGTCAGTTATTTAACTACTAAGAAAGAAGTTTTTCTAACCAATTATGTTTATCAGGAATGTTGCCTACTCTTATATCATTCAAATGTTGCTTCAATGAAGGCGCTACTTTCAACTTATCTAAATCAAAATCCATTGAATAGTTTTGATAAGTTAAGTTGATGATAAATGAAACCACGGCTGCAGTACCTACTCCAAAAACTTCTTGTAATAAACCTTTTTTATGGGCCTCCACAATTTCATCCACCGATAAATTTCTTTCTTCCACTTCATAACCCATATCTCTTAATAATATAATAGCACTATCTCTGGTGACTCCTTTTAATACGGTACCCCTTTCTAAACTTGGGGTAATTACTTTTCCATCAATGACGAACATTACATTCATCACCCCAACTTCTTCTACATATTTATGTTCAGATGCATCGGTCCAAAGTATTTGATCAAATCCTCTTTTTTTCGCTAACTCCACAGGATATAAACTACCGCCATAATTTCCACCATTCTTCGCATAACCTACACCACCCGGTGCTGCACGGGTATACTTTTCTTCAATAACAATTTTCATAGGTGCAGAAAAATAAGGTCCAGAAGGGCCTAAAATAATCATGAACTTATAAGTAGCAGAAGGACGCACGCCTAAAAAAGGATCGGTTGCTATCATGAAGGGTCTTATATATAATGAATGATCTGGCAAACTTGGAATCCAATCTTTATCTAATGCAATTAATTGCTTCATGCCTTCCATAAATAACCATTCAGGTACTGCAGGCATTTGCATTCTATCTGCAGAAACATTAAAACGAATAAAATTTTGATCGGGTCTAAAAATAACTACTTCGTCATTACTATTATTATACGCCTTAATACCTTCAAAAATAGTTTGACCATAATGCAATACTGCAGAAGCAGGATCTACTTCAAAAGGAGCATAAGGCTTAATCACCACATTCTTCCATTCCCCATTTTCATAATCGGCCATTAACATATGATCGGTAAAATGTTTTCCAAACTGCAATGTCTCCATTTTAAAGTGAGGCAAACGAGGGTTAGTGGTTTTGGTAACAGGAATGATTGGATGTGCCATGGTAGATAAATATAAAGGGTGAATTCGAAATACAAAGAAACGAAAAAAGAGGAAAACTTACAACTGTTATTTTTCAATCTGCGTCTTTTCAATTAATTTTCCAACTTCATGAAAGTAGAAAAAACAATATTACCTCCTGCCGTCTTAGTTTCTTTATACAAAGATAGTTTGGTCCTGCCTGAAAAGGAAATAAAGCCTGCTCTAATTGCTGAAAATAAGTTGCCAGGTAAAGAACAAGCCACTATCACCGATGAAACAGAGATGGCTAGCCCTATTAAATATTTAGGAGACCATCATAAAAAAATATTGGTAGTAGTAAATGACCCCGCCTCGGTGTATTTAAATGAGACCGATTTTATTTTACTGACTTCTATTTTAAACGCTTGCCGACTTACCATTGCAGACATTTCGCTTATTAATATAGCTAATCAAAAAGCAAGCTTACATGAAATGCTCACTAAACTTCCTTCTTTATTAGTAATTGCATTTGATATAGATAGCAAGGCCTTAAAAATTAAATTACCCACTACCTTATATAAAACAACACCACTTGGTGAAGCTAATTTATTATTTAGCGCAGCATTATCAACTATGCAAGGAACTAGTGCCGATGCAAAAAAAGAAAAAGGAAAACTATGGACCGTGCTTAAACAAATATTTCAATTATAATAAGCTTGCATGCACACTATCATTTTTGCTACCAATAACGAACATAAAATAAAAGAAATTCAATCCTTAGTAGGGAGCGACTTCACCATTATTACTTTAAAAGAAGCAGGCATTGACATTGATATTCCCGAGCCTCACGACAGCTTGCAAGAGAATGCTTACGAGAAAGCCATTACCATTGAAAACATCACTAACCAAAATTGTTTTAGCGAGGATACAGGACTTGAAATTGAAGCACTGAATGGGGAGCCAGGTGTGAAAAGTGCAAGGTATGCTGGAGAGACTAGAAATTTTCAAGCCAATATTGATAAAGTATTAGAAAAATTAAATGGTTCTACCAATCGCAAAGCACAATTTAGAACAGTGATATGTTTACTATGGAATAAAGAAGTTTTTTATTTCGAAGGTATTTGCATAGGAACAATTGCTGAAACCATGCATGGAGGGGAGGGCTTTGGTTATGATCCCATTTTTATTCCCGAAGGCGCTAGTAAAAGTTTTGCTGAAATGACCATGGAGGAAAAAAATATTTATAGTCATAGACAAAAAGCCGTCACTCAATTATTTACATTTTTGCATTCCATATAGCCCAAGACTCTTCTGCTTGTATATGCAGCATGGCTAATCCATTTTGAACTGTGGCTCCTTTTTCTAAACCGTTTTTCATAAACAAAGTCTCTGTTGGATTATACACTAAATCATATAAATGATGCTGCGCAGTTATACCCTCATAAGCAATGGGTGGGGCTTCATGAATAGCAGGGAACATACCTACAGGACTAGTATTTATAATAAGTGTATGTTCTTCAATAATGGAACTAGTTAAGTTCTCATAACTTATACTCTTTTTTATTTCGGTATTGCCTTGCTCATTTTCTTGCAAATTGTCTTGAATAAGGTTTCCCTTTCTTGAAACAATTTGAAACTGAATATTTAATTTTTGAAGCACCCACTGCACAGCCGCAGCCGCTCCTCCAGTGCCGAGTATGAGTGCATGCGTATGATGTGGTTGTAAAAAGGACAATAAAGATTTTTCAAAACCAATCACATCGGTATTGTACCCATATAATTCATTGTTGAATTTTCGAATACAATTACAAGCTTTAATAGCTTGGACCACTGGGCTACTATATTGTAAAAAAGGAATTACTTCTTTTTTATAAGGAATGGTCACATTCAAGCCTTCTAGATTTGAATTTTCTTTCCATAAAGCAGCAAAGGATTCAATAGAGGGAATGGGAAAATTAGCATAGTTCGCATTGACAATATTTTCTTGCAGAAACTTTTCTGTAAAAAATTTCTGAGAAAAAGAATGGGATAAAGGATACCCAATTAATCCAAACTGTCGCAAAATTATTTATTTAAGTATAAATCAAAAGTATCGCCTCGAAGTCCTATACGCATTGTTTCTAAAGGAATGACTTCAGTGGGTGCAATATTTCCTAAATTCACATTGCATCCTACTAGTTCTAAGAAATAAAGTTGTTGCGCTTTTTGCGGCGCTTCCCATAAAATTTTTTCCGCTGGAATTTTGGTTAGAATTTCTTGCACCAAACCTTCACGTACTTCCCCACTGCCTCTGTAAATTCCTACATTACCTGCTTCTCTAGCTTCCGCAATCACATAGGTAGAACCCGCTTTTAATTCTGCACTCATGAGTTCAATCCATTGATAGGGCGGAATAATATGTGCGGCATCCTTGCTACCTACTTCACTAAGTACAGTAGCAAATTTTGAAATTTTTTCTATATACCCACATTTTTCTGAATGCGGAATGGTAATAGAACCATCACTCACTTCTATTAAATCAATTTTATAATCCTTGCACATTGCAATATAATCGTCGAATTGGTTTCTAATCACAAAGGCTTCAAATAAAGTACCGCCAAAATACACTGGAATACCTGCCGCCTTATATAATTCAATTTTTTGTCTCAAATTTGGGGTAACAAAAGAAGTACCAAAGCCTAATTTAATCATATCGGTATGAACCCCTGCTACACTTAGAAAATTTTCAGCTTCTCCAAAACTCAGTCCCTTATCCATTACCATGGTTAGTCCACTTTTTCTAGGTTTGGCAGTTCTTTCAGGTATTTGAGTCAAATTAAAATTCATTTTTGTATTTTTTCATTTTATAATTAGCGCAAAGTTACTCTAAAATAATTAAGATTTTTTTCCCTTCTTAAATTGTCCAATTAATTCAGCCACTTTAGGATCATGTACAATTTCAGGATAAAATTTGGTGAACTTTTTTAATAGTTTAGATGATTTAGACAAGGCCATCTCTAATTGTAATAAACCTTCTGCCGTTTTGCCCATCATAAACAAAATAGCACTACGATAAAATATGAAAATTACCTTTCCCTGCGTAGACAAATAGGCTAGTTCGGTTTGCTCCAAGGCGCTGTCTAATTGTTCATTAGCTACTAAACATTTAATTAAGTATTCCCATCCAGCAATTTGTTTGGGTTTATTTTTCACCACAGTTCCAAAAAATTGTGCCGCTTCTTTAAACTGTAATAAATGTAAATAACACTCTCCCATTAAAATATAGTACTCATTAATGTGCTTATGTATTCTTAAAGCATGTTCTAATTGCTTAATGGCTAATTCCCATTGCTCTTCTTGCATGTAAGTGCCTGCAATTTTTTGATAGAGTCTGCTATCATCGGGATTTAAGTGAACCGCTTTTTTATAATGAAATCTTGCTTGTGCAAAATTTTTCATTCTATGATAACAGTGACCAATGGCTTCATAAATAACATCCTCTGGTCTTGATAATTCTAAAACCTTTTCTAATGCTTCAATAGCTTCTCTATATTTTCGAATGCGTAAAAAGGCATCGCCCATATTACGATAAGCATAATCAAATTTTTCGTCAATCACAATGGCATACTGATAAGCATCAATAGCTTTCTCGTGTAATTTAATGCCTTGGTAAGCGGCTGCTAGATTAAACCAAGCCAAAGCATTGTAGGGTTGTTCATCAATAATGCGTTGATGCAATTTTATACTTTCTTCATTTCTTCCTGTAAAGTCCGTCCAGAAACAAATTTTATACAAGGCTTCTTCATTAGCAGGATCCTCTTCTAAAATTAATTGCAAACAATCAAATACTTTATCAAAGGCTTCGTGGTCATCATATACATCAGCAAGTTCGAATAAAACTTCGGTTCTATCTGGTCCTTCAAATAAATGCAATGCCTCTTGTAATAATACAATGGCTTTCTCTGGTTGGTCTAAAGCTAAATAAGCATCTGTTTTTAATATAAATAAATTCATATCCTTATGATCATATAAGGCAGCCGTATCTAATAAATGTAAAGCCTCTTTGTATTTTCGAGTGGCTAATAATAAATCGGCCTTCTTAATCATGAGTAAAGCAGATGAAGGATATTGATTGAGCGCAATATTGGCTGCTTCAATAGCTTCCCCTATTTCATCCTGCTCATCAAGGTGCTCGATGATCCTTTCAAAATCATCTTCTTCAATATAGGAGTTGGTCCGACCTAGCTTTAGGTTCTGGTACCTTTGCATTAATTCATGAATATCTCCGCCCTCCTCGTCACGATGGTTATCGAACATGGCTTTTTCATTTATGGGTTAGGAATAAAGCATTGATTATCAATAATTTAAAAATTAAAAATTGATTACCCTTGCTTTAAATAAATATACAATGAACCTATTAATTATCCATAATTTGTTCTTCACATACCCCTTATATAAAGGTTAAAAATAATATTGTGGCAGAAATTGTAAAATACTTACCTTTGAACTGATCATGCGTACTATACAAAACATATTCATTAGCACTTGCCTTAGCTCGTTGTTGTTCATCTCTGCTAGCAGTTATGCTTCTACTATAGTAAATGGTAGCACTGAATCAAAAAAATTACTAGAGAAATACAGTCTTAAAAACATTGGAAATCTTACACATAAAACAGCTACTTTCTACACTTTAAAATCTAGCTTAGAATTTAAAGGAGTGGCTTCTGTTAATATGAATGGCTCTGTAAATAATAGCAACTATCTTAAATACAATAAGGGCAATATTACTTATGTAATTCCTTATCGATTTAAAGTAATTTTGTCTAAGTTCAAAACACCTACTGCAGTTCAGCCTTAATTTTTTACAGGCTTTCTAACTTACTAATTCCTATACCTGTTTATTTTTATTAAAATGTATTTTGATCTTGCTGTATTCAATCAATACCAGGAGGAAGGTCTTACTTCTCATCTATAACTTGATAAACCTCTTTATTGACATTAAATATACTTAAGGACAAAGGGCTTAAGTCTATTTTAGTAGCTTCGTATTTAAAACTAAGTCCATTCTCTTTGGTAATAGTATAAGATAAAACTAAACCAGGAATATCTTTAAATACCCCTTCAAATTCATTCACTGTTAAACTTAGGCCTTCTGTATATTCAATAGCATAGACCGACCCATCACTGCATCTAAGCTGCATTAACTTACAAGGGTATCCCAACTTAATAATTATAGAATCGGCAGGTATTTGTTCTGAAGAAAGTATCGTTAATTTATTTACAGGAGGATAATCGATAGTTTGTAAAAAATGGTTTTGACCAATATCTTTTAGTATAAAGGCTTTATCTAATTGCGTATTAAAAATAAATGATTGTACTAACTGCGGAGTGGTCAAAGTAGTCTTGCACTGATTTCCTTTTACAAATACCTCTTTACTGCCTATTAAGGTATTGCTACCATTTTTTTGAGCTTGGCTAATTTGAAATTGCAAGGCGCACTCTCCTACTTGCTTATCTTGAGCATTTAGTGCAGCCGTAGAGAAGAAGAGGCTTATAATTAGGGGGGTAATTCTAAACTTCAGGGGTATTGGGGGGGGATTAAAATTATTTTTTTGTCTTGTCTTTTAAGGTTTGCACTTTTTTCTGTGCTTCCATCATTTGCTCATACTTAGACTGCCAATTACTTTTCTTTTTAGGCGTTTTACGTTTCACTTCAATGCCTGCTAAAATTTTATCATGATCGATAATGACCTTTTGGATAACTAACTGCATGAGTAAAGTAATGACGTTAGAAACAGTATAGTACCATGTTAAGGCAGAAGGCAAACCATTAAATATAAATAATAATACAAATGGGAAAATATAAGGCATGTACTTTAACGCAGGATTATCCTGTGTAGGCGTCATGGCCATATTATACACAGACATTAATAAACTAGTAATGACTGCAGTAAGTGTAAATAAACTAATGTGGTTACCAAAACTAGGTATAGTGAAGGGAAGTGTTGCAATAGAGTCATAGCTAGATAAATCATGACTCCATAAGAATGACTGCCCTCTTAATGTAATATTAGAATTAAAGAAACTATAGAGTGCAAAGAAAATAGGAATTTGTAATAATGCTGGAATACATCCCCCTAGAGGGTTTACACCTGCTTCTCTAAATAATTTCATTTGCTCCATCGCAAAACCTTGTTGGTCGTCACCTAATTTTTTCTTAATCTCATCTAATTCAGGCTTCAATACTTTCATCTTCGCACTGCTTAAATAACTTGAATAGGTAAGCGGAGAAGTAACCACTCTAATAAATATGGTTAATAAGAAAATAACCCAACCGAAGTTTTTAACAAAACCTGCGAAGAAATCAAATACAGGCATTAAGATATACTTATTAATTGGTCGTACAAAAGAGTATAAGTCTCTACCCAAGTTTACAATTTTCTCCATTTCAGGGGCCTGTGTCTTAAGAATTTTAAAATCGCTTGGACCATAATATAGAGATAATGCAATAGTAGAATTTGTACCAGCTACTTTAGTTTGTAACTGTGTTTGAAGTGCCGCTAAATTATGACTGCTATCTGTTTTTCTTTGCCAATTTAAATTACCTGTTGAAAACCCTTCTTTAGCTATTAGAGTAGTAGAAAAGAATTGTTGCACCAAACCTACCCATTGTATAGGTTTTTCAAAAGCCTTGGTAGTTTTGCTTGAGATATAATCAAAAGCCCCTCCTTCAGAAAAACAAATATTGGACATTTGTCGCTCATATACAGAAGTACGCTCTTGTTGATAAGAATGTACATCCCAAATTATATTCAGCTGTTGATTCGTTAATAACTGATCGGTGCCTTCTAATTGAATATTCCAATCAACATTATATTTATTTGCTTCTAATGTAAACTGGTGACGAATAGTTTTACCAGCAGGTGTAGTATAGGCATACTCAATTTTTTGAGCACCATTTTCACCAGCAGTGATAGTTTTTGTAGGAAATAAAATATGATTGACTTGAAGCACTTTATTATCTCCAATATTAATAGGATAATTTAAAGAATTGCTATCTCCCAATTTTACCAACTCCTTTTTATAATTAGTATATTTTTTAAGCGTAACTTCTGCAACCTGACCTCCTTTGTTGCTAAATTTCACTTTCACCAGTTCATTCTCTAAATAACTGAACTCTTCTTTTACAGTATCTATATTGTTTACAGCAGCGCCTGTAGTTGAATCTAATTTTATAGGATTTTGCAAAGCAGCGGCTTTATCTGCAGTTGCTTTCATCATAGCTACAGAATCATCAAAATGCTTTTTATAAGTAGCTAAGTCCGTTTGTTGCTTGTTGGTGTACCAGAAGTACATAAAAAACAAACCGGCCAATAATACAAAACCAATGACTGTATTTTTATCAGTATTCATACGCAGAATTTAATCGTAATTAACGAGGGGCAAAGGTATCGTTTTTTTACAAATTTCGGCTGTATTTACCCCCTACCTGGTAAAGGGCATTGGAAATTTCCCCTAAACTGCAGTATTTAACCGCTTCCATTAAAATGGAGAATATATTGTCATTCTGCAAGGCTGCTTTTTGAAGCTTTTTAAGATATTGGGCACTCACTAATTGGTTTCTTTTTTTGAACCTAGCTAGGTTTTCAATCTGCTTATTTTGTTCTATAGAAGAAGATCTAAAAATGGCCTGCGTGTCGGCATTATTTTTTTGAATAGGATGTACAAAACTATTTACACCAATAATAGGAATTTCCCCATCATGCTTTTTAGTTTCATAGAGCATGCTTTCTTCTTGAATTTTTGTGCGTTGATACATTCTTTCCATCGCACCCAATACACCTCCTCTTTGATTTATTCTTTCAAATTCTTGCATCACTGCCTCTTCCACTAAGTCGGTTAACTCCGTAATTAAAAAACTGCCTTGTTGAAAGTTCTCCACCTTGGTCGTGCCTAATTCTTTATTAATAATTAATTGAATGGCTAAAGCTCTTCTTACACTTTCTTCAGTAGGTGTGGTAATGGCTTCGTCATAAGCATTGGTATGTAAACTATTACATTGGTCGTATATAGCATACAGGGCTTGCAGGGTGGTTCTTATATCATTAAAATCTATTTCATGTGCATGCAAACTTCTGCCACTGGTTTGAATATGGTATTTTAATTTTTGAGAACGCTCATTGGCATGGTATTTATGTTTCATTGCATTGGCCCAAATTCTTCTAGCTACTCTACCAATGACTGCATATTCCGGATCCATTCCATTGCTAAAGAAAAAACTAAGGTTTGCAGTGAAATCATCTATGGCAATACCTCTATTCATAAAATATTCAACATAGGTAAAGCCATTGGCTAAAGTAAATGCTAATTGTGTAATTGGATTGGCTCCTGCTTCTGCAATATGATAACCTGAAATAGAAATACTATAAAAATGTTTTACTTTATTGTCTGCAAAATAAGCTTGCACATCACCCATAATTTTTAAAGCAAAATCGGTAGAGAAAATACAAGTATTTTGGGCTTGGTCTTCTTTTAATATATCGGCTTGCAAAGTTCCTCTTACACTACTTAATACCTCCTGTTTTATTTTATTATATACAGCAGGCTCCAAAACTTGATCTCCCGAAACCCCTAATAATTCAAGGCCTAAACCATTATGCCAGTCCTTAAAATTTAATGATTTGTTTACATTGAAATATTCAGGAGGAATGGCCCCATTCAATAAGCGCTTTATTTTCTTTCTAACAGCAGGCCATAATTTATTAGCTGTAATATATTTTTCACAGGCTTGGTCAATGGCTGTATTAAAAAATTGCGCCATCAGGATAGGTGCCGGCCCATTAATGGTCATACTTACAGAAGTGCTTGGACTATTTAAATCAATGCCACTATATAACTTTTTAGCATCGTCAATATTTGCCACATTCACTCCTGCATTACCTATTTTACCATATACATCTAATCTTTTTTCAGGATCATGCCAATATAAAGTCACACTATCAAATGCAGTGGAGAGACGAACTGAATTTTGTCCTTTACTTAAAAAATGAAATCTTGCATTGGTTCTTTCAGGACAACCTTCGCCTGCAAACATTCTAGTAGGGTCTTCATTGTTTTGTTTGAATTTAAAAACGCCGGCTGTATATGGAAAATAACCCGGTAAGTTTTCTTTCAAATGCCAGTGCGCTATATCGCCCCAGTCTTTAAAACTAGGTACTTGAACTTTTTGAATAAGGGTTCCAGAAGGTGTTTCAAAACGAATAGACTGCTTTGTCTTTTTCCCTTTATGATCTATTTCTATAAATGCTTCTTTATATGATTTACTTTTTGCAGGCCAATCTATTATTAATTGTTTTACTTCTTTGTCAATACCCTCTTCAATAAGTTGGTTCGCTTTTAGAATTTTTTTATCGTCTTTTAAACTAGGTTCTTTTAAAACTTCTTGAAAGCAATACCATTTAGAAGCAATATTCTTTTGTTCTTCTATCCATTGATTATTTTTTTGAATAGCAGATACAATTTCTCCTAAATACTGAGTTCTTTTATTTGGAATGGTGGGTGCGGTTACTTCATTTTCATTATAGTGGGGGTCCCATGGCAATGGGTTCCATTGTATGGTATGTGTTTGAAAAACTATTGCTGCCATTGCATTGTACATGGCTTGCATACCAGGGTCGTTGAAATGAGAAGCAATGGTACCAAAAACAGGAAGGGCATTTTTTTCATCGGCCCAAATATGATGAGAGCGACGATATTGTTTACGCACATCTCTTACTGCATCTAAACCACCTGCTCTATCGAATTTATTAATGGCAATTAATTTTGCATAATCAATCATATTAATTTTCTCTAATTGAGTAGGCGCACCAAATTCTGGCGTCATCACATAAATAGGAATACTTACATAATCTACAATGGTGGCGTCGTTCTGGCCCACTCCTGCTGTCTCAATAATAATAGCATCATAGCCTGCCACTATTAAAAGTGCAATTACGCCGTCCATGGAACTTGCAATGGTATTTTTATCAGACCTAGTGGCCAAAGAACGCATAAATACATGGGGATGATCAATGGCATTCATTCTAATTCGGTCACCTAGTAAGGCGCCACCTGTTTTTCTTTTACTAGGGTCTACTGAAACAATAGCAATGGTTTTAGTAGGATTCGCTAATAAAAAATATTGAACCAACCTATCACAAACAGTAGACTTACCTGCCCCACCCGTACCCGTAAGTCCAATGATGGGAATATTTTGCTTTACTTTTTTAGTATTCTTTTTTGTAGGATTATTTTGTAATAGCGTAATAGCTCTGCTTACAAAACGCGGATCAATTTTTTTAGGAACAGATAATTTGGGTAATTTTTTTGAAGGAAAATCTTTCAATGTATAATTACAAAATTGAATCACTTCTTCAATCATGCCCTCAATACCTAACTTCAAGCCATCTTCTGGCAAATAAATTTTAGAGATTCCAATTTTTTCTAATTGAGCTGCTTCCTTAGGCAAAATAGTACCACCACCACCACCTACAATTTTAATATGCCCATAGCCGGCATCATTTAATAATTTTCTTACGTAGGTAAAAAATTCAAGATGCCCTCCTTGATAAGATGTGATGGCAATACCTTGTACATCTTCTTCAATTGCTGCTGCAACAATTTCCCTAGCGGAACGATTATGTCCAAAATGAATAATTTCTGCTCCCTTTTCTTGGAGTACACGACGCATAATGTTAATAGAAGCATCATGTCCATCAAATAAACTAGTGGAAGTAAGGATACGTATATTATTCATACTATAAAGCTAACAAATGTTAGCAACATAACAAACTAAAACTAACTAGGCTTTTTTACCTGCCTGCAGTTTTGCCGCTGCAATAAAGTGAACGAATAATGGAGCGGGATGTTCTACTGTACTTTTTAATTCTGGATGATATTGAACCCCAATAAAGAAAGGATGATTTGGTAATTCAACAATTTCCACAAGACCTAATTCTGGATTCACCCCACTGGTGACCATTCCATTTTCTTGGAATAATTTCAAAAAGGTATTATTAAATTCATAACGATGTCTATGTCTTTCGTTAATACTTGTGGTGCCATAAATTTTATAAGCAAGTGTATCTTTAGTAATGGTACAAGGATAAGCACCTAAACGCATACTTCCACCCATCATGGTGATTCTTTTTTGATCTTCCATCATGTCAATTACCGGATGTTCTGTATTCGGATCCATTTCAACCGAGTGTGCCCCTTTTAAATGTAAAATATTACGAGCAAATTCAATGACGGCCATTTGCATGCCTAAACAAATACCAAAGAAAGGTAAATTGTTTTCTCTTGCATATTTTACTGCCACAATTTTTCCATCAATACCTCTATTACCAAAACCTGGTGCCACTAACAAACCATCTAAACCAGCTAATTGTTCATTTACACTCTCCTCTGTAATATTTTCACTGTGTACATTCACTACATTCACTTTCACTTCGTTCATCGCACCAGCATGTATAAAGCTTTCTAGGATAGACTTATAAGCATCCTGTAATTCAATGTACTTTCCAATAAGTCCAATATTCACCGTGCTTTTTGGATGTTTTAATTTATCTAAAAATACATTCCACTTTGTTAAATCTGGTTCCTTGTAATTTTGAATATTTAATTTCTTAAGAACAATCAAATCTAATTGTTCTTTTTGCATTAATAAAGGCACTTCATAAATAGTACTTGCATCCAATGATTCAATCACATTACCTGCTTTTACATTACAGAATAAAGCAATTTTTCTTTTAATATCATCATTTAAAGGATGTTCGGTTCTACAAACAATTACATCGGGATGTACCCCTGTTTCACTTAACATTCTAACACTATGCTGAGTAGGCTTTGTTTTTAATTCTTTAGCAGCACTTAAATAGGGTATTAAAGTTAAATGTACTACCATCACATCTTCTTCAGGTAGTTCCCATTGAATTTGACGCACAGTTTCAATAAAAGGAGTACTTTCAATATCACCCACTGTTCCACCAATTTCTGTAATGACAATATCAAACTTTCCATCCTGACCTAGTAATAACATACGACGCTTAATCTCATCAGTAATATGAGGAACTACCTGCACTGTTTTACCTAAAAATTCGCCTGCTCTTTCTTTATTAATAACTGTTTGATAAATTCTTCCAGTAGTTACATTATTGGCTTGTGAAGTAGGTGTGCTTAAAAAACGCTCATAGTGCCCTAAATCTAAATCGGTTTCTGCACCATCTTCTGTTACATAACACTCTCCATGCTCGTAGGGGTTCAAAGTACCTGGATCCACATTAATATAGGGATCAAATTTTTGTATCGTGGTAGTGAAGCCTCTTGCTTGCAATAATTTTGCCAAAGAAGCGGCAATAATGCCCTTACCTAAACTACTCGTTACACCGCCCGTTACAAATACATACTTTGCCATACAATTATTAGTCATATTTTGAAAATAGTATTTACCCAATAGGAATATTCTATTGTGTAGAAACCAGTTTCAAAATGGTTAATTTACTTTTTTGGACCTATCTTTATTTGGAAAAATTCTTAGAGGTCGTACAAACCTACGCCAAAAAAGGGGGGCAACAAAATGATACCTAGGACTCAACAAAAAATGTTTATAACTGTTATATAAAAGTGAACATCTTCAATTAAAATAAATAAAAATCAATGAAAAAAGCCATTTATGTCCTTTTGAGCGTCCTTTTGACAGCTAGTTTAATTAGCTGGAATTGGACCAAAACCCAACACCCAACCATAGCAAAAGCGGAAGTAATTGAGTGTTTGAATATGGAAACACAGCAAGCTTACAAATTAGAGGCGAGCACTCCTGCTTTTGCTGCGATGCACCCTTCACCCATAGTTGCGAATCCAGAAAACCTATTGGGAAAAATGATGTCATTTGATGCCGCAGATGGTAAGCAAGCCAATGCTTATTTTATTGCCGCTAAAAAGAAAACGAATAAGTATTTGATAGTGATACAAGAATGGTGGGGTTTGAATGACAATGTAAAAATGGAATCGGATAAATATTATACCGACCTAGGGGACGTGAATGTGATTGCAGTAGATATGTATGATGGAAAAGTAGCTGCTACACCAGACAGTGCCATGAAATTAATGCGCGGTGCGGATATGGGAAGAATGACAGCCATTATTCAAGGGGCTATTAAATATGCAGGATCTAAAGCCTCTATTTATAGTGTGGGTTGGTGTTTTGGTGGTATGTGGAGTTTACAAACAGCCATACTTGCAGGACCACAAGCAAAAGGAACAGTGATGTATTATGGTAGACCTGAAACCAATATGGATAAATTGAAATCTATTCAATGTGATATCATTGGCTTTTTTGGCAACTTAGATCAAAGCCCTTCGCCTGCCATGGTGAACGATTTTGAAAAAAATATGAAAGAAGCGCGAAAGAATTTAGCAGTGAATAGATATGAAGCAGGACATGGTTTTGCCAATCCAAGTAACCCAACTTATAATGCTGCTGCAAAAGAAGATGCTTATACAAAAGCGATTGCATTTTTTAAAGCACATTAATTGTTTGTAAGTAAACTAAATAGTTTTCAACGCCTCCCTGGCAGGAAGCCAAAGTGCGGCTTATGAAAACTATTTAGTTTACTTTACTTATACATTTATACCAGAAAAATTATAACGCCTTCCTGGCAGGAAGCCAAAGTACGGCTTTTGAAAATTTATTTATTTAGTTTTCTTTTTAAAGTTCATTATTACATATCCTTTTTAATCTTCTGAAAGCTGGTCGTTAGGCCTCTTATTAAAGAAGAACTAAATCCTTGATGCTCCATTTCATTTAAACCAGCAATGGTGCAACCCATTGGTGTGGTTACTTTATCTATCTCTTGTTCTGGATGCGTGTTTTTAGTAAGCAATAAATCGGCGGCGCCTTTTACCGTTTGTGCTGCAATTAAAGAAGCTTGCGCTGAGCTAAATCCAATTTCAATGCCGCCTTGGATATTCGCTCTTATATATCTTAAAGCATAAGCAGTTCCACAAGCGCCAAGTACAGTAGCTGCATCCATTAACTTCTCATCAATCAGAATTGTTTTTCCTAATTGATTAAATAAATCACTTACAAAACTAATTTGTTTTATTGCTGCTGCATTGGCACAAATACAAGTCATACTTTGCTGAATGGCAATGGCAGTATTGGGCATGGCTCTTACAATGGCAAAACTACTATCTAAGATTTCTTCTACATCCTTTATCCATACTCCAGTAGCCACACTTATAATTGTTTGTTGACCAGCTAGTAATGAAGGTTTTATTTCTGTAAGTATATCTTTAATTTGAAAAGGCTTCACTGCTAAAATAACATACTGCGCTTCTTTAACAGCTGCACTATTATTGCTAGTGACTGTTACCCCTTTATCAGCTAAATGTTGAATGGTTTGCAAATTTCTTTTAGTAAGGGTAATTTGATTGGCTTTTACAAAACCGCTTTGGATTAAGCCTTCTGCAATAGAAGCCCCTAAATTGCCGCCACCTATGATGGCTATTTTATTATTTGACATTTGATAGAATTTTAAATTTTATAAATATTATTTGAACTGCATTATTGGAAATAAACTCATTTGAATAAAATACTATTTCTCGACTCGCTCTGCGCAATGCTCGAAAGCTCGTCTCAAAATAGATTAATTCAAATGATGTAATTGAACTAGTCTAACATACTATTAGAACGAATCTAAAGATTGGAAAAATTAATAACCCTTTGAGGGAAGCAAATAATTTTTTACATAGTCAGTAACACCTTCCTCAAGCGTTGAGAATGGCTTATCATATCCAGCACTGCGAAGCTTATTCATGTTGGCTTCTGTAAAATATTGATATTTATCTCTAATATCTAAAGGCATATCAATGAATTCAATATTAGGTTTTAAACCTTGCGAGATAAAAGTATTAGCCGCTAAATCATAAAAGCTTCTAGCCTTTCCTGTTCCTAAATTATATAAACCATTTTTAGCTAAAGTCCAATTAGAAGCAAACATTTCATGCATCATCCATCCTATTACATTCACTAAATCTTTTACATATATAAAGTCTCTGAGTTGTTCTCCGTCTTTAAAATCGGGGCGGTGACTTTTAAATAATTTAACCAAGCCTGTTTCTTTGATTTGATTAAAGGCATGGAAAATAACACTGGCCATTCTAGCCTTATGTCCTTCATTTGGACCATAGACATTAAAAAATTTCAAGCCAGTCCATAAAGGAGGTTGCTCGGTTTGTGCAATTGCCCATTTATCAAATTCATTTTTAGATATGCCATAGGGATTCAGTGGCACTAATTTGTCTAATATACTATGGCTATCATCGTATCCTTGCTCACCGCTACCATAAGTGGCTGCAGAAGAAGCATAAATAAATGGAATTTGTTTTCTAGTTGCATATAGCCAAAGCGATTTAGAATATTCCACATTCAGTTCCTCATGAATGGCATAATTAAATTCTGTGGTATTGGTTCTGGCGCCTAAGTGAATAATGAAGTCAATCTCATGTTCCTCATTTATTAATTGATCTAAAAAAGCCTGACGCTCTATGACCTTTGTATATTTTTTCTGCTCCCAGTTTTTTCTTTTTGCTTCTACACCAAAATCATCTACTAATAATAAATTAGTAAAGCCCTTTTCATTTAAATACTGCACCATCACAGAGCCAATAAAGCCTGCAGTACCGGTAACTACTATGGTTGGTTGCTTGGTCATTTATTAAGAAGCTAATTTATTTTCAATAGAAGTATCATAGCTGTTTTTCCAACTATCAATAGTTCCCCAATTTTCTCCATCCACAGTTACAGCACCTTCTGTTACTTTACCCATAACAGTAAAATCAATATTTAATTTCTTAGCAGCCGCTTCAATGCTTGCCAACTTTGCACTTGTACAAGAAACCACTACTCTAGACTGCGCCTCTCCCATCCAATAAGCGTCTTTTCTTAAACTACTTGCATTCGAACTAACTTCAAAACCTTTATTGTTAAAGAAAGCCGATTCTAATAATGTAACAATTAATCCACCCTCACTAATATCGTGCGAACTTATAATTGAGTGGTCTTTAATTAAAGAAGCCACTAATTCTTGTAAAGTAAATTCTTCTTCTAAATCAAAATGAGGCGCTTGAGAAAATGCCACCCCTTTTAATTTATTTAAATATTCAGAGGATCCAATATCATCTCTTTGCTTTCCTAATAAAACAATGGTATCGCCATTATTTTTGAAATCTAAGGTCATTCTGTTTTTCATATCCTCAATAATACCCACCATACCAATGGTTGGCGTTGGAAAAACAGGACCATCGGGGTTTTGATTATAGAAACTTACATTACCTCCTGTTACAGGTGTATTGAATTTTCTACAAGCAGCGCCCATTCCTTCTACCGATTTTACAAACTGATAATACACTTCAGGATCATAAGGATTTCCAAAGTTCAAACAGTTGGTTACACCAATGGGCTCACCACCAGAGCAAACAATATTTCTTGCAGCTTCTGCTACTGCTATCATGGCACCGACTTCTGGATTTGCATAAACATACTTACTATTACAATCTACTGTCATCGCTAATGCCTTTCCTGTTCCTTTTGCAACAACCACTGATGCATCACTTGGTGCATTGGTAGAAGTATTCGCAGCACCTACCATGCTATCGTATTGAGTGTATATCCAACGCTTAGATGCAATGTTTGGAATTTGCACTAATTGCTTCACTGATTCTTGCAAGTTAGTTGTGTCTACC
>Ga0209499_1001247_pt1 | contig 18020 bp, 26 predicted proteins | sample C_130208_EF_Meta_FD_187306 | JGI IMG/M metagenome (GOLD analysis project Ga0209499, IMG submission 187306) | Freshwater microbial communities from Lake Croche, Canada to study carbon cycling - C_130208_EF_MetaG (SPAdes) (version 2) | ecosystem: Environmental > Aquatic > Freshwater > Lake...
GTAATTAATAAACCTACAGCTGTTGCAAAATCTGAAATTGTAGCAGCTAATTGTGTACCTGTATGATTTGCTCTATTTTTTAAATTAGCATCCGTATCATTTGCTGTTGCTCCTGCTTGAATTCCTGCAAGTTTTGTTTGTTCAGCAGTTGTATAATCGTTTGTGCTTAAACCTTTGCCTGTAACTTTATCTACTTTATTAGCTAAAGCAGGAACTGTTGGCAAATCAGCAGTACCACCTAAATCATTAGTAAGTTTTAATATACCTTTTACGCTTGAAGTTGCATCATTAACTGTTGGTATATCATCTATAGTAGCTATAGTTTTTGTTCCTGATTTGTTTGGAACTTCTAAAACTAAATTATTTGTTAAATTTGTATTTTTAAAATTTGCTTCTGCAGTACCATTAAAAATACCAACTTCACCATTTGCACCAATAAAAGTATAAGCACCTGTAGTTTTATTTTCAGTACCTATATCAGATGGTTGAACTACACTATAATAATTTGCATCTTCTACAAATATATCATTAGTAGTACGATTTCCTACATCAGTAACATCTTGTAAATTTTGTGTTGTTCCTGAATTAGTAACTTTATTAATATTAACTTGTACAACTTCTTCAGTAATGTTTAAAGTAACTTCTTCAGTAGTTTCATAAACATTTACATCAATAACTTCAGTAACTTGTGAAGATACTATATTGACAATATCATTGTCCTGTTGAACATTTATTGTTACGTTATCTGCCATTATCTTGTAATATCACAAAATATATTAAACATTCCTTTTACCCAAGTTTTTACAGTATTATCTGCAAAATGTATCTCAATATCGTAATAGTAATTATAAGCAGGTATGTCAATTATTTGTTTATTAATTTTAAATTTACCATTTACCGCATCTGTAATAGTTAATCCTGCAGAAGCTACAGAAGTTAAACTTAAACCAATTACACCACCACATTCTTTGCGTAATTGCATTTTAACAATAGCACCAGTTAAGTTTACTGCAGTATTATTTATTTTAACTTCAAAGTTTACCGCTTCAAACGTATCACCTTTTATGTTTTGTAAATTTAAACTCATTTTTTTCTAATTTTTTTAAAAACTTTTCTAATTTAACCTCATTCTGCTTTTGAGAAATAAGATTCATTTTTCTAATTACAATATCCATCCTGTAAAACTTGCATCGTGATCCGGAAACATATCTCCATTACTATTCAAATTGTATTCAGGGAATTTAGATTGATTGTAACTCATATAATCAATAAATCTTGTAGTGTAATGATTTGCAACGCTTCTTTCCTTTTCAACTAAATAATCAATTTCTGCTTTATCTACTGCAGTAGCACTTTCAGAAGTATGTTTGAAAACTCCTTTATTAGCTATCGTATATGCACTAAAAGGCAAAAACTCAACCATTGCCCAATGTATTAGCATAGGTTTAATATAATCGCTTAAAAGGTCTTTATATGTTTGAGTTAAAGTATTAGCTACTATTCCATCGTTAAACTTTTTAAATAATTTTGTACCTAAATAAGTTTGAATGTGTATATCTTGAGCAATAGCAATATATTGTAAGAATTTATCTGTATCAATATTTCCGTTTAAATTAGTAAATTTTACTAAATCATCTCTATTTATAAATAATGCTTTTGCCATTATTGAAATCTTTTATTAGTTGGTAAAAAACCATTGTAAGGCATATCTTTTGGAGCAGTATAAACTAACATATCATTAGTAGGCAATATCTCGCCCTCTTTACGTGCTTTTGCAGGAGTAATTTCTTGTGCTAAAGGTGAATTTACATCAGCTTTTTTTCTGTAAGTTTCACGAGTCCAAAAATGATGACAATCACCACCACCTTTATATAACCATATTGAATAAGTATCAGCTCCTTTTGGTCCCCAACCCTCATTAACTGCTTGACTTCCCATTGCAATAATATCTTCTTTTCTATATGCTTTATTTGAAGCTATCATTTTATTGCAAAAATCACGTGAATTACTACTTAAATTACCTGTATATCTATAACGACTTTTAAATAATTCACCATCTTGCTCACTACTTGAGTTTGGTCTTGCAGTTCCTGTACTTACAAACTCATATACTTTACTTAATAATGATTTTTTAGGATTGTTTAATACATTTAATTCAGCATCTAAACGTTCTTCTTCATCATAATCAACTTTACGACTATCAACTAACTCCCATTCGTTTAAATCAATTTCTTCACCAAAAGAAGATAAATCAATTTCTTGTGAACTCATTTGTGTTGGTGTATCTAATGCTTTAGTTAATTCACCATCTATATCAAGCGGTTGAAGTTGTTTAAACGCTAAATCCAAGCTAATTTCATTAAAAGCTAATACTTTGTCTAACCCATCACAAATTAACTCTTGAAATGGTCTAATAACCATATTTTCAAAAAGAATATAACTATTTTTTAATTCATCTGCATTAGCACTAAATCCTGTTGATGTTGCAATTCCAAAAAGTAAAGGACTTGTAACATTATGCGATAACATTATTTTAGCCAAACATTCATCAGATAAATATTTATAATGCTCTGGAGCATCATTTAATGGAATATCATCAACTGTAGTTTTTTTAGTTTCATCGGAATTAAATGCAACTATTACTTTTTTACCTTTGCTTCCTGTTAAAGTAGATTTAACTTTGGATTGAATAATAGATTGTTGTTCCTCTGTTGGAACTCCATTATTGAAATTAACTATTTTAGTTCCTGAAAATCCGTTTTGAACTTCATTAATTAAATAGTTAGATATTTCTTCTTCTAAAGCTGCATAACTTACTCCACCAATATAATCAACATTAGAATAATACTTTTGACCTATTGTATAATTGCCCACCCGCAAAATCTCGAGTTTTTCTGTCTTACTTCCGTAGCCAAATAAAGAAATTCTTTTAGGTGGGAATTTCTTAATATCTTCCCAATTATCTGAATAGTAAATTGCTTCTACAACTCCATCTTTATTACATTTTTCACTTCTAACTAAATTAGTAGGTAAATGTTCAACTCTTACAATCTTATCTTTCTTTTCATTGTAGATTAACTGCAGATTAAACTCACCTAATAATTTTAAATCCTTTGTTATTTTTCTAATAGTATCTTTAGAAAACAACATTTTCATTTGTGCAAACTCATTCGGTTTACGATTTGCATCGTTAGCAGTCAATCCTTTTCCGTAAATAAGTTTAGTAATATTATTTATTACTGCATTATTTGTAGTGCTTCCGTTATATCTGTCAATTAAAAACTGATAGTAATCATTATTATCACCAAAATCAACCCATTCATCACGTTTATTTTCAGTGATTTTAGGTGCTTGGTAATCTGCTAATTGTATAAAGTGTATATTACTCATAAATTACAAAATCATTCGTTGTATGGTTTGCTATATAATCACCATTATTAATAGTATAATCTTTTATTTCTTGATTTGTACACATTATCTTATCTCGGTACAAAGGTACTCCATTTACATCAAAACAATTAAAACGATATGTATGCCCATCAATTAGAAAACTAAATGTACTATTGATTTCTAATTGCATATAATAACGTTCACTTACTAAAGTAGGATTATTTATTGTTGTTGAAGTATTTGTTAATTCATCAATAAATACCATTGAAGCAATATCTTTACTTCTTGGCATAAATCTAAAATTTTGACTGTATGTGTAATCTTTTAAAATTATCATACTTATATAACGTAAAAGTTAGTATTTTGTTTCTAAAAAAAAACCTTACCGATTAAAGTAAGGTTTTAAAACAATTATGAAAACAACAATTATGAACCTGATACAACTGTAAATCCTGCAGTAGCTAATGATGTTCCAATGAAATTAGCAGGTACTCTTTCCATAGCTTTCAAGTCAAGTGTATAACCTGACATATCACCCATAGTAGCACCAGTTACAATAGTTCCACCTGTAACTTCCATTCCGTACTCTAAACCACATAAAAATAAATTTCCGTTATGATCCTCAACAATTACGTTTGGTCTACCATAAGATAATAATTTAATTTGTTTGTGGTCTACTGCAGTTAATTTCTTCAAAGTTAATTTTAAATTTTGCTCGAAAAAAGTAGTTCCGTTTTCTCTGTTAGATGTTATAGTTTGGTCAAAACTATTTGTACCTTTCAATTCATATTTATAGGCACTTAAAGAAGAACCTGAAACTGAATCAATAACATCTGTATTTGTTGCGTTATAAGTAACTCCTGTAATTTTACCGAAGTTTACAAAATAAACATTTTTTAATCCACCAACTGAATCTTTACAAGGTTCAATTCTACCTAATGAAATATCACAAGCCATAGTATTTTTTTTTAATGATTAATAATAAAAAAGGTAGCGTTTATTGCACCACCTTTTTTTAAAATATTTTGCTATTAGTTAGCAGAGTTAGTAATTCCGTAAGTAGCGATATCTTCGATTGCAGCATATTGAACACCTGCAGCCATACGCATTACAATTCTTACATTGTTACTTCCGTCAGTTTCTGACATATCAATTACTCTTACTTCTTGTAAATCAGAGTTTAAAGAACAACCAAAGAATAAATTTGATTTCAAAGTAGCAACTGCAGTATTAGCAGCTAAACCTTGTGCAACAAATATTTTGATACCATCAAAAGATAAACTTCCGTTGTTATACCATTGAGTACCCATTGCATTAGTACCATTAGCACCTAAACCTGAAGCACCAAATCCACCTAATGCTCTTACATATGCTTTAGCAATGTTTTGAGAAACATAAATATACAAATCATCTTTTCCGTAAAGTGTAGCAGGAATAGCATCAACAAGTGAACCTAATTGTGCAACTACATTAGAAGAAGTAACAGTTGTTCCTGCAACTTCTTGAGCAGTAGGCAATCCTGCATCAGCAGCAATTTTAGTTACAAAACCATCAAATTGACCTGAAGTACCTGTAGCACCAGTCCAAATTGCAACCTCATTTTGAGCAGCAACTTTAGAAGCAACATATCCAATTAAGTATTCTTGAAAAGATGGTGGCAAAGTATCAAAAGATGAATAACCTTGCTCAATTCCTTGCCAAGTTGAGTGAAAAGTAGTTTTACATAATTGTAAATTTACTTGTAAATCTTTTACTTGCAATACTCTTTCAGTTAATGTAAGTGTAGAAGTAGCAGTAAAATCACAAGTTGCATCTTTCAAAATTCCATCAGTTGCAACTTTTTGAAGAACTTGTTTGTATTTTACGTTTGGTAAAATTTCAACTCCACCATTTTCAATAGTAGGTGAAGATAATAGAGCAGCAGCAACGTATTTCTTTGCGAACTCCCCTGCATAAGTAGTAGTTAAACTTGTAGTAGTAGCCATTTTTTAATTTTTAGTTTTTAATATTAATTTTTAGTTTTTAAATAATTTTGAGAATACAACATCTTCAGTTGTTCTTTCTCTTTTTGATGCAAATTGAAAAGAATCTTTCACAATTTCATTTTCAGGATTGTGATTGATTGGAGTTGCAGCAGGAATATTACTTGCTAATTCAACTTTCAATCTTTCAATTTCTGCTTGTAATTCAGTAGTTTTTTCAACCATAGCAAAGAAAGTTTCTTTAGATACAGTTTCAACTACTTTTTTAGCAGTAGCTTCTGCCATTACAGGTTCTGTTGCTTCTGCTGCAGGATGATTCGTTTCAGGCATTGCTTCCTCTACTGCTTGTGGTGCAATAGATTTAATTATACCTTCAACTTCTACAACCAAAGCATCACCATTAGCCAAAGTATATTCACCAACTGGCATAGGTACAACACCATCAGGAGTAACAATTCCTACTGAATAATCAGGAGTAAATTCCTCTGCTTCAATGGTGGTAACTCCATCCATTAAAGTTTGTTGAGCAAGTTTTACTTCCATAGAAAGTAATTGCTTAACATTGTTTAAAACATTTTTGTACATATTTAATTAATTTTAGTAATTACTCGTTCAGTATTAGTATTAACAATAGTTATTGTAGATTGTTCTACTAATGCACCTACACCTTGATTTTGCAATTCACCAGTGCAGCATTCTTTTTTATAAGTGTTATCTTTACAAAGACATCCTCTTTTACCACCTACAGGTGATGTTACTTTATTTGCCATTTAATAATTCTTTTAGTTGTTCAATTATTTCTTTATTTGATACAAATTGTGCTTTGTCAGCAAAATATCCCTCTATTGAAAAACCTTTTATTTCACCTGCTTTAACTTTATCCCAAATGTCTTGATTGTTACATTTCATAGAAATCATCCAAGTACCTTTTGGTAAACTAAAACCGTATTCTTTTGACTTATCCATTTCAGGATTATCAATGATCCAACTTTCAACTACTGACATATCTTTTACTGATTTGTCGTGCATTAAAGTAGCATTGTTTTGATTTCCATTTATTAAAAACAATTCACTTGCTTTTTTAATTGTATCAGTTGAAAAGAAAACATTATATTCTTCTTCACCATTTTTGCGATAAATCATTTTATTAGGAACTAATGCTGCACCCATTAAAATACGTTTATCAGTATCAACTTCTGCAAGTTTAACTTCGTGTTGCTCTTTTAAAGCGATAAAGTTTTCCTCAATAGCAGGTCTATCAACTACGCTTATTGCATCAACTCCATCTGTATTTTTATCTAATATTAATTCAAATATTTTCATATTTATATAACGTTTATTATTTATTTTGTTTCTAAATTAGTTTTAACTTATTGAAAATTAACCTATTGTAGCATTGTTTTTAATATTCATATTCAGTCCCTGTTGTGTTGTAACATCGTTTGCAACTACATAAGTTTTGATAGGTGGCATTTCTTTATTAGCCATTACTCCTGCTATTTGATTTGCACCACCATTACCTACAACATTAAAACTTGGAGCAGATGGAGCAGAAGCACCACCACCACCACCACCACTTGGAGCAGAACCACCACCACCACCACCCGGAACTTGAACTGCTGCAATATCTTTAACAGTTTTAAATGCAGAAGCAGCCATAACAACAGTAGAAGCTATTTTAATACCTGTACCAAATGGTTCAGGATAAACATTTTTTGCTTTCCATACTTCTGATATACCTAAATAAGCATTTATAGTCGCTTGTGCTATTGCTAAAGTTTTTCCTGCTGATGTTTGTTTTCCTAACATATCAGAAAATGCTCCTAATACTTCAGCACTTTTTCCCATTAAAACTCTTTGTCCTTCTTGTTTTAATCTTTGAATTTCTAATTCTTTATTAGCTGCTTCTTGTCTTTTCTTTAAAGCTTCTTCTTCTATTTTATCTTGTTCATTTGCAATAGCATTTAAAGAATCTAAAGTATTTTGTTGTTCAGCTAATCTATCTACTGCTCTTTGAGCTTCATCTTCTGCTTCTGCATCTCTAATTGTTTTTTGAAAATCTTTTAAATCTTGTAATTTTTTATCATCTGCTTCTTTCTTTTTTTTATTAGCTTCTTTTTGTTTTTCTAATAAATCTTCGTTATGTTTTTGTGCATTTGCACGTGATTTTTCTGCAGCAGAAGCATCAACATCAGCAGATAATAAATTACCTTGCCTTTGTAACTCAAGATTTTCATTTCTTATTTCTTGTAATCTTTTATTTTGTTCTTTTGTTAAATTTATTACATTTTTTTGTGAACTTTGTATATCTTGATATTCTTTAGCATTTGCTTTTCCTTTTTCTTCTAAAGCATCTAATTGTATCCTTAATAATTCTTTTTCAGATGCTCCTCTTTTTTTAGCATTTGTTAATTCTATTTTTGTTAAATAATCAATAGATTTAGCATTATCTTCTGATAATGTTTTAGTATATTCTAATTGTTCATTTAATTTTTTTTGACTATCAGTTAATTCTTTTGCTGCATTACTACTATCATTCATTTTAGATATTAAATATCCAATAACTACAACTAATGCTCCAATTCCTGTAGAAATTATAGCTCCTTTTAATACATTGAAAGATGTAGATGTGGTATTTACTGCTCCTGTAAATAATTTTTGAACTGCTGCTGCAATAGTTGTAATAGCAACATTTGCTTTTTGAAAAATAGTTGCATTACCTATTACTGCTCCAAGTTGTTTAAATGAGTCAATACTTTCTCCAACTGCTTGTATTCCTGTAGAAATAGCCATAGCAGATTGAACTTTTAAAATCATTTGTTCAACATCTTTAGATTCACTACCAAGTAATCCCATAGCGCCTGTAAAAGCACTTAAACCACCTGCAGCACCGCTTAAAGAAGCAGTAAGGGATTTAAACTTTGCATCAGGATTAAAAGCATCAGTTAAATTTTTAGCATCACCTATTTTATCCTTTAATTCTCCTGCTCTTTTTGCTGCTTCAACTGCTTCTTTTGAAGTTGCACCAAACTTTTCAGATAAGGCAGCAACTTCATTTTGTGCTTCTCTTAATTGTGATTTTAAACTTCCTACAGATTTAGTAGTTTGCTCTAAATTACTATTAACATCTAATGTTACTGTTTTAGTTTCTGCCATTGTATAAATCTTTTAATTTGTTTAGCTCCTTTTTTAAATGTTTTAGGTAATTCATATTTACCTTTTGCAATTTCTATATTTTCAGAAACTCCATAATGTTCGTGCAGTTGCAGAAGTTGTAATATATTTTTAAGCATTTTGAATGATGTTTATGTATTGAGTTAATTCAGGATTATGATATGTAATTTCAATTTGTTTATAAGCAATATCGCCTGTAGTATTTGCATCTATAGGTACTATAAAAGTTCCATCTGCATAATTATCACGATTTAAATATGAAGTAGGATCATAAGCTACATCAAATTTTTCTGCATTTAATTTTAATATTGTAACTTCTAAATCTTGAGCAGTATTATCGATATTAAATAATGATTTTAAAGCAAACTTATCAGTACCATTACTTGCTATTTGTCTGAAGTCAGATATTAATTCAAAATCAACCTCACCTGTTGTTAAATCAGTTGTAAATTGATTGATAATATATTTTTTATCTTTATAAATTATCTTATCATTTAATTTAATATCAGTTAGCATTGGTATTGGAATGATAGCTTTTAGTTTTACTATTCGGCACTTTTTATCATATAGTGCCGAAATATAGTTACGATACCATAAAGCAAAAAGTGAATCACTTGACAAAGCAGATAAATTCCAACTTGATTGCTCCTCACCAAAGTTTATACTTGCTATATCATTGTTTAAAAATAATTCATTTGAAAATCGTTGATAGTATGAAGTACTTGCATAACTTGTAGCACCATCATATAATTTAATTGTAGGTGAAACATTTTGTAAATCATTTTTATACATTAATATTGGTTTTGGCTTATATGGTTTATAATCTTTATCAATTAATGATGCAGTTTGAAAATTACTATCTTTAATTCTATCCCACATAACATCTTCAAATGGTGATTTTATTTCATAAGCAGCACTTTCATTTGAATCATTATTCTCATACAATAAATCGCCATAATCGTAACCACGATTAAAAGTATTTCTAAAGTAGTTGTTTAGTACGTTTTCAGATTTTTCGTGACTAAACATTAATTTTTTAAATAGTTTAGTTCTTTCAATATCTACACTATCATTAATAACATAAGTATTAATATCAATATATTTACCATAAGAATAGAAAAACTCCAAAGGTTCTAAATTAAATGATGTTTCAGAAGTTGCAACTATTGTAAGATTAAACATTTTAATTAAACCATTAAAAAAATCAAGTATTTTCATATCAGGTACTGAATTACCAATATAAATTTCAGTAATAATAGTTTGACTTGAAGATATATAATTATGGTCTATATAATAATATCCATAAACATAACCATAACTTTCTCTATAATATTCACCATAAACGTGATGTCTTATATTTAATTTTGTATAAAATGTTAAAGTACTTTGACTTTCAATTTCAAAATAAAAATTTTGTTGATTATAATTATATAAAAAATTTAAATCAATAATGGTATTACTTATTAAATTATCAAATATTCTAAATATTGTACCATCAAGCTTTTTTACTTTTAATCTATAATTTATTGTTGAATTATCAACATAAATAAATAAATAATAATTTATATTAATAGCTTCTAAATATGGTATAACAGGTCTACTTGGATAATAAGGATTTGCTATTGTATGATTAATAGTAAGATAATCACTATCTAAATGTAAATCAGTAAAAGGATGTAATGGATAATTTGTATAATCTAAACTTGTAAAATTTATTCTTAAAGGAGCAGAATATATTTTAGATTGTTCAACATTTTTACAATGTATAAATAAATTTTTCCAATATGATGTTTCAAATAATGTGCTTGTAAAAGTTATTGAATATTTTGTTTGAATAAAATCAAAAACTTTACTTACAGGAATAGCAGGAAATAAGTCACTCCATACTACTGAATTATTTGGTGAACTTCCTATTGTAACATCATAAGTTCCTCCGTTATTATATTCGTAATAATGTTGATTACCAATTAAAGGATAATAAACATTTCCATCGTCAGTTGTTCCATCAATTCTGCCTCTAATTTGACTAAAAGTATATGGATGGTTTAATGAACTATAATCTAAAACTGATAATTTATCTTCTTTGAATAAATCTTTAATCTGTTTTACCTTTCCGTAAAAAGTAATTGAGTAACTTTCAATTTGATTATTCTTTTCGTTTGCTTTTTCAATTTGTATCTGACCTTTTTTAAATGGAATTGTATTTAACTCTATAATTGCATCGTATCTTATACGTTGGTCAAAACCATCTTCAACTGCACTTTCATTCCAATAACTAAATATTTGATTGTTATTCTTTGAAGCTGGAATATTAAACGATTGCGTAAAGTCAGTAAATACTTTTGACAAATCATTTATATTCTGAATAGATGAACTTAAAGATATTTTTTCTTCTTTGAATAAATCAATTCTTTTAAAATCACTTCTAAATATTTCATAATTATCATTATCAATTTGTAAAGGTGTTTCAATATTTAATTGACTTGTAGTATTAGATAATATTAAACTTTCTTTATTTATACTAATTCCTGAAGTAATTTTTATATAAAATCCTTTGTATTGGTCTGCAATCATAGTTAATTGCGGATTGATAGTTGTATAAGGAGAAGAATTTATTAATCCTACTCCAGTTTTAACTATAGTATTTTTTTTTATGTAAATTTCAACTGATGTCATTATACTACGTTATTAATGATTGAATTTGCAACTTCGAATGTCAACTCATAATTAATTACTTTCTCGTTTAAATGCGTTTTAAATTGCATACTTGAATCTTTTAAAGTAACTGCAGCATTCCAAATTGTGCCTTTATCTTCATAAAATAATAAAAGCCATTCAGACAACATAATATCTTCTATAAATTCGTTATAATCTTCACTTATCCAACCTGTATTACCTTTAATTGTATGCTTACCATTTTTATTATAAACTCTTGTTTGTCCTACTAAAGTATTTTGGTATATTGGATAAGTAAAAAAAGTATTTGTATTATAATTTGATGATTTAACTTCTATACTTTGATTATTATTTTTAAAGAAATAAAAATCTTGCATACCACCATATCGATTTAAATATTGTAATTTTAAAGGTTTATATTTAGTTTCACAAATAGGAGTTAATTCTGCTTTAAATATTGCAGTCCAACTTGTTGTTCCTGCTATTGGTGAAATTTGAATTTCAAAAGAATTACCATCATTAAAAGCAGAATATCCATTATTCATAGGTTTACCATAATAATTAACTCCACCTGTTACAGGTAAATTCTCAAACTGCTCAATTAATTCACCTAAAGAATAAGTATAATATCTTAATCTATATTTATAAGTAATTGTTTCTAATAAAAATTCTATTTGTGGAACACCATATGCAGCATAATCATTTCTAAAATAATTAATCTTTTCAGTTTTAATTACATTTGTATAATAGTTTTGATTTGGTCTGTATAAAATATGATTATGTAAATATTCAGTTCCACCATTTGGTTCACGTGCATATAATGAAAATCCTAAAGTTACATAATAATAATTATCTGAAATAGAATGTTCTACATTAGATGAATCTGTATAAAATTTTAATACTTCAACTTTTATACAATTATCGCCTTGATAATTTCCAAATAATACATCATAACAATATGGACTAATATTGTAATAATTAATCCTTTGTGTAGGACTAAACATTGTTTTTTTTAATGTATATGATGCTAAAGTAGTTGTTCCTGTAACATCATATATATTTATAGCTACTCTTGATGCTATTTGGTTTGCTGCTCCATTTACTTCAACTATAAACGGACTTCTACAATTAAATGTATTCATTTTATTTTATATCTTTTAGTGTATAACTCATTAAATCTTCAACATCCAAAGCAAACTGTTGTATTAATTCTTCATCAATATATTTCTTATATCCTGCTTCAAATGGTTTGGTAAAAAATAAACTTGGTCTTAACCCAGTTGTATAAATGCTTCTGCTAATTAAAAAAGCAGTTTGTTTGTAACTTAAATACTGACCTTTAACTCCTTTGCCCTCTTTTTGTCTAAATTGTATTCCTTTTCTTTGCACCCATTGAAGAATGCTTTTAGTCAATCCACCTTTTTGACCTGATCCGCTACCAAATTTAAATGGACTATCAGGAGCTTTCATACTTGAAAATTTACCTTTTACTCCTTTGTCTTGAAACTGCCCATACATTGGCATATCAAAACCTAACTGAAAACTATTAGCACTTACTTTGACATCACCTTTAATTTCATTGTATAATTGCTTTGTATCGTTGTGTCCGCTTTTAGTTAGATTGCTTCGTGATTGCTGTATAACATAATCTCTAAACTTCTCTAATGTCTTTTGTGTATGTTCTAAATTTACCATTAGCAAATAGTCATATTATTAGCAGTTTCAATCGCAAATGTAATAGTCCATCCTACTATCTTATTTTCAAATCTATCGCTAAATGCTTCTAAACTTGCATTACCATTTAATCTATAACCCATATCGTAAAGATTACCTCTGCGTAAAGACATCAATAAACGATTTGCATTTTCAAATTGCGAGTTAAATATATCTGCTTCGTTATCATTATTGAAAAACAAATCGTAAGGTTCTGCTTTAGATATATCGCAAACATCCATAAATAAAACTGAAACATTAAAAATATTAGTGTTACCTGATTCGCTTTGTGATGCAGTATTTATAATAATATGTCCTAAAGGAAATATAGTAGGTTTGTTTATATCAACATTGAATATATCACCTTGTGATACATTGTTTACAATTCCATCCTTTAGTATTTCATCTCTTAATACTTCAGTTATTTTATAGTAGTTATTCATTTTTCTTTAACATTAGTTGTTCTATTTCTATTTTTTCCTTTTCAAAAGTTAAGAATGTGAGTGCAGTAAGTAATCGAAGTTTTGATATTTCATCAAATCTTCTAACATCAGCTTGAGCGAGAGCATAGAAAGATGAATACCATCCCCACTTAACTCCGAATTGTGCTTGTCTATCAAAGCTTTCACTTCTGGATTCGTTTCCAAAAAGTTCAGGGAACTGATTAATAATTCGTTGCTTAAATTGTAAAAAAAAACCATAGCACCAAAAACTACATCCATTGGCATATGTTTCATTACATCGCAATATGTTATGCTTCCGTTGTAATCTTGAATGGTATATTTATCTTTATACTTTTCAATTATAGGTCTGTATAATACCGCCATAGCATTATGCAATTTATCCATCTTACCGAAGTAAGTATCTAAATCACTAAACTCACCCAAACTTATTTCATCCAAGTTTGGTATAAATCCAAAGTTAGTTTCACCAAGTTTAAATATTGTTTGCAGTTTATATTCTTTTGCAAACATTTGATTGATACTTGCAGTAATTTCGTTTACATCTTTTAAGGACATATTAGAAGCTACATCCAAAGGAATGTTGCAGAATATCTCTAACATTTTTAACTGCAGAAAATCGCCATCTTCGTTCTTTTCAGATATAGAAATAAACCTTTGATATTGCTCTAAAGTAATTTCATTTAACGATGTTGGAATTGTAATCTTAACTTTCATAATTATATAACGTATTTAATTGTTTTTTGTATTACGACTAATAAATAAAATAACTTCCTTGATTTGGATTTGACAAATTGAAAAACACATTGTATCGAATAGCATCTATTGCGTGATTGAAATTGTCAATTACTAATCCGCTTTTCTTATCTGAATAAATGTAGTTGTTTAATTCCTTTGCTATATTAGTTGAGTTAGGTTCAACTATTAATTCATAATCTTGCATCAATGCTATTCCTGCCGATATACTTCCTGCTCCTTTTTCGGTTGCTTTAATATTACATCCATTGTTTTGCATCTCTGCAATCAATCTTGGTTCTGCACTATCTGCTATAATTAATCTATCACCACAAACTCTTTTATTGATTTGTGATATTTCAGAAGTTGTTAATTTAGGTTTGTATAAATGCTCAAATAAATAAATTTTCTTTTTGCTTTTGTCTATTGCAACTTCTATCAAAGTTGTCGGATCAATACTAAATCCAAAATCTTGACCGAATGAAGTTTGTAAGTTATCAGGATTAAACTCGCCAAAACTCCAATTAGTAAATACAACTCCCTCTGCTTTGTCTAACCATCCACCGAGTATAACGTGCTGATACTTTTTTGGATTGTTTTGTTTTGTAAGTTCAATTTGATTTAAAAATGATTCAGATAAATTTTCTAAATTATCATTGTAAGTTGTGTGAATGTATGAAGTATCACCATTGATTAAATTACTTCCTGCATCTATTCCTTTTGACTGAAAGAATTTATTATAAATAAAATGCTCTTTAGTTGTTGGATTGAGTATAAGTATAACTCTGTTTTGTTTTGTCTGATGTCGTATTGACAAATCAATCTTATCGAATATATCTTCATCAACAAGTTCTTCTGCTTCATCAAGTACCCAAGTAGAAATATTGGCTATTGATTTTAAGTTTGCAGTTTGAGTACCTGAACTTGTTTTAATACCACGAAATATTATTTTACTTCCTGTCTTTAAATTTACAATTTCATCTTTATTAATATGAAAATCTGCGTGAAGATTTCCTGTTTCAATCTTATCTATAAATTCAGGAATGATTGAAATGTGTGCAGAAGTTAATGTATATCGTGTAAATAATATTATATGTCCTACTTCATAAGTAAGAAGTAGTAAAAAAGAATTAAGGGAGTAGGATTTTCCCGAACCCCTACCCCCAGTTACAACAAAATACCTGCTATCAGAACCTAAAATATTATATTTGTGATGTATCTTTATCAATTATTCCTTTTTCTATTAATTCAGATATTAATTTATTTTGATTATTATTGATTTTATACCATTCTTTATTTCTATTTTTATTTATTTCTAATTTATACTTTATAAGTTTATATCTTATTTTATTAATAGAAGATTCACTAATTTCAGTCATTAAACTAAATTTTTTTCTACCATAAATATATGAGCATTCAAAAATTATCCAATCAGATATAGTTATTTTATTTTCCATAATATTTTAATCTTCTTCTATTGTTCCATCAGGACATAAATATAAATTATCTGTTAAATAAATTCTACCAAATTCATCAACTATATTTTTATCATATCTATCAAGATATACTTTTTTCATTATTTCAATATCATTTTCCATTTTTATCAATAGTAAATAATTCTTTAATATCGAAGTTGTTTATATTGTGAGTTGTTTCAACTGTTTCTTTTGGCTTACCGAATAAATGCTCACTTATAAATATTTGCCCTCTTTGACTTTCCAATAAAGTATGTACTAATTTTTCTTTAGCTTCATATTCAGTATCTACTTTATAAAATGTCTTTAAAGCATTAGCAAATAATGTATTTACTTTTTGTTCATCTGCTTTAGGTTTACGACCTGAACCTTCTATTTTACCACCTTTACCTGCCATCGAAATAAGTTTTGATTATTCAATTACTAAATATGCTTTCCAATGCTTCCTAATTGATTTAAGACATCGTTATTATTATCGTAATGTATTTGTATCTTTAATGTTTTTATCTTCTCTATTTTTGCATCATTTGAACCTGTTGCAAAGATATGATTAAATGGTATTCCAATCTCTCGTGCCTTGTCAATCATTCCTGTTTTACTACTTCGAGCAGATATAATATACAAAGTATTATTTGTAATTAAATCTTTGGCAAGTTTAGTTCCTTTCTTTGTAGACAATGTACCATCATAATCAAAACTAATTTTTTGATTAGAATTAAGTTTAGTTTGAAAAGCAGTTGTGCAGATAGCAGTACGTTTATCTTTTGAATATTCTGCAACCATTACAGGATTAGACATACATCGTTGTATGAATTCCTTTTTAGGTTCGTTACTCTTTGGTTTAGGAATAGGCATATTTATCTTCTTTAACTATTTTTAATGTAGTATAATCAACAATTTGACAATTTGTATCTCTATCTATACTTGGTATATTTAACCAACTATTATGAGCATCATCTATAGTATCAAATGATGCAATATAATCTTCAAATCCACCACAAGGATAATAATCATTAAAAGTAAATAATAAATATCTTTTCATAATTTATATTTTATCATCTTCTTTGTGTGTATCGTAAACTTTTCTTAATTCATTTATTCTATCTCGCCAACAACTTGAACAATTTGAATGCTCTAATTTAGATCCGAATACTTGTAAGTAAATATCAATCAATTCGTATTGTTGATTTATTGAAATTTCATTCAAATTCTTACTAAATAAGTTTGAAAGATAATTGTAGTTATCTTCTGTTAGGCAGTTTGGTTTAACGTATGGAAATAAACGATTAAGAATTTCTTTCCTTGCATCGCATCCACAATCCCATCCTGTTACTTCTTTTACTTTTTCAACTACTGCTTTAATTCCTGTAGCTTCTGTGATAGCTTCTAATGTATCACCTAATCCTAATGCTTTTTTTCCTTTTGCCATTCTGTTTTAATTTTTAAGTTACAACTTCTTATAGTTTTAAATATTGTGCTTTTTGATATTCCTGTTTCATCTGCAATCTTTTGCATTGACATTTTATTATCGTAGTATAAAAAAAATATTTCTTTATCAAACCAATGAAAATCTTTAACTACTTCTAAAACTTCATTTTGTTGTTCAATTTCAGTAATTATGTTTACTTCATCTATTGATACTTTGATTATCTTTTTTTGTTTGCGGTGTAAATCCATCGCTAAACTCCGCAAAGTCAAATAAAAATATGCTTCGTTTATTGTTTCTTTTTCAATACATTTTAAATATGCTTCTTGTACTACATCTTCTGCATAATCATCAATTCCAAATTGCTTGACAATATTAATCCACCTTTGGTGTTGTTTACAGATTTCTTTCAATTATTTGCATATTATAAAAAGTTAAGTAATCCTTTGCTATTTTATGTGCTTGTTTTAGTTTTCTAATTTCTACAAAGTTAGTTACTTTTATATTAACTTCGACAAACTTTGTCAAATGTATGTAAATTTGAACAATAGCAATCATACTTTCAACCGACTCCATTTAATATTTTGCGATATAAACTATTGATTCGTTCAGAGTTTATACCACGATTGTAATAGAATTTCATTACTCTTTTGATTCTTACTATTGGACTATATCTCTGCACTTTCATCTGTAAATAATTTATGTGTGTCTATTGCAGTAAATCTACCAATAAAGTTTCTTAATTCTTCACCTAAATTTTTGGCCATTAGTTCACAATCTTCATCAGACATATTTTCTTTTTCTTGCAAGTCAATCATTTTATCAAAGATAGCAGATTGAAATATATAAATAGCTGCTCTAAATCCATCTGTTGTATAATTTGGCTTTAATGCAACTGTATCAATCAATCCATTTTCTATTTCAACTAATATCGGACTATATTCTTTTCCTAAACTCATAGTTATATAACGTTTAAATTATTGTTTTG
>Ga0209499_1001251_pt1 | contig 18010 bp, 20 predicted proteins | sample C_130208_EF_Meta_FD_187306 | JGI IMG/M metagenome (GOLD analysis project Ga0209499, IMG submission 187306) | Freshwater microbial communities from Lake Croche, Canada to study carbon cycling - C_130208_EF_MetaG (SPAdes) (version 2) | ecosystem: Environmental > Aquatic > Freshwater > Lake...
TACGCTTTTGATGCCGTCTCGAATCTGGGCACCGCTGTCTTCGGACAGGCTGGTTTGTTCCATGATGCGCTCATTGGCGTAAATGAACAACCGGCTTGGAGTGAGAAACGGCAACCCTTGTTTGGCCCGCTCGTAATCAATTGCGGCGGAAATGGCGTTTGCCGTGCAACTGCCGATGTCTCCCTGGTTGTAGACGGGAGGCATGAACTCGGTCTGCGTCAAGTCCACCCGCGCAGGCAAGTCCGCCAAAGCAGGCGGCACCGAGAATTTGCGGTCTCGAAAATCCGGCCGCTGGCGAATCCACCCGTAACGCTTGTGGGTTTTCATTTAAGTTTGATCGGCAGCTTGGGCAGGATGGTGGCAGATTGCGCCGTGGCGTTGGTGGACAGGTTTACGCTGACATTCCCCCAGCCGGCGCTTTCAGATCCCGACGTGGCAAATGGGTTCAAGCTCTGGCTGAACTCCACGGTGCTGAACGACGGGGCAGCGTAAAGCTGATTGGTAGACACCGGGTTGACAGCAAAGGTGGATGAACCCGCGCCCAGGCAAACCTCGGGCGTGCCGCTGCCGCTGGTGGCCGTCACTTTGATGCCAAAGAACCGTTCGGTGATGAGCGTCTGGTTCTGCGCCCCCTTGTAGACCGTGCTGGAGCAGCCGGTAAACATAATAAGGGCCAGAAGTCCGACGATAGTTGTGGTGCCGGTGCCTGCGGTTGGGGGAGCAGGAGGAGAGGTTTTTGCTCCGGTGGCGGTGTGGGCGAGGATGACGCCAATCACCATGACGATGGCCCCAATGACGTCTTCGGAATTCAGGGTGCCTGCGGCTTTGGTGAAGCCGTGAGTTGCCAATGCGGACCCAACGATTTTAACCAAGCTGTGGACGAGTGCGGTTATTTGATCTTTGTTCATAAAATGTCATCATCACGGTCTTTTTGATCCCAATCTCGAATTGCTTTGACGATTCGGATAAACAGGTAAATACAGGAAAGCAAACCAAGCGAAATTTGAACCCAAGTGGAGAATGGAGCGTATTGACTGCCAATGCCAACCGCGGCAGCCCCCATCGCTTTAAAATCTTCCAGTATTCGGTTCATAAATCCTTGGCTAGTTGACCGAAATTCTTACAGTGAACGTCCCATCGACATTTTTCATCACGCTCACCCGATTCAAATTGTTCGTGGTGATCGGCACATTGGCTGAGATGCCGCTGCTCTGAATCATTGAGATGATCCCCGCCATCTGATCGGCGGTCAGGATGATCGGGTCCACGATGGTGACGACATTGGTCACGCTGGAAATGTTGATGGACGGAGCGACTGGCGGCGCAGGAGTCGGATCGACAACTGGCGGCACATCCTGAGCGAGTGCGGCGGATGAGATTAGGAGCAAAGATAGAAGGAGTTTTTTCATAGGCTATTTTTGTGAACCGTAACCACCGTTGTAGAGTTTAAGAATTTCGTCGGAGGAAAGGGCGCGGTTGTAGATGCGGACGTCGTCGATTATTGCGGAAGTATAATTTGGATTAACGCCCACCGATCGCATACCAATACTTAAAGGTGTGTAATTTCCAACCGATGTTATTAAATTAGTTACTGGATCAGTTCTGATAACACCATTAATATACAAAAAAACATTTCCTGCCTTTGTGTTTGTTGCAGATCCACACACAAAATACCAAGTATTTGTAACTATGGAGGTTGTAGTTCCTTGATATCCGTTGTTACATGCAGCATAAAACTTACCTGAACCATCCGTAGCAAGCCCAAATCCACCATTGCCACTTGCGCCATCTGATGTTGCAATAAAACCAGATGCAATGTTTGCTGATGATACATATTTAACCCATGCACAATATGTAATTTGTAAATAATTGCTTGTATTTAAACTTGTTTGAATACTAGTGCTTGATCCATTAAATTTCAATGCGCCTCCCACCACCCCATTCGTCCACGCAGGAGAATTGGTGAGATAGCCGGTGTTGCCATTGCCAGACAAATCGGCAGTCGTAACCGTCCCAGTCCCTTCATTCATCGTCCACCAGCCCACCAACCCGCCAATCGTCGGATCGTTGTAGCCGATAGGCGGCTTGGCCATCAGCGTCGAGCAGCACAGGAACAATGCAATTAAATATCTCATTGGAAATTGAGGGATTGAATGACAAAAATGTTGGTGGCGTATTGACCAACAACGCATGAGATGAGCGATTCGGAGTTTGCGTTGGTTGTCATTGTCAGAATCTGCGCCGATGGAAACTTCCAGAAGTTGGTGTTCCATGTGGCCGTCCGTCCGCCGGTGCTATCTTGTCGCCAGTCGATCAAGAAGCTGAATCCAGCGACGAGGTTAGACGGCTGGACAAAGTAGATGTTGTTGGTGGCCAATATGGCATAGGTGAGCTGCGAGATGTTAGTCGCGCTGCTGGGCAATGAGATGCTGATGTTTGTGGCTTGGGTGTATGGATACAGCCGGACGTTCAATAGATTTGTCGCTCCACCGCCGGATGCTCCGCTGATGTTTGTCAAACCGCCGCCATTGCCATTAAACGTACCAGTCGCATATACCGATCCTTTAACCACCAATGCCTGATCTACAGATCCGCTGACATCGAGCGTGGGATTCTTGTCTGTTGTGAACCAAGGGTCGCTATTGGAGATCAGCAGGTTTGTATTACCATTTGCCGCCATAAGCGAGATCATTGTTGAAGTAAATAGATTGGTCGCAGCGGCGGTTATGGTTTGCAACGTGAGCGTGACATTTTGATCAGGCGAAACACCTCCGCTAAAATAAAATTGAATTGGATTTTTCAATCCAGTAAATCCAGATGCGGTAATCGTCGTTCCATTTGTCGTTCCCCAATACGATCCAAAGTCTTGAATGTAAGTCGTATCAACCAAATAGTTTGTTGTGAATCCCCATCCCGGAGAACTGATTCCAGTTACGTATCCAAAATAGTTTGTTCTATTATTAACCCAGAGACCCTGAGAGCTTAATGTCAAAACGGTAGAGTTACTCCAATAATACGTCCCATTGAAGTTGGTCAAGATTAATGCAGGGGAAATCGAATTGGTTATTCCAGATACCACCAAACTTGTCGTATTCGAATAGACGCCTGTAACAATCGTTCCGAATGTGCCGTAGAAGTTGTTGCTGTTTCCAGTCAATCCGTTGGTCACTGTCGCTTTAACAAAGTTGGACGAGGAAATCAAACTCGTGAAAGCATTTGTCGTAATCCAAGGAGAGTTTGTGATTGATGTGTAAGGAAGCGACAGATTGGTTAATCCTGCGCCGTTGCCGGTAAATGTTCCCACAAACGTATTACCAACATTGGTGAACGCGTTGGCTGCGGAAGCCGTAACAAAAGACTGGCCAAGAACAAAGTTGGTTGTGGCCAAACCGTTGGTGATGGTGGATGCCCCGCTGACGCTTGATCCGCTGATGTTGGTCAGTCCGAATCCGTCTCCGGTAAATCCAGTTCCAATCGCAGTCGCGGTAAAATTGGTTGCATAAACAGTTCCAGCAGGTTGATTTTGTTTTCCTATGTTTTGCTTGGCACTTGGAATCAAAGCCCCTACATCATTGCCAGCAGTGTTAAAAGAATCAATGACCCATGATCCATTTGTTGTTGAAAAGGAAATATAATTGGGGGCAAGTGTTCCTAAATTTGACCCGCCTATGAGAATTTTGTTGTATCCTAAAGACGGGGCACTGCCATTCAATAAAGAATATCTAGTCGAAGCGGCATAATTCCAAACATCAAATTCAAATGATTTTGAACTATTTACGGTTACGGTGCTTCCATTTGTTGAATCTCCTCCCAAAAAAATAATTCCAGATGCTAAAGTTCCACTTCCCGGAAGATTTTCGCCACTTAAATTAAATCCTCCACTCGACACAATTTTTGTCGTTGTTACATTTTTCGCATTGAAACTGCTATTGCCCTGCAAAATGACATTTGTGTAAGTAAAATTATCAACATTGGTTACCCCTCCCGATGCAGCAATGTTGAGATTCGTCAATGCTCCGCCGTTGTTGTTGGTCACAAAGGCATACGTTGTTCCATTGTAAAGAATGCCGGCGTTTGTGACGGCCCCCACCGACCAGTTCGTTTGCCCACCGGCCGCCACAGTCACCGCCGGATAGATCTGAGACGGGTTGATGGTCGCTATCTGATTGCTCGTCACGAGGCCTATAATGGCCGGTGCAGCGATTGTGTTGGTGGCCTGCTGCGCTGCTCCCAGCGGATCAAACGAAGCGGCCAGGAGGTTGCTGGTGTAGTAATATTGGAAGAATTGGCCGGCGAAGTTGCCAATGTAGTCGTGGGCGTTGACGGTGCCGGTGACACCGGCTGTGATGACATTGGTGAATGTGGTGCCCGCAGGGGAGATCTGAACCCGGTAAGCGTAGCCGCTGACGATGTTGGAGAAGGTGGTTTGTCCGGACGCGCTGGTGGACTGGCTCAAGGGCGTCGGGCTAAGGATCTGGCTGCCGTAGGACCCGAGAGGTTGCAATGGGGTCAGGGTGATTCTCTGAGTGGCGGTCGGACGCAGCGCAAAATCGGCCAGGCTGAAACTCAGATTGCAGGTTGTGTCGGCAGACCTGGCCAAGGTGGCGGACAGGAGTGAAATGACGAAGATCACCAATGCTTGATTCATTCACAGACAGGGAGAAGTCAATCCGGTGTTCACCAATGCGAGACCTCCAGAGCATCGTGCTTTGCGGCATAATCCGATGCGGTGGCGTCGATGAGCAGCCTGGTCTGCATCCCGGCCGCCACCACCGGCCCCACCCCCGAGCTGCTGCATGTGTAAGGGAATCCCGTCACGGAGGGCAGCGGCAACTCATAGACGTCGCCATACGCCATCGAAAAACTGGACACCTGCCGGACGAGCTCAAAAATGGTTCCGTAATTGGCACCGGTCCCCTCTCCGATCAGGACCTCGATCACAGACACGGTGCGTGCGGGGCCGAGATTTTGGGCCTGGCATCGGACGACGTTTGTGTTGAACCCGTCTTCGGGCCCGAGCACGTAGATCTGAGCGTATCCAAGCGCGTCTCCAGCCGATATTGAGTAGGATCCCCACCCGTCTGTGGGGGAGGCTTCCAGCCGGTAAAAGGAACCGTCGAACGCGATTGCGCCTATCGCTGCCAGGTTAGACGAGAGTGTGGAAATCACAGAAGTGACCACGTCCACGATGTTTCCCAGGCTGGGGGTTTCGGTGGATTTCGGGGGGCGAACACAATACAAAAACCCCGTTAGATCGCTCAACAACCTGTTGATTTGATAGGTGTGGATGTAGGGATCCGACAACCCGGGGAAATTCAAGGTTTGGATGAAAGTGATGGCGGCGGACAAGTCGGTGGAAAAGTCCCATTCGTTTTCCACGAAACAATGCAGTGACCGGTAGGACACCGTGTCGGAATACGTGTTTTGGAGACTGGTCTCGCTACCGGTCACAGCCCAATCCGGGTAATTGTAGGAATCATAAACCACGTGCGTCGGAAAAACAGGCGTTGATCCGTATCCACCATCGGTGGGGGCGGTTGTGCTGCCCGCGGGGGATTGCGTGTAGCTCCACGTTCTGGACGGCATCAGGTTTTCGTCTTGGGAATCCACCACGGTAAGATCGACCGTGTATGTGCCTTCGCCCGACAAGGGGTTGACTTGGTGGTCGGTGATCGTTCTTTTTCTGAATCTGCGGTATTCTTGCAAAATGTAAGCCGCACTGCCCGGGGTCTGGTAATTGTGCACAATGCGCCAGCTTCCGCCGTTGGAGACGATTGCTTTGAGGCCTCTCAGGCGCATGACCTGCGGCACCACCGATCCCACCATGTCGGTGTGGACTGACGGCTCTTTTGCGCTGGTGTCGGCCGGCAGGCCGGACGCATTGGCGCCATTGATGACGACAAGGCTCATGTTCCGTATTTCTGGACCCAAAACCGGGCAGGCGTGACTTCTATCCACAGCGGGGCGGCGCTGACCCCCGTGCCGAAACTGCCGGCGATGCTCATGGCGCAAACGATGCCCGTGGCGGAGGCGATGCTGGAGGTGGAAGTTGCCGCTTGGTATCGGGGAGTGAGGACCATTGTCTGGGTGTTCACCCCGTCGCTTTCGGTGCGCTGGTTGTAATTGTTGCTCCAGCCCGTGTAGGTCAAGGTGGTGGAATCCACGGTTTCCGTGGTCAGGGAACCGCGGAACCGCGCGGCTTTGGCGACAAGGTAGCTTGTGCCCGCCAGATCTTGGCAAACAAGGTGATCCGGGTGGGATGCGTCGGTGATGCACAACAGCACCAGGGCGGCCTCCTGCGGAGTGGACGATCCGCCGGACGCCACGATCTCCAGCACCGTGCCGCTGGAAGACCGGCTTTTGATCTTGTAGCCGTAGCCTGGGGCGATCTGGCAGCTTCGGGCGCTTTCCAGCAGGGCGTTCAGCCACGTGGCCAGAGGGATCGAGCCGGTGAGAAGTGCTGGCCATTTCATAGGTCAGACAAAAGCGTAAAGATCCACGGACCACAGCCCCCATTCCCATTCCTGCTGGATGCTCCATTTTCCGCCCGCCACCTGGCTGATGGTGGGATATTTCTTGAGCCAGCCGTAGCCAAGGCTCACGCCGTCCGTCCGGCTGGGGTTGCTGTTCGTGGGAAGGTTGAACAGGAGAGTTCCCGGCACACCCTCGATTGAGGACAGGCTGGCGTTGGTGATGACCGAGCCGACATTGGTCAAGCTGGCGCGCACGGTGTAGTCGCGGCGGAAAGTCTGGTTATGGCGCAGGACGGGGGCAAACGTGCGGATGCTCTTTACCCCAGCCGACAGTAGCTTGTAGCATTTAAGCGAATTGCCGGTGAACGATGCGGATTGGTCGCCCGTGAGTTTTTCGATGGCGTCCTTAACCTTCTTCATGTCGGCGTTGCTCAGACTGTTGACCAGGGAGATGTCCGCGTCGAAAAAGTCTTTTTCCACCATGTTGGGCTGGAGCTCCCAGACGTCGTTGAGGGCTTCATTCGGGCTGCTGTCGGTGCCGTCGGAGCCTTGGCTGCCCCATTCCCCAGTCGCCTCCATCCTGTAACAGCCGCCGGAAAGCGGGGTGACGGTGTATTCATAGCCGCGGATGATCAGGCTTCTTCCCGCGGTGATCGCGCTGGCCTCGTCGGTGTAGTCGGCGGCGATCTTTTCCCAATAGCCGGTGGACCGTTTCCATCCGCAGGTTCTGGGCTGGACCACTCCGGTGAGGTTGCCTGTCTTGGTTCTGGGCATAAATCAGGAATGGGGGATGCCAAGAGCGTTGCTGTCGGCAATGGTCTTGAGCAATGTGTTTGTCTGTTCGGTTGCGACGAGTTGTTTTTTGGCGATTTGCTCGATCATAGACGCGCCGGAGTTCTGGCCGAGGAAGTTGCCGACGCTCACCAGCGAGTCGGCGCTGCGCAGGTGCATGGAAACGGGTTCTGCGGGGATGACGGGGGCGGACCCGGCAGTCTTGGCCCGTTCGGCTATCTTGGCGGCGCGGGCGGCGGCGGCGGCCGCTTCAGTGCCGGATTGCTGATCGGCGGTGGTTTGCATCGCCTCGATCGCATGGTTCAACGTGTTTCCAACGCTGAAATCCATAACGCCTTTTTCTTTTTTAATCCGCTGGTCGGCTTGCTCTTGGGTCATTGTGCCCGCCGCCACTTTTCTGTCGAGCTGCGCCTGAAGTCTGGCAAATTGAACGTCCCTGTTGGCGTTTGCCTCCGGACGGCTTTGCGCATTTCCCCTGCCGGTGTAAGTCTCCAAGTCCCCCAGAAAAACAGCGATCCCTTCTTGGGTTTGTTGCAGTTGGTCAAGCATCACTTTTAACGCATCCGCAAAACTGAGAATGGCGGGCGCGGCAAAATTCATCATTTCAATCGACAACTCATCGAATTTATCGCCAATCGCATCAATCTGGAGAATGCTATCCTCCTTGATGACCGCACCGGCGTCCTGGGCGGCCTTTCGGCCTTCCTTGATGCCGTCGATAAACGATGGCACCAGCACTCCGGCGCCCTTGCCGCCAAGGGTCTTGAACGCCGTCTTGAGCGCGTCGCTGTTGCCGAACTGCTTGAACTTGTCCGCGATGGTGTCCATCAGATCGGAAGTGCCCTTGGTTTTGAGATCCTTGTCGGAAATGCCAAGGGTCTTGAAAGATTGCTGCGCGACGAGGTTGCCACTAAGCGCCTCCACGCGGGCCGCGCCGAGCTTTTCAAACGTGGCCGTGAGGTCATCCACACTGCCGCCGTTCTGCTTGGTGACAAACTGCATCTCCTGCAAATAATCCGTGGTGACGCCCAGCCGGTCGGCCAGATCGTTGATGTGCCCGGCGTATTCGACGGTCTTCTTGGCCAGCGCGGAAATGGCTCCGACCGAAAAGGCCCCGGCGATGGCCCCCTTGATTCCGCCCAGGGCGGATTTGGAGAAGTTTCCGGCCTCCATGCCGGCGCGGTCCAAGCCGCGTTTCCATCCGGATCCGTCTAGGGAGATTTCGCCGACGAGTTTAAGCGACACAGGCCAGGCCTTTCTGTTCGGCGATGAATGCGATCTCGTCCGGGGTCATGAGTTTCACGGCTCCTTCGTTTTCCGCGTGCTTGAAGTAATCGGCAAAGGCCTGGGAAAGGGGTTTGGTTTCCAGATCCTGCGTGGTCCAGCCGAGCTTGGATCGGAGCATGACCTCCACGCACTGGCTCCAATGGGCGCCGGAACTGCCGCCGCTGCGCTCCTCCCAATATTTTGGGATCACGGAATGGGCTTCGATGTAGTCCTTGAACAGCTTGGCCTTGGCGTTCACGTCCACCACACCGATCTTCTCGCCCCAGATGCGCACCTCCGACTCGTAATCGTCCGTGATCGTCCAGGCGAGGAACTCGGACGGCACCATGGAGCAGGCCAGCACGCCAAAGATGAGGTCGGGCGTGGTGGCGGCGGCTTCGGTCTCGCTGACAAAAGCGCAGCCAAACCGCCGGAGCAGTTGGTAATGAGCCAGCGAAAAGGGCCGAAGCCGCAAACCCAAGATTTGGAACGGCTCCGGCATGATCGCCGTGAAATAATCAGCGGCGTCCATTGCGCGACGGGTTAGGTGGCCGCGGCGGTGATGCCGGCGTGGGATTCCAGACCGAGGGTGATCTTTTTCGCCTCGGCGTTGGAACCGCTCGCCTTGAAGCTGGTCACAATCCAGTTTGATTTGACCAGGTCCGGCATGGAGGTGCAGGCGGTAATGTTCACCAATCCGCCGATGGTCAACGCGGCGGTGTTGGTGATGGCCGTGGCGACGTCGGCCCCGGTGGGGATGTATTCCAGCGTGGCTTTGTAGCTGGGGTTGTAGAAAACGCGGGTGGCAAGCGCGCCCACCGCATCCTTGATCTGCTGCTCCTCGGCGGCCGGCTCGAAGTCGGCTGACTGGAGCAGGAGCTTGCCGGTGAGGGCCGTTGCGGCGATACCATCGGTGCCGGTGAAACCGAAGTTGACGACTTTTCCAGATTGGGTTGCTGCCATAATGAATGAGGTGGTTGGTTAGTGGATAAGTGGGCTGTGAGTCAGGGTTCTGTCGCGGTGACGTTGGCGACGCAGGCGGCGGTGTTGGCCCGCCAGTAAAGGGTGGCTCCGGTCTCGGGCGGCAGGAGGAGTGCGCGGCCGGGAGTGAGGCGGGCGAAGATGTGGGTTCCGTCGTTAGCCGTGGCCACCTGAAGGTAGTTGGTGGCGTCGGTGTTCTTCACCATCAGCAGGTCGAAACTGGCGAGCGCATCGAGCGGGATTGCGGTCCAACTGGTGGTGACCACCCAGCTCTTGGCGTAGTAGTCCGTGCCGGAAAGGTTTTCGGTCAGGGCGAGGGTGTCGGAGACCCGAAGATTATTCTTCGAGATTGAGAAGTTGATGGAGGTCTGTTTTTCGCTGGCCATTCACAGACCGGGAGAAGTCAATCGGAGGAACTCATTGGGAAGATGGGCAGGCGTAAATGCGCAGCTTGAACCCGCTCATGTGGGTGTCTTCGGTCTGCTCGCGGACGGGATGCCGGTCGGTGACGCCGTACACGGTGAGGCCGGTGACCGACGAGGCGATGTCTGACGCGATGGACGCGCTTGTGACGGCGAGCTTGAGGATGGCGGCCGCGGCCTGATGGGTGGAGAGGCTGGTGGGATCGGCCGAGCCCGGCGCGGGGGTGATGACCGGGGTGATCAGTTGCACGGTGGCTTCGGCCCAGTAGTTTCCGGAATAGAGCGGTTCTTCGGTCAGCTCGGCGCCTGCCGAGGCGATGATCGTCTGGCCGTCTTTTAGGCTTTCGCTTTCGCCAGAGAAAATGCGGAAGGCTCCGTCGGAATTCTTGAGGGAATCGGGGAATGGCTGGGTGATGAGCCAGGATACGAAGGCGGATTCTAGTTGTTCGGGGAACTCGGCCATTTCATAGACCGGGAGAAGTCAATCCAGGTAGGGCCGCGGAAAAGTCATCTGGTGCGAATCCCAAGAGAGGAGGCGGACTGGCGCAGCTTCCGCTCCACATACCCGCGCATCGAGCGGGTCTCAAAGTCGATGGCGCGCTGCAAAGCGGGACCGCCCAACTGCATCAGGGCGTCCTTGGTGTCGTGTTTGGCGTCGGCCATGTTCTGGATGATGGCGGTGGCGACGGGGCCGGTGCCGGCGGGGGTGGCCGCGCCCTTGACCTTTCCGACCTGTCGGATGGTGGAAGCCACGTTCTGCGCGCCGATCTTTTCCGCCAAAGGCTGGAGGGTCTTGATGGCAGGCAGCCAGCCGGATTTGAGGAAGGAAACGGATTTGAGCCGCGCGGCTTTCATCATGGCCACGGCTTTTGCCATCGGCTTGCCGTACAGCCCTTTTTCGTTCCGGTTGCCGCGGCGTTTGTTGATGATGATGCCCGCCATCTGGGCTCCCTTGAATCCGAGCTTGTTGCTGAATTCTCGGACCTCCTTGGAATTGGCTTTGGGTGTCTCGATGACGGCGCGGCGGGCGATGTAAAACGCCTTGGTGTTGACGATGGTGCGGACGTCGCGGGAGGAGAAAGCGGAGTAATTCCGCAAAGTCCGGTCAAACTCGCGGGTGTCGATCTTGAAGGTGGCCATTGGATCAGACCCCCTGAGCGGCGTGGTTGGCTTTGAGCGTGAGCTGGTATCCGCCGGGCCCCACGATCACGGCATCGATCTTGAGCTTCTGGCCCAGATAGACGATGGGCTGATTGCTGGACGGCAGGGCGGCGCCGAAGTCGGCGGACAGACAGGAAAAAGAGAAATCGGAGTCGAGCGAGAATCCGCCCGACGTGTTGCTGGAGCGCAGGCTGACGCCGCCGGGCAGAATCCGGATGGACAGGGTGTTCCATGCCAGAGTGGGGCAATCGTCGCCCAGCTCGGCGCAGAGTTCCGCCAGTCCGGCGGCGTGTTCAGCGTAGGCGCTCATCTCATTTCTTGCGCTTGATCACCGGGGCCATGTCCGACTCGCGCACGTCCACTTGCACGGGCGAAACGGAGGCGGCCAAGGGCAGAGGCACGACGCCCGGGGCGGAAATGTAAGCGCGGCCGATGCCGACGATGGTGTAGCCGATGTCTTCTGAGACCAGCAGTGTTTCTCCGGCCTGATGGGATGTGCCTTTGACAAAACAGGGCTGAGTCAGGGTGATGGTCATCATAAAAGTGGAAAGGGCCTGAGCGGAGGGGGGCACACTCCAGCTCAGGCCCGTGTTGGGGTGGGATTAGGCTGCGCCAGTGTCGGTGCTGGCGGCGAAGGAACCGGCGTTACGCACGCCGATGTCGGCAAGCATGTTGATGGTGATCTTGATCTGGTTCTTGTCGGCCAGAGTGTAGGGATCCACGGTCACATCCATGCCGATCCAATCGGCAATGATCAAGTCGTTGAAGTTGCCGAAGATGACCTTGTTGGAGGGAACCTGCAAAGTGGCCATGGCTGGGTAGCCGTTGACCATGTTGTTGTCCCAGATGAACGAGGGGAAGGTCGATCCGATCTTCGCGGCGGCTTTGAGCTTGGCGCGGGTGTTGGGCGTGGTGACGTAGGCGGGGTTTAAGCGCAGCGCGTTGGCGTTGGCCACCTGGGTTTCAAAATCCACAATCTTGGCGAAGGTCGCGGCACCACCAAAGGTGACCGAGCCAATGCCGGAAGTGGACAGGATGCCGACGGGGGCGTTGCTGGTGCCGTCGCCGGCCAGAGCGGCCAGGTCGATGGCGATCGCAAGCACTCGCGCAAAGTCCTCACGGACCAAGGCCTCGACGTCGATGCTGGACTGGGCGAGCAACTGTTTGCTGACGGCGCTGACCGCCGAAAGCCGTTTGGGCGTGAGGCTGATCTGGCCGAAGGTCAAATTGCTGGCTGTGGTTTGGCCGTTTTCAGCCACCCAGTAAGCCGTTGCGCCGCCGGATTGCGAAGGAATGGCGGTGTTCCCCTGAAGGCCGGAGAGCGTGCGCGCTCCGAGCTCCTTGGTGACGGTCAAGTTGCGCAGCAGCTCGATGAGCGAGGAGCCGAGCACCGTGGTCTGGACCGTGTTTTTGCCGGTGGATGCCGTGGTGGCCGTCAGGTCGCGCTGTTTGCTGCTGACTTCGGAGGGGATGAAGAATCCGCCGGTTTCGCGGCCGGTGAGCTTGGCCATGGCGTCGGACGCGGCGCGTTCGAGGCCGGCGTCTTTCCAGTTGCCGGTGACGGCGGCGCGCATCGCCTTGACCAGGCTGTAGTCGCGGACTTCGCCTGCGCTCATGCCCAGCTCGGGGCTGGTGTTGATGGGCTTGGCGTTGAGGTGCGTCTCGGTGATGTGCCGATAGAAGTCCTCGGTGGATTTGCCGTCGCGGATGAAGGTCTGCGCGGCGTCGGTGGCGTTGAATTTGCGGCCGACTTCGAGGATTTCGTTGACTCGCTTCAACTGGCTTGCGCCAGCTTCAGCCCGAATTTGATCTACATTGATTTCCATAATTGGAGTGGGGTTGGGTTGGGTGATGGGTGTGGTGGGTTGTGTCGACTGGGACGGTTCAACAGCCCGACCGACGCCGACGGTTGTGTCGGCCGGGATGCTCACGCTCGAAATCTCCATCGGCATCCAGGCAAACCGGCGGCAGTCCATGCCGTCGATCGTCTCGCGCGATAGTTCTTTCGTGGTGTTGTAACCAACGGACACCAGCGTGCGGATGCCATCCATCACGTCCTGGTAGATTTCCTGACCGCGGGTGCTGCGGGAAAACTTGATTATGGCGCGCCCTTTTTTGTCCGGGGCGATCTCGGCGGACGTGATGACGCCGACGTGGTCCGTCGGGTTGTGGTCGACGAGAAAGGGGTGGGCGTTGTTCAGCCTGGACAGGTCCACCGAGCCCGGCGAATGATCGAGGATCTCCATGTAGGGTTTGCCGCTTGTCCAGTCGGTGCGCTGAACGGGCTGCTCGGAGGAGAAAGACAAACCGACGGTGCGCGAGTCGTCGACAGCCGGAGTGGCTTCGATCGTCATGCTGCGCCGTAAACGTTGCGCGTGGTCGCTCATTACAGACCGGGAGAAGTCAATTTACCGGGCGGCATTTCGTCCGGTTCGTCCGCTTCTTCGGCGGGATCTTCCTCGTCGCCGTCGGGTTCGGCGGCGGCTTGAGGCTGGTTGGGTCGGACGATTTCCAGCCCGTATTCGGTTTGAAGGGCCGCGTCCTCCTTGAGCTCCTCAAAGATGTCCTCGATGTCGTCGCCGGTCTCGGCGATGGTGGATCTGCGGCTTTCCAGCAGGTTGTCGATGGCAAGGATCTTGGCCTGAACGTCTTTCATCGGATCGACCCAGCCCCAGCGGCGGGGAACCCACGTGTCGGCGGTGAATTTGTCGAGCTTGGTGAAGGGGAGTTGAATCTGGCCGGAGAGAATGGCCATCTGGAGCCATTCGCGGAAGATTGGGCGGAAAAAAGAGTCCACCATCCAGTTTTGGATCTGCTTGAACTCTTCGCGGTCTTCCAGCACCCCGGCTCGGATGCTGGAGTAGTTGACGCCTTCCAGATCGTTGGCCAGCGAGTTGTAGGAGACGCCCAACCCGGAGGAGACGCCGCGCAGCGCGCTTTTCACATACTCGGAATAACTGGTGCCGGGATATTGCGGATTGTTTTGGATGGGTTCGACGCCGACGGGCAGCTCGGTCCACATGCCGGGCTCGGCTTCGCGTTCGACGGAGCCGTCTCCTTGATCGGTGCCGACAAACCCCTCGGGGTTCTGCTTTTTGAACCAGCCGCCCTGGCAGGCGGCGGCGCGGTAGGCCACCAGCGCGGCTTCCTCCATGCCTTCGAGCATCTTGAGCCGAAACATGGACGGGGCGAGCCACGGCACGCCGACGGTCTGCAAGGTGCGGTCGGGGCGGTAGATGTGAAGCAGCTCCTCTGCGGGGATGCGCTCGCGCTTAAACCCCCCGTTCGCGTAGTAGTCTCCGGGATGGCGGGTCCAAAGCCAGTAGGCGACGGGTTTTTTCCATTCGTTCAGCTCGACGCCCATGCGGATTTCGTTGCCGTTTTGGCTGATGGGGATGTTGTAATAGACGTCGAGAAAGTCAATTTCGAGGATCTGGATGGCGAATTTGAATGGGTTGTTGAAACCGCGGACTTTGCGGAGCAGGATGCCGCCGTCGCGGGCTGCGGCGCGCAGGACGATGCGGCTGATCTCGTGCAGGGTGAGCTGGCCCGTGACGCCGCAGTTGGCTTTCTCGCACCACTTCAGCCAGGCTTCCTCGATTTTGTTGTTGGCGACGCGGTCGAAGGTCTGGTTGGGGTCGCGGATCTTCATCTGGAGCTTGATGCCGGTGGATCCGAGGACGTTGTTTTCGATGAGCTTGAGGTAGCGCTGGGTGTAGGGGTCGTCGCGCTCCAGTTGCCGGCAGCGGGCGCGGAGTTTGACCACGTCGCCGCGGGCCTCGGCATCGGCGCTGGTGGTTAGGGTGAGCCAGTCGTTTGTGATCCGGTTCAGAGCGGCCCCGCCATAGAAACGCTGGCCGGAAACGGAGGGGGAACCGGAAAAGGCTTTGATGGCGTTGCTGATGCGAGTTGCGAGTTTCATTTTGGCAAGGTAAACCGGCTGAAGATATTGCCCGAGGCGCTCAGGCCGTTGCGGGCGCGTTCGGCCGCCTCTTCATTGAGAACGATCTGCTTGTAGCGGTCGCGCAGTTTGAGGAGTTGCTCGATCGGAATGCGCTGGAGGGTGGTGCCTTCGACGGTGGAGTTGAGCACGGAGGAGGTGGCGCGGCCGGCGATGACGGATTCGATGTTGTCCAGGACGATGCGGGCCGGGCTGCGGACGTCGTAGCCTTCGGTCTGGGCGGCGATGTTCGGAAGGATGTCGAGGTATCCGGAAAAGATCTGGGTCTTGGTGGTGCCATTGCTCACCATGCCGACGCCGTAATAGCGGGCGGGGAGCCAGCCGGCCGTGGTCGCAAATGGGACGTTCAGGACGTGGGTGGCGCCAGAGGCGGTGGATGAGAAGTCCAGAGCGCTGCCGTTGAGGCTGCGGAAAGAGTAGGAGATGCTCCAGCCGGCTGCGGCGGAGTAATCCGTGAGGGTTTTTGTGAAGGCTAGGGTTTCCCCTGCCCGCACCTGAACGGGTTCTTGAGTCGGTATAATGGCGGACATTTCCGGTGTCGAGCGCAGGCCGATCCCATCCTGCCGCGCTCACAGACCGGGAGAAGTCAATCGAAGGAAGTCAGCGTTTCCATCCATTCACAAAACCGCCTCCTCCTTGCCTGGGGCGGGACGGGATCGGGCGATGCGCAGGGGGCGCGGCGGGTTTCACCGCAATGGACGGTTTTAGCACATATTCTTTCGAAACGGCTGTCGGATTTTCGGTGATGACCGAGGCGCGCACGCGGATCATGTTCGGCCGGAGGATGTCGTAGGCGGCCAGATTGTAGACGCGCAGATCGAGGGCCTCGTTGCGGTCCGCCTGCTTGACCCAGCGCCGGCGCACCACCCCCCGCTCCATCGTGGTCTGGATCTTTTCGGAGCAGAGTTGCTTGAAATAGCTTTCGGTGTAGCCCTGCCCTTTCGGAAAGTGCATGAAACGCGGCCCCGGCTCGGTGATTTTCAAGCGCGAAAAGATGGATTCCTTGGCGGTATCCGTGCCGACCGAATAGAGCCAGACTTGGTAGTGCTTGTTGTAGCGCGGGGTGACCACCGGGGAGTTCGGGGTGGCGCTGCCTTTCACGGCGTAGCACCGGCGGCTGGATCGGCTTTTGGCAAAATGGTACACGCTCTTGGTCTTGTGCCCGGAGTCGATGGCCACCGCGGTCACCGAAAGCTCCACCCCGGTGGCGTGGGTCCAACGCTTGTTCAGGAAGTCGTCGAGGTGGTTTTGGGTGTCGGGCAGATCGAAGTCTCCCCAGATCACGTGCTTTTCCACGCCCCAGCTCTCTTCTTCGTCGCCCCAAGCAACCACCTCGATCTCGATGCGGTCTTTCTGGACGTCGACCGCGGCGGTAAGCAGGCAGGCATCGTGCGGAACGGGGGCCTCATAGTCCTCGGCGCGCTGGAGAAGCGGGGACCATTCCAGTTGTTCGGCTTTGACCTCCCATGTCTCGGCCAGGAAGGTGTTCACCCATGTCTTGAGCGTTTCGTCCCCGCCGTGTTTGGCTTCGAGGAACTGGGCCACCATCTGATGCAGGCGCGAGACGTATCCTTTTTTGGCCTTAAACGGTGAGCTGATGCCGTTCAAGTGGTATCCGCGCTTGCCTTGAAACGGAGCGGTCGGGCGCCATTCGCCTGCCTTGACGGCGCGAAGGCGGTCGACGTCGTCCCAACGGTAGGCGCAATGGGGGCATTCGTAATAAGCGGCCTGCGGGGTGTCGGCCGGCCATTTGATCTGGGACCATTTGAGGTGGTCGGCGTGGCCGCATTTCGGGCACGCACAAAACCATCGGCGCTGGTCGGTCTGGAGGAATTCGGATTCGATGCGGCTGGCCCCTTTGAGGGTGGGGGTGGAGGTGAGCAGGATGACGGAGTTCCAAAAGGATTCCGTGCGGCGGATGGCCAAGGCGCACGGGTCGCCTTCGCTTCCGGCGGAAGCTGGAAAGCGGTCCACCTCGTCGAGCAGGACGACGCGGCGGGGGCGACCGGCCAGACCGGAGGGGGAGTTGGCCCCGGCAATGGCGATGTTCCCGCCGGGAAAGGTCTTGTGCAGGATCGTGTTGCCGGAATCGCGGCTCTTGCTGTCGCGGACCAAGGGGGTGAGCACCGGAGTGTCGCGGATGGTCGGGACGAGGCGCTCCTTGCTCCAACTTTCGCCCAGCTCGAGCGTGGGCTGCACGACTAGGATCGGGGAAGGATCGCACGCAATGAAGAAGCCGACGATGTTGTTTAGAATTTCGGTTTTTCCCGTCTGGCTGGCGAACATGAGGCAAACGGTCTGGACGGTGGTGTCTCCAACGGATTCCATCGGCTCGCGCTGGTAAGGAGCGATGGCGGATCGGTATTTGCCGGGCTGCGCGGAGCTTTCGCGGGGAAGGTAGCGGTAGGCGTCGGACCATTCGCGGCAGTTTAGCCTGGGGGGAGGTTCAAGGATCGTTGCCCAAAAACGGCAAAGGGCTTTTTCTACGCTTTCGGCTGCTTCCATGAGTTGCCAATCAGGGGTTGGAGTTGCTTGAGGAGGTCGTCTTTTTCTTCCGGCAACAGGCTGCTCGAGAGAATACCGGCCTTGACGGCGAGAAATACGCGTTCCCCGACGCCTTTTGCCGACTCGTAAGAGATGAGCTCGGATTTCTTTTCGCCTTCCTCCAGCTCAAGGATGTTTGCCCGGTGCCGAGTCTCGCGGATCTTCTCGGCTTCGAGGTCGCCGGCGCAGGCGCGGTGGCATTGGAGGATGGAATATTTGCCGTCCTCGCCGGGGGTGGCGTTGGATTCGGAGATTCCCCTGGCTAAAGTGCGGCGGTCGATGCTGAATTCGGCGGCTCCTTGGTCCAAAGTAAGGCGAAAAGAGGTTTTCTTGATCATGGGTAAGGGTTTGGACAAAAAAGAAAAAGTTTATGGCTAGATCTTCGCGGCGCGCATGGTCACCTGTTCTTT
>Ga0209499_1001254_pt1 | contig 17993 bp, 11 predicted proteins | sample C_130208_EF_Meta_FD_187306 | JGI IMG/M metagenome (GOLD analysis project Ga0209499, IMG submission 187306) | Freshwater microbial communities from Lake Croche, Canada to study carbon cycling - C_130208_EF_MetaG (SPAdes) (version 2) | ecosystem: Environmental > Aquatic > Freshwater > Lake...
TCATTCCAATTGCTCCAACGAGTTTGAATGGTGTTGTATTATCAAATACTAAAATTTCTTTATCATGGACAGATAATTCAACCAATGAAGATGGATATAAGATTGAAAGAAAAACAACAAATACCAATTATATTCAATTAGCAACTATATCAAAAGATATAACATTATTTACTGATTCCACATTAAGCCCAAATACAGAATACATCTATAGGGTATATTCATATAATTCAGCAGGATCTAGCGCAAGCTATTCAAATGAATTAAGTTTAAAAACAAAATTAGTACCTCAGATAACAACAAATTCAATAAGTTCTATTTCCTATAGATCTGCTTTAGGAGGAGCTACAATCACAAGTGATGGAGGATCCCCAATAATAGCAAGAGGAATAATATGGGATACTTTACCCAGTCCAACATTGAAAATAAAATCAAAAACTTCTGATAGCGTTGGTATTGGAAATTTTATATCTACAATTAGTAATTTAAATTATAACACCAAATATTATGTAAGAGCTTATGTAATAAATTCCACAGACACGTCTTATGGGAATGAAATTAGTTTTAGTACTCTACAGGCAATATTACCAAGCATCACAACTACAAATATTGATCCAACAACGATAAAGTCAACAAGGGCAATTGGAGGAGGCAATATAACATTTGATGGAGGTTCTGATATAATTGCTAGAGGTGTTGTATGGAATACAAGCTCGGCTCCTACTGTAAATTTACAAACAAAGTCAACAGATGGAATTGGAATAGGGGAATTTCAAAGTTATATTGAGGGGTTATTCCCAAATACTAAATATTACATAAGAGCATATGCAATAAATAATATTGGAGTTACATACGGAAATGAAATTTCTTTTATAACTCCAGCTCCAAGTCAAGTTGTAATAGGAACACAGCAATGGATGAAAGAGAATTTGGATGTTTCTACTTATCGCAATGGAGATGTCATACCACAGGTAACTGACCCAAGTGCTTGGGCTGGATTAACTACTGGTGCTTGGTGCTATTATGATAATGATCCAGCGAATGGGGCTATATATGGTAAATTATATAATGGGTATGCAGTAGATGATCCAAGAGGATTAGCTCCTCAAGGCTGGCATATACCCACTGAATTTGAATGGGATATTTTATTTGATTTTTTAGGTGAAAATGCTGGTGGAAAGATGAAGACAACAGGAACACCTTGGTTTTCTCCCAATATTGACGCTACCAATGAGAGTGGTTTTGCTGGTCTTCCGGGCGCCCAACGTGTAAACAATGGAGTTTTCAACCTTTTAGGTGTCGCCGCCTACTGGTGGAGCACTCCTTCCGATGCATTTGCCCGACACATAAACGTCGGTGTTGGCCAATTATACGGGTTCGGCGGCAACAAGAATTATGGGCTATCGGTTCGTTGCATAAAGGATTAAATCAGACTAATTAGTTTTAGTGAAATTTAACAAAATAGTAAATACCATTCTCAAAACCGAGGATGGTATTTCATTTTGCATGTAAGCCATTAGCGACACAAAAATCATTTACAATAGTTTCTTACTAAGAGCTAACTGTTCCTTTTGTATTTTTGCGTCCCATTTGCGTCCCAAAATTTGCTTTTGAGCCTACTTTGAACCCATTCCAATCATTTTATCTAATAAAAAGTTTACCTCACAAAGCCTTGATTTTATAACCCTTTCTCATTGAATTTTAATCATTTGAGCTTAGTTTTGCACCCTTCAGGGGAATTAGCTCAGTTGGTAGAGCGCTTGCATGGCATGCAAGAGGTCAGCGGTTCGAACCCGCTATTCTCCACTATTTTTTTTCAATGCCTTCAATGTTCAGACTTTCCCTTATTTTATTTTTTTCATTTTTCTCAATAATTTTATTAGCGCAAGAACGTCCTATCTTAATTAAAGTATTGGATTCGAAAAATAACCCGGTGGGTTATGCCAATATTACTTTGACCAATAAAGCGGACACCATTAAATTAATTAATGCTATCTCGGATAGCATTGGACTTGCAAAAATTAATTTAACCCCAAAAAATACCTATACATTTAAACTAGCGGCAATAGGGTATAAGCACTATAATAAAGAGTATATCATAAACGAACAGTCTGTAATTGCTATTAAACTTATCGAAGATGCCAATCAATTGAAAGAGGTCGTAGTAAAATCTACTAAAACCTTAATGCGTCAAGAAGAGGATAAGTCGGTAGTAGATCCAGCACCTTTGGCTGCAAGTGCTACCAATGCTTATGAAACAGTTGAAAAAGTACCTGGAATTTTTATAGATCAGGACGGTAACATTTATTTAAATGGGTTGTCTCCAGCGGGGGTACAAATAAATGGGCGGGATTTAAAAATGAGTGCTGCTGATATTGCAATTTTATTGAAAAGTTTACCCCCAAATGCCATTCAAAAAATAGAATTAATTAGAACCCCTTCTGCAAAATACGATGCCTCTGGCGGCGGCGGTCTTGTAAATATTGTTTTACTCAAAGGAATAAAATTAGGGATGAATGGGTCTTTGAATACTGGGTTTGCACAAGGTTTATATGGGAATCAGTTTGTTGGTTTTAATTTAAATAACAACCATGACAAATTAAGTTCCTATGTTAATACACAGTATAGCAATAACAACGGTTATTCAATTACCAATACAGACAGAACCATTACCACTGATTCGATATTAAAGCAAGAAGCGAGGGCTTTGTCGCCCAATACTTCTATTAGTGTGGGTTATGGTTTAGGTAAAACAATAAAAGAAAAATGGGAGTTAAATTATGATGGCAGAGTAAGTCAAAATAAGTTTGACAATACAACCAATAGTGAATCTTTTTTACATCAAATTTCAATCAATCAAAATGCTGGAAACTTACAATCCTATGTAAATAATAAGGGGACCAATAATTTTATCAATCAATCCTTAAGAGTAAAATTAAAATTAGATACAGTGGGTGGAGAGTGGATTAATGACTTTTCGTATAATTTTTCAAATAACGATGCACATCAGAATTATGCTAATTTATTATTATTCAATAATACAACTACGGGAGGTAGTGGGCGCTATGGAAATGATAGAAATTATTTTACCTATCAGTCTGATCTCAAAAAGAAAATAGTTGGATTAAATATAGAAGCCGGATTAAAATTTTCTCTTTTAAATTTTAACAATCATTCCAATTATACAAAAACTATTTTAGGAATGGCAGCGCCAGATCCTTTTAGAACAAGCAAATTTAATTATACAGAACAAATTAATGCAGGTTATGTGCAAGCCTCTAAAACATGGGGACCTGTTATTTTAAAAGTGGGTTCAAGGGTCGAACAAACTATCATGCAAGGGCATCAATTAGTGCCTAAGGACACCACCTTTTCATTAAATCGTGCAGATGCTTTTCCTTATATTTATTTAAGTAGAAAAATTTTAATGATCATGAATTATGAGCTACGTGGATTTTTAGTATATAGAAAGACAATTAGTAGGCCATCTTATGATTATTTAAATCCATTTGCAAAATACATTGATCCTTTTTTATATGAAATGGGTAATCCTAATTTGAAACCACAATTCACCAGCAATTACGAAGCCAATATTAGTGTGGATGACAAGCCTTTATTCGCTTATGGGGTAAATGAGACCAAAGATATATTTACCAATGTGGTGTATCAATCACCCACTAATAAGCAAGTGAGTTACCGTACTTATGATAATTTAGGAAAGAGTAGAGAAACTTATTTTAGAATTATTGGGGTAATTCCTCCAGGTAAAAAATATTTTGCTGTTTTGGGTACCCAATACAATCGAAATAATTATACGGGCTATTACGAAGGAAAGCCCATTGTCTTTAATAGAGCTACTTGGGCCATTTTCACATTCCAATCTTTTAAAATAGATGCATTGTCCACAATTACTTTAAATGGTTTTTGGAGAATTAATGGGCAACAACAATTTTACGAACTATCTAATTTCGGCACCTTAAATACATCCATCAATCGACAATTTTTAAAACAGAAATTAATAATTACTGCTAGCTTCAATGATTTATTGTTTACCAATAAAAATAATTTTGAATTGCATCAAGGTACACAAAATGCTATCGGGTACAGAGAAAGTGATACAAGAAGAGTCGGAATATCCTTACGCTATAATTTTGGATTTAAGCCCAAAGAAAACAAAATGGAAACGATAGAGCAGGGAACTGGTGATAAAAACTAGCTAAACCTTACACAACTTGCATACAGTAAGCTAGTAGCAAGTGGTTTTATATATATTTGATTTCAATATCATTTTTTTTCAAACATTCATTTAAAGCGGTCGTAATTTCTATTGCATGGGCTCCATCTCCATGGATACAAACTGTATTGGCTTCAATGGGAATAGGGGTACCATGAACTGTATTCACTTGTTTGTCAAATATGATTTGAAGTACTTGTTCACATGCTTCCTGCGCATTGTCAATGACAGCATGGTCTAAATACTTGGGGGTTAAAAGACCATCTTGTTGATAGGTCCTATCTGCAAAAACTTCATTTGCAAAAGGTTGCCCCATTATTTTTGCTTGGGTAATGGTTTGACTCCCACTTAGACCATAAATAATTAAATCGGGATCAATGGCTTGTATGGTTTGAATAAAAATTTTACTTAAGGAGGCATCTTTTGCACAATCATTGTATAAGGCGCCATGCAATTTTACATGATGTACGGTGGCCCCTAAGGGTAATGCAATTTTTTCAAAAATATACATTTGCTCGGCAATAAGTTCAGCCAATTCTAATAAAGAAACCATTTGTGAAATGTGGCCAAAATTAATTTTGTCGGCAAAACCAGGATGAGCACCTATTGCTACCTTATGTTTTAAGGCTAACTCAATCGTTTTTTTTATAGCGTCATTGTTGCCTGCATGAAATCCACAGGAAATATTTGCACTACTAATAAATGGCATGATTGCTTCTTCATTGCCCATGCCTTCCCCCATGTCACAATTCAGGTCAATGGTAAGCTCCTTTTTGAATTTATTGGGATTTTTGTGGTGCGATGTTGACATTGGTTAAAATTTAAATGATGGTAGAAACCATTTATTTAAAAAGCATAAATAAGGAGCCTATTAGTGTTAAAACAATAATAAGTTTTCGATAATGTATTTCTTTTACTTTGTTTACCAATTTCAAACCGGTAAAAAATCCGATCGCTAAAGTGGGTACAAGCAGCGCATCCATTTGAATACTTTGTAGGGTAATATTTTTCCAATAAAATATTTGGAAAGGCAATTTGAATAAGTTCATACACAAAAATATCCAAGCAGCCGTGCCAATGAAATCATTTTTTTCAAGACGCATTGCTAAAAAATATAAATTTGAAAATGCACCTGCTAAATTTCCCAACATAGTGGTGATGCCTGCGGCTAAACCGGTACTGGCAACAAATAAAGGGTTTTTAGGAATAGCAGTTGATTTTCTAAACTCCATCCATAAAATGATGACTATGGTAAAAAGAATAATAACAGCCATGATTTTTCTAAATAAAATTTCGTTCATGTCCTTCCCTATGAAGATGCCCATCAAAATTCCAATAATCATCCAAGGGGTAATTTTCCAAAAATGATTCCATTGAGCATGCCTATTGTAATAGCTCACTGCAGCGATATCTGACAAGCATAAAAGAGGTAGTACAATACCAGTGGAGGCCTTTCCTCCAAAAACAAAAGCCATTAATGTCACACTTAGCATATCAATCCCTTTAAGTCCTGCTTTGCCTAATCCAATGGAGAAGGAAGCCAGTAGAATGATGCACCAGTTGGTTGAAGAGAAGGCATTAATGAACGTCATGTATTTTAATTTATACTTTTTATTTTTTCTAATGCAGTTTAAATGCTGGCCTATAAATGGGTACATTGAACGCATTTGGTAATTATAAAAATAAATCTTTCTTGTCAAGTTATATTAAATCAAGGTTAGCGTATGATTGGAGGGGATAAAATGATTAGTAGTATTTTTTACGAATGTCTTGGTTTTTGAAAGAATTTTAACTGTTAGCAATAAATTTTATACTATTAAAAGTAGAATTATTTCATATATTTTAATTCATTATTTATAAATAATTGATAATCATTTTTTTAAAATTGTTACAAATATTCTCCGACTTTATAGGTTAAAAAAAGGGTTTCTTTTTTGTTAACATAATCATAATACCGTAATATTATATTATGATTTTAACAATTTGTTACGATCATAATAATTTTATTTAACAAAACAATAATCTATGCGCAAATTACTACGCTTTTTGACTGTTCCATTATTACTATGGGGTCTATTAGCAAATGCTCAAACTAGAAAAATTACCGGTAAGGTAACTAGTTCAGAAAACAAAGCAGTTGCCTCAGCAACTGTTTCAGTAAAAAGTTCTAAAGCAAAAGCCGTTTCAAATGAAAATGGTCAATTTTCTTTAGCAGTTCCGAATGGTGCTGTAACATTAGAAGTTTCATCTCTTGGCTATACTACAAAGCAAGTTCAAGTAGGTGCAAATGAAACCAATGTCAATGTTGTTTTGACTGCAAGTCAAAATGAATTATCTGAAGTAGTTGTAACTGCCTTGGGTATCAGCAAAGAAAAAAGAGCTTTAGGTTACGCAACTACAACTATCAAATCTGAAAGTTTGGTTCAAGCTGCTTCACCTAACTTTGCTACTGCATTGTATGGTAAAGCGCCAGGAGTTACCATTGGAGCAACACCAGGTGGTGCAACTAGTGCTGTAAACATTACTATTCGTGGTTTAAGTTCTATTACAGGTAAAACACAACCATTGATTATTATGAATGGTGTGCCTATCCGTGATGGAGAAGCTTCTAATAACAACTATTGGGCCGACCAAAGAATTCGTGGTAATGGTTTATTAGACATTAACCCAGAAGATATTGATAATATTTCTATCTTAAAAGGTGCATCTGCTGCTGCCTTATATGGTGCTGAAGCGGTAAACGGGGTGGTGTTAATTACTACAAAAAGTGGTGCTAAAACTGGTAAAAAAGGGTTAGGTATAGACTTCTCATCTAGTGCAAGCGTTGATCAAGTGGCTTACTTACCTCAATATCAAAATGTAAGAGGTTCTGGTGCTCCATTGAACGTAAGGGATGGTGGACAAGATGCAGCTGGATTCATTTACTATACTGTAAATGGTCAATCAATCAGATCATTACCTGGTTTCTCAATTAACTATGGTGCTAAATTTGATGGTAAACCAATTTTAAGTTGGGATGGTGTTGTAAGACCTTACAGCGCACAAACCAATAACTATGCAGGCTTATTCCAAGATGCACACAACTCTAACACATCAATTGCGTTATCTAGTGGCAACGAGAATGCGAACTTCCGTTTTTCATTAACCCATTCTGAAAACGAAGGGGTGAGTGTTGGAGCTAAAAATAAAAAGAACATAGCCAACTTAAATACAAGCTTTAAAATTGGCAAACATTTCTCAACAGACATCATGGTGAACTTAATCAATCAACAAACACATAACCGTCCTTATTCAGTAGATCGTTTATTGAATAACTTTTCGGGTATGATTGGTATTTTTGACAATGGTGCTTGGTATCAAAACAAGGTATTAACTAGCAAAGGTTACAGATACAGAACTGGTTCTGATCAAAGTTTAACACCTGACGAAAACATCGTTAACAGTTCTAACTTCAGAGGTGATATCGCCGATTACATGTATCGTGTTATTGCAAATACTTCTGATGAAAATAGCAATCGTATTATAGCAAGTGTTACTAATAACTGGGAAATTGCTAAACATTTAAAATTCAGATCTAGAATTTCTACCGATTTCACCAACATGACTACTGAAGACAGAGTTAGAAATGAGATTCCTTTAGTTTTTGGAAACTCTGGTTATTTTGGCTTAAGTACTTATCAAAGTGCAATCAATTACACAGACGCGTTATTAACTTACAATAATAAATTGGGAAGCGATTTAGAGTACAATGTAACAGGTGGTTACACTGCTTCTAAAGAAACTTCTACTTCAATTGGAAGAGGAACTGATGGTGGTTTAAGTACTGAAAATTTATATGACTTAGCTGCTTCGGTAAATATACCTGGTAGTAACTCAAGTAGATTTTCTTTAGTAAAAGATGCCTTTATCGGAACAGCTAACGCTAGCTTTAGAAATTATTTATTTGCTGAAGCTACTGTTCGTCGTGACAGAACTTCAACAATGAATCCTAACAACAATGCTTTTATTTATCCATCCGTTAACACAAGTTTCATTTTTACAGAAGCTATGAAGAATGTTCCAACATGGTTAAGTTATGGTAAGTTGAGAGCTTCATGGGGTGTGGTAGGTAACTATCCTTCACCTTATATGGCTAACGTAGCATACAATCAAAATACATTAGGTACCTTGTATGGAGGTCAACCTGTATTGTATACACAAGTGCCAACTGGTACTTTTGGAAACGATGGTATCCGTCCAGAGGAAAAACATGAATTTGAAGTAGGTTTAGAAACAAGATTTTTAAACAATCGTTTCGGTTTAGAGTTCTCTTATTACAATGCACAAGTGAAGGATCAAATTTTACCATTAACCTTACCTAGCTCATCTGGTGCGGGTTCAATTTTAACCAACATTGGTACTTTAAGAAACCAAGGTTTGGAGTTGTCATTGAATGGTACCATCATCAAAAATCAAGACTTCAAATGGGAGGCTACTTTGAATATGGCTAAAAATATCAACAAAGTGGAAGCGTTGGCTCCAGGTTTAACAAGATTATTGCATGCTGATTATGATGGTAATGCAGCTCAGTTAGTTTCTGAAGTTGGAAAACCAATGGGAGACATCTTAGCGCATCCAGTATTGTTAAATGACAAAGGAGAAATGGTAGTAGGAACGGATGGTCTTTATTTATTAGACGCCAACCGTATGGAAAAATATGGTAATGCGATGCCAAAATTAACTGGTGGTTTAATAAATGGATTTACTTACAAAAACTTTACATTAGACGCGTTAATTGACTTCCGCTTAGGTGGTTCTGTTATGCCAACTGGTATTAACTGGATGACAAGTAGAGGTTTGACTAAACAAAGTTTAAATTATATGGATGAAGCACATGGTGGTTTAACTTACACAGATAATGGGGTTACTTACCATGATGGTATGTTGTTACCAGGTGTTCAAGCTGATGGAACTAAGAATACCAAAGTGGTATCTCAAGCTTATTACTATTGGAACGTTTACAACTGGGGTGGACCTCAGTACAGTAGCTCTCGTTACTCATTATATGTTCAAGAAAACACTTATGTAAAAATGAGAGAGATTTCAATTGGTTATAATTTTGGTGCTAAAATTGCAAGCAAAGTCGGAGCTAATAAATTAAGATTGTCTGTATTTGGAAGAAACTTATTTTACTTATATAGAACAATTAAAGACATAGATTCTGAGCAAACAACAGCAGGTTCTAGATGGTATCAAAATGTAAACAACGTGGGTACCAACCCATCAAGTAGAACATTTGGTTTAATGTTAAGAGCTTCTTTTTAATCCTATAAAAAGCAACTTTAAACAATAAAAAATGAAACATCAAAATATAATTTATAAAAATAAATACATGAAAAACTTTCTAAAAATGATGCTATTATCACTAATTGTGATTGTATCATCTTGCAAAAAGACTGATTTTGCTGATAGCTATGCAGATCCTTCCAAAATATCTGTTTCCACTATTGAAAAGCAATATGCAGGATTTTTAAAGTCAAATTCTTCGTATGTAATTCCTGATTATTGGAATTATTTCGTAGTCTTGAGAACAACAACCGACCGTTATACACAAGCCACTGGTTATACAAATGTGGACAAAATGTATGTTCCAGGTGATGCTGGTATTGGAAGCAACTGGGATACTTATTACAATTTGTTGGCACAATACAGAGAATTGCAAAAAATTTACGCAGCTGCATCTGAAGCAGATCAAGCGGCTAAGAAAATATTTGTAACTTCTGCTACTATTTATTTGTATGATTTTACACAAAAATTAGTGGATTTGCATGGAGATATTCCATTTACAGAGGCGGGTAATTTAAGTACCAATGGGGGAGATTATTTAAAATCTTTACCTATGTATGACAAGGCGGATGCTGTTTATACAAAGATGTTGGATGATTTAAAAAGTATAGCTGACGAATTAGCTACTACTACTTTAAACCCGGCTACTCAAACTGCATTTACCAATCAAGATTTTGTAAATGGAGGTGATATTTCAAAATGGAGAATTTATTGTAATTCTTTAAGATTGAGAATGTTAGTGAGAGTTTCAGATGCACCCGCTTTTTCTGCAAGAGCAACAAGTGAATCTGCAGCTATTTTAGCCAACCCAAGCACTTATCCAGTAGTTGCTGATAATGAAGAGAATATCCAAATTAATATAAAAGACATTAGCACTAATGGTTTAAACGCAAGTGGTTTCCAATCTGGTTTAGAAGACTGGAATCATAACATTGCTAGTAAAACTATGATGGATTACATGAATCACAATAGCGATCCTAGATTGAGATTTATTTTTGAACCAGGTGATTCTGCTCATGGAGAATTCATTGGCTTAGATCAATTGGCTTCAAATTCAGATCAAGATGCATTAATTGCTGGTGGTACTATGGCTCACTACAACCGTTCTACTTTAAGTCGCAATAAATTCTTCCCAGGTGTTTTAATTAACGCTGCAGAAGTAAGCTTCTTAAAAGCCGAATCTTATTTAAAGGCAGGTAATGCAAGTGATGCAAAAATTGCTTATGAAGCAGGTGTTAGACAATCTGCTGAATTTTATGAGCATGTTAGAACCTTAAGTGGTGACAATACAGCAGGTGCTGTAGCAGCATTGACTACTGGTGAATTAAATGCTTATTTAGCAAAAGACGCTATTAGTTGGGATGAAGCAGGCTCTACTGAAGCTAAATGGACTTTGATTGCTTATCAAAAATGGGTTCACTTCAACGTTGTTCAATCTTTAGAAAACTGGGCGGAAACAAGAAGATTGAAATTAGTTCATTTAAGCTTTAAAGCAGATGTAACGGTTCAAGCAACTCCTCCTACAAGATGGTTTTACCCAAGTAGCGAGTCTGTATATAATACAGCTAACTACAACGCTGTTAAAGCGGCAGATAATTTATCAACTAAATTGTTTTGGGATGTAAGGTAATTTCAACAATTAGGTTTTATAATTTTGGAGCGGCGATTATACTTGTATAATCGCCGCTCCTTTTTTAATTGCTAAGCAGCAACATAGGTATTTTCAGAAACAAAACACCCGCTGCATGTGCAAAGGGTGTTTGAAATTGGTTGGCTTTACCAGAAATTGAATAGGCTTCATGAATGTAAAGCTTATTATAAAGACAATTACTTAATAATTTGTTCCGTAATTTTACCGGTAGTTTTATTTTTTAGAATTAATTTTTTAGTACCATAGTGGGTCATTTCTTCTTTAATTAAATAGTGATCCTTATCGTATGCTACTAAATGACTTTCTTTAGTTAAACCAGTCTTGCCTCTCCAAACATCTAATTTAACCGGCTCCCACAATTTAGTTTTTGCAGATTTATAAGCAGCATCTAATACACAGTTTACAATGTAGCCATCATAAAAAGTTTCTTTAGGGGCTTCTCCTTTTTCCATTGAATTAAACATATCCATAAACATATGGTTGTATCCTAATTCATTGAGTTCGTCCCCTACAGGGAACAACCAGCCACTATTACTTTCAGATTTTTCTGAAATATAATCGCCGCCTTTTCCTGTGGTAAACATTTCAAAACCGGTTCTTAAAAAACTATTAATCCAAATAGTACCTTCTGTTCCCATTACTTCATCTCTTAAATCCAAACCTCCTCTAAATGTCCAGCTTACTTCAAATTGTCCTATGGCACCATTTTCATATTTGACCAAACCTATTGCATGGTCTTCTGCATCGATGGGCTTTACTTGGGTATCGGCCCAGCACATTACTTCAATGGGCTTGATGTCTTTACCAATATAACTTCTAGAAATTTCAACACAATGACAACCCAAGTCTAATATACATCCACCACCGGCTTGTTCAATATCCCAAAACCAGTCACTGTGTGGGCCAGGGTGCGTTTCACGGGACTTAGCCCATAAAATACGTCCAACTGCACCTTCTTTTACACTTTGATGTGCTTTAATAAATTTAGGCGTATATACTAAGTCTTCTAAATAACCATTAAAAATTCCTGCTTCTTCCACTGCAATCAACATTCTTTTAGCTTCCTCTCCATTGCGCCCCAATGGCTTGGTGGTCATCACTGCTTTTTTATGTTTGCAACATAGCATCACTGCAATTTCATGAATATTATTTGGCAGGGCGATACATACTACGTCTACATCAGGATGGCTGATGGCGGCTTCCATATCGGTGGTCCAATGGGCACAATTGTAATCGGCGGCAAATTTAGTTGCCGACTCCTCCCGTCTAGCATAAATACTTACTACTTTATCCTTACTACGGTATCCTTGTAAAGCATCGGCATAAAATCGGCCAATAAATCCGGCTCCTAACATTGCAATTCTCATCTTAATTTGTTTTTATATTATTAGTGTTTTTTACTGTTTTGTTTTATTGAATGATAGCAATCCTAATAAGGAGCAACAACGTTTTCTTTTTTCTCCTTAAAAAATAAAATAAAAGCAATTAATACCGCACCGGCAATAGCCGCAGGGGTTAGCCAAATAGAGACCCAATTATGTTGAACGGTTCCAGCAACTGCAGCGGTTAATTTATTTTGATCCACCACATAACCGCTGTATTTAGTTCCTATAAACATACCAACTCCATAAGTGGCAAAAGTAAATAGTCCTTGTGCAGCGTTTTTAATTTTTTCACCCGCTTTTTTCTCTGTATACATATAACCGGTTACAAAAAAGAAGTCATAACAAATGCCATGTAAAATTATACCTGCATACAACATCCAGCTGGCATTCATATTGCCATAAGCAAAAAATACATATCTTAATAACCAAGCACTTATACCCAAAATGAGCATATTTTTAACACCTATACGATTAAACATAAAGGGGATGGCTAAAATAAATAAAGCCTCGGATACCTGACCCAAAGTCATTTTTCCAGCAGCGTTTTCTAATCCAATTTCATTTAAAAACGGATTGGCAAATCCATAGTAGAAAGACAAGGGTATACATATTAAAATAGCTGAAATGAAAAAGATAAAGAAGGATCTTGTTTTAAATAATACAAAAGCGTCAGTTCCTAAAATAGATAAAGCATTTGCTTTTTCACCTTGTCCTTTAGGCGGTGTATTGGGTAATGCAAAACTTAATAATCCAAGTACAATCGATACGCCAGCGGCTACTTGAAAGGTACCTGCTGTTTTTTCAATCCCTAATTGACTAATGATTAATCCAGCAGCAATCCAACCCAATGTACCAAATACCCGAATCCAGGGAAATTGTTTTCCTGCATCTGTCATTTGTGCAAATGCAACACTGTTACTTAATGCGATGGTAGGCATGTATAATAAAGAGTAAATTAAAATTACCCAATAAAAGCTATCATTATTTACTTGCGTTGCATAATAAAGTAGGCCAGCACCTAATAAATGCAATACTCCCATAATTTTTTGTGCTGCAAAGAAACGATCTGCAATCATCCCGACAAAAAAGGGACTAATAATGGTGGCAATGGCACCAGCACTGTAGGCGGCACCAATATTCATACCTGATGACTTTAATACTTCTCCCATATAAGTGCCCATGGTTACATACCAAGCGCCCCAGATATAATATTGTAAAAACATCATGGAAGATAATAAGACACTAGTTTTAGTCTTCATAATTCATATCGTTTTTTGGGACTTCAATATACTTAAAATAATGTAAAATGCCCCTAGGTAGGGGCATAAAAAATGGCTTAAAGAGCTTATTTTAGGCGTTTAAAGCTTGTAAGATATCTGCTAAAATATCTTCTTTATGTTCAAGACCTACTGAAATACGAATTAAACCAGGCGTGATACTTACTGCATTTCGTTCTGCCTCAGATAATTTTGCATGAGTGGTGCTAGCGGGGTGAGATGCAATACTTTTAGCATCTCCTAAATTAGCAGTTAAGGAAAGCATTTTTAAATTGTTGAGAAATTTTCGTCCTGCTACTAGGCCCTCTTTTAATTCAAAACAAACAATACCTCCACCATTATTCATTTGCTTCTTTGCAATTGCATAATGTGGGTGAGATGGTAAAAATGGATATTTTACAAAATTAACTTTGGTATGGCCTTCTAATTTTTCTGCAATATATAAGGCATTGCTGCAATGTCTTTCCATTCTAACTTCTAAAGTTTCTAAGCTCTTACTTAATATCCAAGCATTAAATGGAGACATAGAAGGACCAGTACTTCTACAGAATAAATAAATTTCATGAATTAAATCTTTACGACCCACTATAGCACCTCCTAAAACACGCCCTTGTCCATCAATCCATTTTGTAGCAGAATGTACCACCAAGTCGGCACCCAAGTCGATAGGTGTTTGTCCAATTGGAGTTGCAAAACAATTGTCGACGTTTAATATTATTTTATGTTTTTTCGCAATGCTACTTAACATAGCAATGTCCACCACATCCACTCCTGGATTCGTTGGTGTTTCCAAATAAATCATTTTAGTTTGAGGAGTAATTGCAGCTTCCCATTCTGCAGCGCTGGCACTGGCCCCAACATAACTGTAATCAATACCATATTTAGGTAAGTACTTAGACACCACGGTATGGGTACTTCCAAAAATAGAATTACAGGATAAAAGATGATCACCTTTTTTTAGTAAGGCCATAAAAGATCCAAAAACGGCACTCATGCCTGACGCGGTGGCAAAACCTACTTCTGCATTTTCTAATACACACAAACGATCTATAAATTCTTGAACAGTTGGATTCGAAAAACGACTGTAAATGTTGTCTTCTGTTTCATCTGCAAAAGCAGCACGCATATCTTCGGCATTGTCAAAAGTAAAACTGCTGGTTAAAAACAAAGGAGAGGAATGCTCTTTTTGTGGAGTACGATCGGCTCTGGTTCTTATTAATTTTGATTGATTATGCTTCATTCAATGTATTTAAAATTATTCTTATCATTTTTATTTTTTTACTTAGCTAGCTAACAATAATATACTAACTATTTCTATATTTTATCCAACTTCAACCTCCCAAGTAATTACTGCTCCTGCAGCGCTTAAGGTGGCTGCTACTGAACAATATTTATCTAAGGACAAGGCGCAGGCTTTTTCTGCTTTTTCTTTGGTCATAGTTCCTTTGAATTTAAATATGATATGAATGGCCGACCACAAAGCAGGTTCTTTATCTGCTTCCCGTTCTCCATCAATGACCATTTCAAAAAAGTCAATGATTTCTTTTTGTTTATTTAAAATCATTACAATATCCACACCGCTGCAGGCTCCAAGGGCACTCAGTAAAGTTTGCATTGGCCTAAGCCCTGTTCCATGGCCACCTTGTTCTATAGGAATATCCATTCTCATGGTATTGTGGGCTTCATCCATTGCATTAAAAGCAAAACCTTCGTTTATTCTTGTCACAATCATTCTAGCCATAAAAAATCATTATTAGTTAATGGAAATATAAATTCCAATCAATATGCAAATGTAATTCAAATACATAGTTACTTTGTACTAGAATTTGAAAAAATGGATCCATTGGTTTATCAATATGATGCCCCTTTTAAGTTGGAATGCGGGGTGAGCTTACCGCAACTAAAAGTGGCCTATCATACTTATGGGCAATATGTACCTGGTAAAAAAGTAGCTTGGGTATGTCACGCTTTAACGGCCAATTCTGATGCAGCAGATTGGTGGAAAGGACTTATAGGGGAAGGCTATTTAATTAACCCGAACGATTATTATATTGTTTGTGCTAATATTATTGGATCCTGCTATGGTTCTACTGGACCATTAAGTGCCGAAATTGTAGGCACTTCTATCGCATTTAAACAATTCCCAACCGTGACCATTAGAGATATGGTACAAGCACATATTTTATTGCGTCAACATTTAGGCGTTGCTTCCATAGATTTATTATTAGGGGGAAGTATGGGTGGTTATCAAGCATTGGAGTGGGCCATCTTTGAACCAACGGTAATAAAAAAAATGTTTTTAATTGCCACCTCCCCTTCAGAAAGTGCCTGGGGCGTGGCGGTTCATACTGCTCAAAGATTAGCTATAGAAGCCGATTGCACTTGGAATGAACCAACCCCTAATGCAGGGGCCAAAGGGTTAAAAGCTGCACGTGCTATAGGAATGTTAACGTATCGGAATTATGCTATTTTCCAAGAAAAACAAACTGATGAAGATCCTGAAAAAATTGACCATTTTAAAGCCTCTTCTTACATCAATTACCAAGGAGATAAATTGGTAAAAAGATTTAACGCTTATAGTTATTGGTTGTTAACTAAGTCAATGGACAGCCATCATTTGGCGCGTAAAAGAGGGGGGGATTTAATTGCCACTTTACAATCTATTCAAATACCAACTTTAATTATTGGAGTCAATAGTGATATTTTATGTCCTTTAGATGAACAAAGATTTATGGAACAACATATGCCTCAAGCAAAGTTGGTAGCTATTGATTCGGTATACGGGCACGATGGGTTTATTATAGAATCTGTTCAAATTTCTGCACATTTAAAAAATTGGTTAGCCCAACAAGGGTAATTTATTTATAATTTAAAAAGAAACCGATGAAATTTTTTAGACAAATTGGAGAGTATTTATTTTTAGTTAAACGAGATCCCAATCAAGAAAGAACTGGAATGATGAAAGCAATGCATGGAATGAATCGCATTTCATTGATGATGTTTTTAGTAGGGTTGATCGTGATGCTTTTTAAATTGTTTATTCTGCCTTATTTTAAACATTAATATTACTTGTGTTGTAAGGTTTGTAAAATAATATCTGCGGCTACTTCACTTGCCTTTTCTCCAGAGTATAATTTATTTTTTAACACCAAATAATCTGCTTGAATATTTTTTTGGATAGTGGTATCATTTAATAATTTAGTGAGCTCAATGACTAAATTTTTGGTGTTTAAATTTTCTTGGATCAATTCTTTGACCACTTCTTTATCCATGATTAAATTAACTAGGGCTATGAATTTTATTTTTATAAAATGTTTCGCTAAAGCCAGGGTTATGGAGTTGCCTTTATAACAAACTATTTCAGGCACCCCTAACAATGCAGTTTCTAAAGTGGCAGTACCACTCGTAACCAAGGCAGCTTGACTATGTTGAAGTAATGCATAGGTACTTGATTTTACAACGTGTACATTTGCTTGATGTGGTATTAAAGAAGTAAACCAATCGTCGTCTAACGCCGGTGCTTGCGCTACTACAAAATGATGTCCAGGAAAATGGATGGCTACACTGAGCATGACGGGTAGCTTTTTTTTAATCTCTTGTTTTCTACTTCCTGGTAATAATGCAACAATGGGTTTATTATTTAACTCAGGAAGGGGGTGAGGTAAATTCATTTGATCGGACAATACTTCCATTAAAGGATGTCCAATATAATCAACATCCCAATCCCAACGATCTTTAAAATATTTTTTCTCAAAAGGCAAAATACACAAAAGTCGATCAATGTTTGCGCGCATTCCGGGAACTCTATTTTCTTTCCAAGCCCATACTTGAGGGGCAATAAAATAAATTACTTTTAAGTTTTGTTGCTTGGCCCATTTTGCAATTCTTAAATTAAATCCTGGGTAGTCAATACATATTAAAACATCAGGCGAAAAAGCTTGAATGTCTTTTTTACAAAATCGAATATTCTTTAAAATAGTATTCAAGTTAAACAACACTTCCACGAATCCCATAAAAGCAAGTGTGCTATAATGCTTTACTAATTTACCTCCGGCTGCTTGCATTAAATCTCCACCCCAACATTGAATAATGGCATCATTGTCCATCTTCGACAAGGCTTTAAT
>Ga0209499_1001256_pt1 | contig 17988 bp, 19 predicted proteins | sample C_130208_EF_Meta_FD_187306 | JGI IMG/M metagenome (GOLD analysis project Ga0209499, IMG submission 187306) | Freshwater microbial communities from Lake Croche, Canada to study carbon cycling - C_130208_EF_MetaG (SPAdes) (version 2) | ecosystem: Environmental > Aquatic > Freshwater > Lake...
CAGTCGATCCAAGGACGACGCTTGGCCGCATCCCAAGGTCCTGTTGCTCCCAATAGTAGCATCGGAATGCGGTCACACCATGCGTTGAAAATTGACATGGTTGCATGCATCAATCCCACATTGGAATGGAGCACACACCCCATCATTTTGTCAGCAGTTTTAGCATACCCTTGAGCAATTGATACAGCAGACTCCTCGTGTAAGCAAAGGAGCATTTGCGGATTTTTATTGCCCAAGTAATTGACGATACTATCATGAAGACCACGATAACTCGCACCCGGATTAAGCGCAAGATAGGAAATATCCAATTCACGAAGCATGGCCGCAATGGCGTCGCTCCCCCAAATATCCGTTTGCTCCTGACTTGGAACAGGTGTATCGTGATGAATGGCAGCCAGAGGCTGATCTTTAGCGGTCATGAAGGCTCCCAAAAAAAAGAAAACGCTGGATTTTGAGTAAAGCAATTTACTCAAGACTAAAATAATAAGTCTTCTATGATTGATTCATAAACAGACAAAGAATCAATTCAATCTTAAGTCAGTTTAAGAGATGAATATTCAAATCTCAAGCTTGATTTCGAAATCAACCCATTAAGGGCTAACCCTAGTAGACGTCTTTTTCTTGTTTATAATATTTCATTAGTTTAGGAGATAAGTGCATGACCAAGGTGATCAATGAAAGAATGCATGCTCGCCTCGAGGGAGATTTTGTATTATTTTTAATTGGCATGCGCTTTAACCAATTGTGGAAAATTCACAAATGGTTACCTGTTGTTGTTGCTATGCCAAGAATGCTCAAAGAGCTCTACTCCAAACCAGAGCTTGGTTTTTTGCATCATGAAATGTGGTTCTCTAGAACGATCATCGTTGTGCAGTATTGGCGCTCTATGGATCAATTGATGTCTTATGCAAAAAGCAAAGAGTCTTCTCATCTTCCAGCTTGGAAAGACTTTAACCAATCCGTCGGCACAGACGGATCGGTCGGTATTTGGCACGAAACTTACTCGGTATCACCTGGCACTTATGAAAATATCTATGGCAACATGCCGCCCTTTGGGTTAGGAAAAGCTGGCATCCTAGAAAAGGCCCAAGGACAGCATGCCTCTGCTCAAGGTAGATTAAAAAACAAAGAAGAAGGCCCTGACGTTTAAGAGCTTGAACTTAAAAAGCATGGGTATTTAGGGATTTTTACGTCTTGCACTTATAGACGACGCCCTTGTTTCCCAAGATCAAGATGAATTGACTTACTTTAAGCGCATGTTTTATCAAAAAACGTTGCTATTTCATTCAGATCAGGCGAGAACAAACTTTAAACCACAAAGAACATCTGATGGAGTTTTTATGATTGCAGCTTCAAAGGAATCAAGCACTCATTCATCAAGGGACATGGCGACTCAAAGAGACTCCATTTTTTTATAATAAGCTCTTTTAATTCATGGAATTGATACCGAATAAGCTTTATTTTTAGTTTTACATAAATATGTATTGATATCGCCGTGCTGTATTTTTAGTTCTACGTTGTAATGATTTTCAAACAAAGCGATCACGACCATTTCGTCAACTTTATTTTGATTTAAGTCATTGATTAATTCAATCGGGGACTCTTTATAGATCCCAGACTTGGTGTCTTTATCAATGATTGTTTCATTTTTTAATTGTCTTAGTTTCTTGAAATTATCTAGAGATTTAATTGAATGAAGTATATAAAAGTCATGTGCTCCGGAAAAAGCCTCTGCAAAATTTTTAGCAGTTCTTATAAACAATCGAGTCGGCAAGTTATTTTGATAGGGAATAGCATACTGTGAAGTGATCCTACTGCTGTTACCTAGTTGAATTGCCTCATACTTCAAACTATTGAACTTCAAGGATAAAATTTCTGCTACTTCTTTGTCCTCATGCAAAATTAAACCAGAGTCAAAGCTAAATATTGAATTAAGAACCAAGTGCTTTTCTTTGAGTTTTATTTTTATAGAAACTGGATAACCTAAGCCTTCTTCAATTCTTACCTCGTTTCTTTCGTAATCTACCTTGGCTTTACAACCATTGGAGTCAAAGAAATTCTTAATATTTTTAAAACTAACATCTGCAGACTTCCAAAGATTTGTGTGAATTTCGTTGGATTGCGATCTAGACTCTTCAATCAACTCTAAAATATGAAATGCTATTTTTATTTGATCAACTTCTAGAATATTAAATTCACTTTTCAATAATTTAATTAATATCTCAACAATTTTTTCAAACTGCCAATCCGGTATTTTAGACTCCTCAATTGAAGATTGTTGAATTTGCTTGGCGTATTCTTGCTCAGTCTTCGGAAAACTGTATTTCAAATAATTTGTTTGATCAGAGAAAATTTTATCAAGACTAAGGTTGTACATAAAATGCTTCACCTCTTGATTTGTCAAAACATGCTCACGAAAAATATGTAAGATTTGTTTGAGTTTTACCAATCCACCATATTTATTTAAAGTTATATACATATTATTAATCGTTGACCTTATATTTATATACAAAGCTTACACTAAAGCGTATACATTTACTATAAATATTTTTTAAAATCATAACTTTTAATTAATATATTTATAAAATAAATTAATTTTCCAGATTAAATCTCCTGAAATTGATATTTCTGATAAATTATTTCTTTTCATTAAAAAAGACGAGACTACTTTCATTTTTATAAATAAAAAATACTAAGCCTAAATTTAGATATCTTTCAAATACTGCCTTCGATTAATTCATCTAAACTAATTCTGAAGCCTTATTAAGTAAACTGTTGTAAGATATTTTTAACTTGCTACGTTTTAACTAGCATTGGCATAATGAATCAAAAATCTGTACGACTGTACAAGACCAATTGGGGCACAATAAGCCCTCCACAGGACGGTGACCTCCGGAAGACTCATAGATACTTGGCGCCCGAAACCTAGATCGAACCGGTAAGGCCGCTATTAACAATAGCGACGGATTTTAAGTCTGCTGTGTCTATTAAACCAAGGAAATATTTGCTATAGGAACGATTAAGTTCGTAGTTTTCCGTTATACCTTAGTTGCTAGTTTGGGTTTTAAATTGACAAAAAATTCTTTAGTGGATGCACCGATCACCGATGCTAAAACCATGACATACTCAATTTGATTTATTTTTAAAGTTTCTTTCAAGCAGTTTCTGTGTTTTTATTAGAACATCGCACAGTTGAATAACTTTTTTAAGGGCAGATAACAATTTTTCTGGGGAGGTCATATATTCATGAACAAGACTATTTCTAAGTCCTCGGAGTTCTATCCATTGGTCCGCTGAATCAATCCAACCCAATTTTTCTGCCCTGAATAAATTGTCTAATTGAGAACCAACTGATTCCAAATTGAGTTTCAAAATAGCAGGCAAAAGTTTGTCTCCAACGGTGTCTTGAAGGCGACTGAATCTAGCAACAAAAGCGTCTAACATCTCACTGTGCTCAGGGTTCTGGTCAAGAACTTCAATCCATTTAGTATCAATATTTGAATTGATAACTCGAATTTTAGATTGTTGAAAATAGAAGACTTCTTTCTCTGTTATTTCTAGAAGTCTTTCGATAATGAAGGTATTGTTGTCAGGAGATGTCATAAAACAATACCAGTTTTAAGTGCCTGAGTATGGATGGGTTGAACATGCGTTAAGTCATCCATTAAAAGAACATCTACTTTCCTACCGCCAAGTCGTATATAAAGACGAGCGGCAAGCGTACTCTCAAGTTCAAATCGATTGGTAAGAGTATGATGAGTCTCTATGAGAAGATCAATGTCACCGCCTTTTTGAGTATCGTCCACACGACTACCAAATAAACGAATGACCACATCCGACCCCAACTGATCAGTGACTTCTTTCTTTATAAGTTCTTGTACTTTTGGATCGAGTCGCACAATGATACCTTTACGCGATTAATCGACGATGAGAGGCTCAGGACTGATAGGAGTTTTAGCTAATGAGAAAAAAGCGTACTCATTAATTGGTGCCCGAAACCGGAATCGAACCGGTACGCCCGCTATTAACGAAGCGGCGGATTTTAAGTCCGCTGTGTCTACCAATTTCACCACTCGGGCCCCATTTTATTATATCTTAGTAATTATCGTTTTATATTCCGTTGCTAGGATACCGTGAACAAGAACTGCTTATCCCGCAATCAGAGCTAACGCACAGGCTTTTGTTGTGTCCGCATCAAGATCGTTGGCGCCTGGTAACTTTCCCCATCCACCTTTTTCAATGAAGGTTCCTCGAGCCCATTCATCAGACTTTTTTAATTCAACCATGTTTTCTTTGAATTTAGAGTCTTTTTTAAACATATCTATACAAACTGGGGTCATGGCAACTTGTAATGCAGCCGCAACTTTTTGATTTGCATATTCATCTGTCTTACCTTGGGTCTTCCAACCACCCCACCCAAAACCAAATACAGTAATCATCGCAGCACCTGCAACGGCACCCCAAATTGTATTTTCTGTATATGCAGGAAATTTAATCAAAATTTTCTTTCAAAAACGGATCAGACCTTCCGCTGTAGGTCATCTAATGTACGACCAAATCCTCTTTTCATGTGAATTTTTCACTTTATATTAATAACCCATGGCTGAGCCTGTATTCCGTCTTGGGTCATTCGCTCCAAATTTCACATGGTTTTTGGGATTGATTTCGCTTAACCTGGACCCTCCAACCATGATCGCTGCCAAATGATTGGCCAAGCGAGAAGGCTTGATGACATAGCCCCAGTCTTTTAATTTATTTTGCGTATCGACTGGTATTGCGTATTCCTCTGCAAGCACTATATCTGGCATCCATTGATGGTGAAACCTTGGTGCATCAATAGCTTCTTGTATGTTCATATCGTAGTCAATGGTGTTGATCAATACTTGAAGGACCGCCGTGATGATTCGACTCCCGCCTGGTGTTCCCAAAACCATCACCACGTCCTTGTCTTTCATCACGATGGTCGGACTCATTGACGACAAGGGTCGTTTAGAAGCTTGTATCTGATTTACCTGACCTTGCAACAATTGGTAATGATTTGCCTCACCAAGTTTGACTGTAAAGTCATCCATTTCATTGTTTAGCAAAATACCAGTGCCTTTGGCCATCACTCTTGCGCCAAACCAATCATTCAATGTGTAGGTCATAGAAGCAGCATTGCCAAACTGATCCACAATTGAAAAATGCGTCGTATTTTCACCTTCTTTGACAAAGCTAGCCGGGTTCAATTCCTTTGAAGGGGTTGCAACCTCAGGCTTGATACTTGATCGTAACTCTTCAATATGTGAAGAGCTAAGGATATGCTCGATTGGATTGTCATGAAACCCAGGATCTCCTAGCAATGTATTTCTATCCACATAAGCTCTTCTGATAGCTTCAATTTGAAAGTGTAATGATTGAGCGGAGTGGTAGCCCCATTGTTTCAAAGGATAAGGCTCGAGAATTTTTAAAATTTCGCAAATAACTACCCCACCTGAACTCGGAGGAGGAGCAGAAAGTATTCGATACCCCCGGTAATCACACTCAATGGGATTGAACTCTCTTGTTTGATAGTCAGATAAATCTTTCTGCGTAATGAGTCCTCCACCAGACAAGCTCGATTTTGATATCAGTTGAGCTGTTTGTCCCTTGTAAAAATCATAATCCCCCTTTTTTTGAATTCTTTTGAGCGTACTTGCCAATTGCTTTTGCACCAAGCGCTCTCCGACTTGAAAGGTTCTTCCGTCTTTTAAAAAAATCTTAGCTGCTTCTGGGTCTTTTTTAAAGTCCTCTTTTGCAACCTCAAGCATGTCAACATCTCCAGACTCTAGTACAAAGCCTTTTTTTGCTAAAGTAATTGCAGGCTCAAGCAAGGCCTGGCGTGTCATGGTCCCATATTTCTTTCGTGCATACTCTAAACCTGATACTGTTCCTGGAACACCAACAGCCAAGTGCCCCCTGGTACTGAGGTTCTTGATCACCTGCCCCTCTTCGTTGAGATACATATTGGCTGTGGCCCCCAAAGGGGCGGCTTCCCTAAAATCCAAAAACGTCTCCAAGCCGTTGCTTAACTTGAGGGTCATAAATCCACCACCCCCTAAATTACCCGCTGCTGGATAAACAACCGCTAAAGCATATGCAACTGCAACGGCCGCATCAACAGAATTACCGCCTTTCTTCAGAACTTGAACACCCACTTTTGTAGCCAAGTGCTGAGCCGTGACAACCATGGCGTGGTGACCTTGAACGGGTGCGAGAGAAGCTGCCCAAAGAGCATGACAAAAAAACGATACAAAAAATATATGAAAGGATTTTTTCAAAAATATACCTTTTTTAAACCATCATTGAATACATTGCCCACGATTTTCTAACGTACATCCTACAACCATCTTTTCATGAGCACAATACTATCAGGTCTTTCCCTAGTCTATGAGCATTTAATATCTTGTTAACCTAGGTCAATTAAGTAATTAAAAGTATTTTTTTATGACCTCCCGCTCAACCTATGTCCTTGTCTTTTTGATTTTTTTGTTGTCCACAAATTTAAGCTTTGCACAAGACGGCTCATCTTTGTTCACTACCTTTTGCGCAACATGCCATGTTGACGATCCCCAGTCCAGAGCGCCCACCCTTGGTACCCTCAAACAACTCCAGCCCGAGAACGTTTTATCAGCTCTGGAAAAGGGCTCGATGATCAAAGTTGGAGCTGAGCGCAGTCGCAAAGAACGCATCGCATTGGCTGAGTTTATAACGGGTAAAGCATATAACCCCAGTCACCAAGATCCAATTGGTCCAAATGCCTTTTGCGATAAAACCCGTCTAGCCGACCCTTCAAAAAAGGATTCTATAAGTTGGAACAGTTGGGGGGCAAGCAATGAGAATACCCGCTTTCAAAATGCCGCCGACTTGACCTTGAATCTTGAAAATATTCAAAAATTGAAACTGAAATGGTCTTTTGGTTTTCCAGGTGCATCTTCGGCCAGCACGCAACCTGTCGTCAATGGTGGTCGTGTTTATGTTGGCAGTTGGGAAGGAGATGTTTTTTCCTTAGATATGGCAACAGGTTGCATACACTGGCGTATTGAAGCTCAGGCTGGGGTTAGAGCTGGCTTACTGATTGATGAGCCTTCATCAACCGTTTTTTTTGCTGATTTAGCCGCCAATGTCTATGCAGTTGATGCAAAGAGTGGACGCATCGTCTGGAAATCCAAAGTGGAGACACACCCACTCGCTCGTATCAGTGGAGGTCCAAAATTACACAATGGGCTGCTATACGTACCGGTATCTTCAAGAGAGGAGTCCATGGCTGGAGATCCCAAATACCCTTGTTGTCAATTTAGAGGAAGCATTGTTGCTCTTGAACAAAAAACAGGCCGACAGTCTTGGAAAACCTATTTGATTGATCAACCTGCTCAACCCAAGGGCATCAATGCATTGGGTGTCGCAACTTATGGACCCTCAGGTGTGGCCGTTTGGAACTCACCTGCCATTGATACCAAAAGAAACGTACTTTATATTGGTACTGGTAATTCCTACACTTCACCCAATGCCAGTCTTTCTGACTCCATCGTGGCCCTTGATTTAAAAAGTGGAAAACTTATCTGGTCTCAACAATTCACAGCCAACGACATGTGGAATGGAAGTTGTCCTAATACAGCACTCAATCACAGCAACTGCGCAAATTTAGATGCCCCAGATTTTGATTTTTCTGCACCTCCCATGATCGTTAAAACCAATGCTGGAGATCGTATCATCGCAAGCCAAAAGTCTGGCATCATTTACAGCTTGGACCCTGACCAAAAAGGTCAACTCGTTTGGCAAAATAAAGTGGGGATTGGTGGTACATCTGGTGGCATCATGTTTGGCTCTGCTGCTGATGAACGTACGGTATATGCCGCACTTTCGGACGCCATTCGCGTAGGCAACAAGCTTGACCCCAACTCTGGCGGAGGCCTCATCGCCTTGGACAATTCAACTGGCCAAGAACTTTGGCGCAAGCCGCACCCTCCATGTGGGGAGAGAAAACTTTGTAGCCAAGCTCAGACTGCAGCAGTTTCTGTCTCAAGTTCAGGATTGATTTTTTCTGGTTCTATTGATGGTTTTTTGCGGGCCTACTCCACCCGAACGGGTGAAATTGTTTGGAGTTACGATACGGCAATACCCTTCAATACAGTCAACGGAGTCAAGGCCAAAGGTGGATCCATCAGTGACGGCGGAGTGGCCATTGTTGATACCATGTTGTTCACCAATTCAGGCTATTCGCATCACTCAGGAATCAACCCAGGCAATGTATTTTTAGCCTTTGAAATAGAAAGATCAACTTTGCCTTGAAACGTTTCACTACATGGGCGGTTTGAAGCCATTTTTTCCGACCGTGATTCTGTTAACCGTCCACTCGTCCTTCATTGGGGTGGCTACGATCAAGGCATTTGCTCCAGGCACCAATAGGGAACTGTCAGCTGGCCGAACAGACACAATAGGGGTGTTGTCTGGGACAACGATGGTCTTCTCTCCATCTTTGTATTTCAACTGCATTTCTTTGCCGTTCGCACCCATGCTTAACTTTTGAACGGTGGCATTGGTCATGGTACTGTCCTTTTGTAAATCCCAGGGGTAGTGGCCTTCTCCAGTCCCTCTGGAAGCTTCTGGGAAAATCAATACCTCCAAAGCAGTCAAGCGACCATCAGCACCCCATACAGCAGCTGATCCAACATAGCTGTTGGCTTGAATGCTTTGAATGTTTTCAGGATAAGCCTCAGAAATCTGGACCTTCTCAGGCAAGTTGAACTGTAGGGTTTCACCGCTTCTTTCTTTAAAAATGATTTTCCCCTCCTTCACACTTTCAATGACACCACGAAACCGCTTTGAAACATTAGGTGACTGAGCCAGCGTTGTCACGCAAAAAGTCAAGGAAACCATCAGCAAAATCAATGCATCATTATACTTTTTCATAAACTCACTCTCTCCTTCAAGGATGGGTTGATAGATCCCGATTAGAACCTAGAAAAGAATTCAAGGGCAGGAGAATAACCCCTTCACACAATGGAACCTTTAGTATTCTATTTTTAATGACGTCATTGTTATTCAACGATTGACAAAAATGACAAATGCGTAATAATCCTCATTTAATCGTACAGCTAAATGAGAGGCAAATGTCTAATTTCACACTCAAAATCAAAGTCGGTACTGCCTTGCTTCTTGCTTTCCATGGCTTAAGTGCTTTTTGCTCCATTTCCGACCCTTGCAGAAGCGAACAAGTAGAAAGCAAACGTCTCTTTTGCCAAGCCATCAATCATCTTGATGCAAACAAGTGCTCACAAATCACCAATCTTGACATGCGCCAACATTGTATTTTGCAGGTCAAGGACGGTCAAAGGGGTGTGACTTGGGGGCTGGCGAAAAAGAAACCAGCTGATTAAAACCTTTTGCTCATTCTTTTCAACGGGTCAACTGCTAGCAGTGCAAGGATTTGTGCCTAGTAAATCTTTGATCAACTCCAAGAGCATTTGAGCTCGATCATCGTATCAAACTCAAAGCAACTCTGCTTAAAGTCAATAAAACATTGAAATGAATTCGCTAAGAGGCTCTAGGCATCAAAGACATCGGGCATCATAGAAAAGGGCTTTGAAGTGCGTGCACTTCAAAGCCCATAAACAGCGATAAAGAAAAAATAAAACTTTAAGTATTAAAAACTGATCGATTGTTTTTGGTAAGTATGACGTCAAAATAGGGCTTGAAATAGTCTTGGCTTACACCAAAGGCATTCAACATGGTGTGAAAAAGCTGCTGCTCTGAGGGATCGGCTCTACCATCTGCTAGCAACAAATCACACACATTGATCAACAAACACAGTTTTTGTGCATCGTTCACTAGGGCAGGTGCATCAACTAAAAATTGATCGATTTTTACTGTACGAACATATTTGATCGCAGATTGAATTAAATCTACATCATTGCCAACAACAGACTGGATCTGTCCAATTTCTTCCTCCTCGATTTGGCCATCAGCCGCCATCATAAATACCAGACCAACGGCCAAAGTTAAGCGAGGTGTCAATTTAATTGGCTCGCTTTTAAAAACATCAAATAAACCCATGTCAAACTCCTTGAAAAAATGATCAATCTAATTTAGCATATTTTTATGACAAAAAACTGTTTCCCAGTACAAGCCATTTGATTGAGGCTTTAAGTATAACTATTTTTGGCCTCCTTCACTCAACATACCGCTCTAGGGTTTGCAACTTCCCTAAGAGACTACGGGTACGGTTAAAGCACAAAAGTGGGTAAAGAACTCGATATCAGCTGATGAGTGGGTTGCTTTTCAACTAGAAACAACCGGTCTTCAAAAAGATTCAGATTGAATACAACTCAACAGCAACTGTAGCTTGGCAAAATTCTAAAATAAATGTTGTTAGGGTTTGATAACGCAAATTTTAAATTCTAATATCCAACCCTGCATTGGGGCAACAGATTCAGAAATGGTGATGTCGATTTTGAAAAAGCACCATAGACAAAGACTTTTTAATGAAAAAAAGCTTGGGGGCTCTCAACCTGAGCCATGCTGCTTACGATCTTCAAGGACGGTGGTTCAATTGCATCATGAGGTGGACGCTTGAAAGGAGAACTGCGTCAGGTCCTCTTGCTCAAAAGTGTATCATTTTGACTTTTAATGGATATTTTTTTAGGTCCATGAACGACTTTGATCAGGTCACCGGCTTGGATGCGTCCTTCTTTAATGACCTTCAAATACCAACCTGACCTACCGGTTTGAATCATTGCTTTGGAAGCCTTTAAAAATTTCATTTTGGAGTTGAACTTGAAACACGGCTCTCGAAGTTTGGTCACCCTCAACTCCGTATCCGCTATCAACCAAATATCACCAACCCAAACATCGTGTTCGATCAGACCCGTCACGGTCAGATTTTCTCCAAAATGACCAAAAGAAAATTTCACCTCAGCTTTCAATTCTTGATGAATCAACTCTTCCCAAAATGCGTAGTGCTCAAGGGGGTAGGCATACAGAGCCTTGTCGTAACCGCCATGTACGACTGAATCCGACTGCTCATCACCGCAAATCCCAAGATTTGAGATCTCCATGGGCACAGGATGATCGACTGAACTGACCGAAGTTTTATCAATGGCGGACGTGAAAATTTTTCGTGGCGTCGAAGCTTGATCATCGTAGGTCTTAACTTTACCAACATTGAGTGAAATAACTTTCATTTTTCAAATCCTCTGAGCAAACTTTTCTGCTTGTGAACAAGGTTGACTTTTTACAGCTCAACTGTAATTTTTTGTGTTCTTAATTTACCAGATTATTTGAACTTTGAAATAAAATCTCTCAAAAGTAAAATACTTGACTGACCATCATCGCCCCAAATTTTGAGATCTATGCCTTCAAATATATAGCTTCAGTTATGACTTTAGAAAATACTTTTTAGTATCCAAAATCAAGATCGTCAGAAACATCTTTAGCAACAAGTAGATTGTCAGCCATGACTCACTTGCCTGAATCAAGCGTACTAAACTTCAAGCTTTGAATACTCAGTTTTATGAATGATCTCCTGGTATCGTTTTTTAAAACATCAACTGATCCATGGCTTTCTCCGTCATCCATGTTTAGCTCGTGAAAGAGGCTTATTTTCATACAAAACAAGCCTCATAGATCACGGCCAAAGCCATCCTTGTTTGCAATTCAATCAAAAAAGCTTCAGTTGGGGATCTGAATTCAAAAAATCGTTCACAAATTTAAGCAACAGTTGGTGATGATCGCCTTGATGCCAAAAAGGTCTGATCACCTTTTTGGTGTACCAATAGGCCTCGCTTTCAAGATGACAGCCAATCAGTCCTACCTGCCCCTGAACGATTGCCATTGGGTTGCCATTAGCATAGGTGGCCACCTGCTTAAATTGACCGCCTACAAAGGTTGGCCCATCATAAAAATACATGTTTTGTGGTTGACCTTCCCATTCAACTGATGTCACTGTACTGAAAGATGACTTCACTGTTGCCTTGGGTTGTTTGATGTATTGAACCACTCGAGTGTCTTTTAAAAAACCAAAAAAGTATTCATCAGCCCAATAAGCACCCATGCATATCCCTAGATATTTTCCACCTCTTGACATGAATTGTTGTATCTCTTTAAGGTTCACTTTCATCTGGGCCGAAAAAGCACTTGCTTGCCCTGTGCCCCCAGGAAAAACAACCATCTCTACGTCATCAAAAAATCCTTCTTGAACTTTTTGTTTGGTGAATATTTTTACGCGGTACGAAGTAGACAAAGCAGACAAAACACCATTGACTGAATCTACAGAGCATGTGGGATGGTTAAGATAAATTGCTATGCATTTGTGGTTTGGCATATCATCTATGAAAAATCAATCGGCTCTTATAATTTTACGAGAGAGATGGGCTACTTGCCTTTAAAAGGCCGATTTTTGACCAAAGTGATCCTGTAAGTCTTTGGTCAAGTGAGGCAAGGCCAAGGATAGCAAAAGTAAGGCAAAAGGGATGGTTGCTATCAATCCGAATTGACTGAAGGTCAGCGCACCTACAACACCGCCTAGAAAAAATAAACACAAGATAAAAGCGTGGATAACTAATTTTTCTCGATCAGCTTTTACAAATTGGTCTGGAAGAGCCTCCTTTGATTTATTCCAATAGATCAAACGACCCAGTTCAATGCCTAAATCTGTGACAACACCAGTCATGTGGGTGGTTCGAATTTCAGCTCTCGAAATTTTTGTCAAAATCGCATTTTGCAAGCCCATGATAAAGCACAACATCAAAACAGCACTCGGCACCAATGATTGCGGATGCGCATCAAGGTTAGCCCCCAACAAAGCGAACAAAAGCAACAAGATGGATTCGAACATCAGTGAGGCAGCAAATTCGCTGTGCAAGTTTTTTCTTCTTGCCCAGTTGATCAATACAGCTGTTGTAGCAGCACCAAGAATAAAAGATACAAGACTGATCACTCCTGAAAGAGCTAAGACGATATTACCAAGAACCAAATCATCTGCGATGGAGGATACGATTCCAGACATATGGGAGGTGTAACGATGAACCGCCATATATCCACCAGCATTGATTGCGCCCGCGACAAATGCAAGCACCGCACCAAGCCGACGGTTTGCAACCTTCGATCTAATTCGATGACTTAAACTTGTAAACCGTTCCATGAATCGCACTTTCAACAGTGTTAGGTGGGTTATTTAAGCTAATCTTTTCATTTTAAGGTTTCATGTGAATTCTTTGATCAGCTCAGATAAAGAGGAACACATATGCCAAGCATACGTCAAATACGATACCCAAAACGAAAAATCAGATCAAACGACACTTTCTGACCCATGTCTGCTGTAGTAGATCCGCTCCAAGTTTCATAGCAAGGAACTTTCCCTTTTGACCATCCAAGACAATTGCAACATCAGCATCTCTTTGGCTATGATGACGACGAGGGGGCTCAGCTACCCAAAAGCAAGGCCTCAAAGACCTGGTATTTTGGGACGACCTTGGCCTCAAAAGCCAAAACAGTTACTTGTCTTTGTGGATGAATTAAAGAGAAGCCCATTTCGAAATGACTCACAGAACACTACAATTTGAGGCTGATCTAGTTTACTTGGTTATTATTTTGTAATGCAATGGATGCGCGGGCAGGAGTCGAAACTGGCTGAGGATGTCTAATCCATCAAAAGCCTAAAGGGAATCATCTTAGACTTCACAAAGCCTTTCCTTTGATAAAACAATTGGGCTTTAGTATTTTCAATATCAGTTAATAGCGTAATTCGCTTACAGCCCTCTTTTTTGGCTTCACCAATCGCAAAGTCGATTAATTGCGAACCAATGCCCGCTCGTCTGGATGTAGGTTGAACAACCATATCTTCAAGAATTGCTACTTTGGATCCAAGAGCAGTTGATTGTGTAAATAGTAGGTTGATCATCCCTACTATTATTTCATGATCCCTAGCAACCAAAATGATGCCAATCTTTGGATCAAGAATAATTTCACTCAAGGCTTTTCTTTGGGCTTCTGAGTTAGGCTTAAACTCTGTCTCTTGCTCAAATAGGGTCTTCAATAACTCAACGAGCTCGGGGATATCAGAATGAATGGCCTTAGTAAACTTCATTGGTCAATTTTTAGTGGCCTTATGACTTTTTAAATAATCAATTACCCAAGCCGGATCACTATCGCTTGGGAAGATGGGGTAGTGAACTGCTTCGATTACTCCATTGTTCGCAATGAGTGTGACTCGCTTTAGCAATGTCATTCCCGCCGCAACAAAAGTTGGCATATTCATTGCCTTTTGAAATTGATAGTTCACATCACTAACGACTGGAAATGGGAGATGAAGTCTTTCTGCCATCTCTTTTTGATATTCAGTAGTTTGAACACTTAAGCCTACAACCTCTGCGCCCAATGTTTGAAGTTCTTGATAGTGATCTCTAAATGAACAACTCTGAGGGGTACAACCTCTTGCGCCTGGAATTTGATCCCAACCATCTGGTAATGCAACATTGGGTTGTCCTGTCATTGGATAACAGTAGATGACCAACTTACCTTTGATATCTCCAACATTAAGGGCCTTGCCATTGGTCGCAAATAAAGAAAGATTAGGTAATTTCATTCCTCTTAAATGATTGGTTGATCCATCATCTTGAGGAACAGGGAGATCTGCAGGGAGCTGGTTTAAATTAATCATAAATAATCATACGCCAATTAGAATTTCCTATTGAGTTTGAGAATCAAAGGAAAATAGTCCATCAGGCTTGCTATTTGTTGGTTACCTACAGCGGAATCAAGCAAGTTTTAATCATGTGCAAACTGAACATTGCAATTAATCCGGCATGGGTTTTAATTTCCAAGACATTGGGTACCGCACCTGAACCAATCAATGCGCCACGGGCCGCATCAAACATCGCGTAATAAGCTCGATTACAAGCACCGTCAGCATCTCTTGCATCTAAAAGCAACTGAGCTGAGTGAGCGGTCACACTTGCTTTTCCAAAATAATGATTGGCATTCAAAAAGCAACGCCTTCCCTTTGAATATTTCGAATCAAGTATGGATTGGAGAAATCCTCCGGATGGGACCAGTCACTCTCCCAAAGTGGCAAGGGTTGAATTAAAACTCCCTTATCCATGAGAACCTCTACGGCCCAATCGGCCATTTCTAATTTAGTTTCAAGAAACTCACCCTTTTGGCCACCCAAGATAATAGCGACATCAGCATCGCTTTGGCTATGATGACCAAGACGAGCTCTGCTTCCGAAAAGCAAGGCTTCAGTGACCGGGTATTTTTGGACGACCTTGGCCTTAAAAGCCAAAACAGCTTCTTGTGTTTGAGAATCGATTAAAGAGAAATCCATCCCACAATTATGCAGAAGATGACAGTTTGAAGCAAATCTGTTTACTTAGAGCTTCTTTTGCAATGTGATGGAGGCGCGGGCCGGAAGTCGAACCGACCTAAACGGATTTGCAATCCGGCGCAAAACCGCTTTGCAAGATTGTACTTTTTATTACATATAAAAGTACTCATATAAAAGTTTCGCGAATCTGATAACTCAGGCGATCTCAATATTTATTTTCTTGCCTAAAACGTGAGCTGCTGCTTCAATTTGATCTAGTTTTGAAGCATGTCTCAAATCAAATAATCGATCCACTTGGGGCATATGCCAACCTAAACGCCTAGCTAATTCCGCCTTTTTGATGCCTTCATCAGTCATTGCTTTATAAATACCAAGTTTTGCACATTCCAACGCAGAAGGGGTTACAGTTTTCTGCCCCTTTTTAGCTTTACTGGGTACTGGCAAAGCCTTACGTTCGTCAACATAAAAGGATAATCCAGTTTCAAGTGCGTCAATAGCGTTTAAAAGAGCCTCATCCTCATCCGCTCCAAAAGTAATGGCTTCAGGAACATCTACAAACATTGCGATAACTGTACCGTTATCGTCTTTGGTAAGTGTTACGGGAAACTCAAACATAACTATCCTTCACTTTAACCCAAGTTGACGTTTAATTGCTGCTTCGATACCTTTACCCAACTCCTTGGTGCCGTGCATAGGCAAACTTGAATGCCTGCCATTTAAAACAACTTTAAGATGTGAGCCTTTGCCTTGGGAGAACGTAGCTCCTTGTTGCTCAAGCCATTTTTTGAGTTGTTTTGAATTCATCCATTTCAGTTTAACAGAAATGTTGTGTTTTTAAAAAGAAGTAAGTAAAGTCTTGGCTAGAGCCTATCGTTCGAATGTGGCGCTTCTCAAAGTCAAACGGCATCACCGAAGGCTTCCATACTAAAATGGAGATGATGTCTAGACGAGCGTATGGGTTTAGAAATTTCGAGAATTACAGACTGCGTGTCTTGGCGCACTGTGGTTGGAATGGAGTATTCAACCGTGTTTGATAAATGCCCATCCCCCGTTAATTGGGTAGAGCCACATTTTGTGCAGACAAGTGCACATGCAACATGCATTTGTGCGTGTTGCGTGTGCAATGAGTGTTTAATGGAGGCGCGGGCCGGAGTCGAACCGACCTACACGGATTTGCAATCCGGTGCATAACCGCTTTGCTACCGCGCCAAACTTCTGTGGCAAAAAAAAGGAAGCGATAAGCTTCCATTTTTAATCACCTGGAGCGGGAAACGAGGCTCGAACTCGCGACCTCAACCTTGGCAAGGTTGCGCTCTACCAACTGAGCTATTCCCGCGTGGATACAAATTATATCTTACTTTAAATCATTTTGTCCAGTTGAAACTGAATGTTTTTAATTGTCCTCATCTTCAATTGAAAACTCCAAAAGTTACCTTCAGTGTTTCACAGCAACAACTGGCGCCTGAGGATCTGAGGCGACAGGGGTTGGAACCACTTCCTCCTCTGGCAAAGCTTCAGGCAAGCGGATCAAGGCCAACTCAAGAACTTTATCAATCCACCTGACAGGCACAATTTCTAAACCATTTTTTACATTCTCAGGAATTTCTTGCAAATCTTTGACATTTTCTTCCGGAATCAAAACCGTCTTGATGCCGCCCCTAAGGGCTGCCAAGAGCTTCTCTTTCAACCCACCAATTTCAGTGACCTCTCCCCTTAAAGTGATTTCTCCAGTCATCGCAACATCACCGCGGATAGGTATTCCAGTCAATGCAGAGACCAAGGCTGTGGTCATTGCAGCACCCGCACTGGGTCCATCTTTGGGTGTTGCACCGTCAGGCACGTGGATGTGGATGTCCTTTTTCTCAAACATCTCATCCTTGATGCCTAAACGCTTTGAGCGCGATCTCACAACGGTACGCGCGGCCTCAACCGACTCTTTCATCACGTCACCCAAGGAGCCCGTTCTGGTGATGTTGCCTTTTCCGGGCATGATCGCCGCTTCTATGGTCAGCAAATCTCCCCCCACCTCAGTCCAGGCCAAGCCCATCACTTGACCCACTTGGTCTTGTGTCTCAGCCCGACCATAATTGAACTTCCTCACACCCAAAAACTGATCCAAGTTTTCCGCATTGACCAGCACCATCGGTTTCATTTGTTTCAACTGAAGTGCTTTGACCACTTTTCGGCAAATCTTTGACAACTCACGCTCCAGGGACCTCACGCCCGCTTCACGGGTAAAGTACCTCACCACATCACGGATGGCTGATTCTTGAACCTCAAGTTCGGAGTCCTTCACGCCATTGTTTTTCATTTGCTTGGGTAGCAAATATTTCATCGCAATGTGCGTTTTCTCGTCCTCTGTGTAGCCAGACAAACGGATCACTTCCATGCGATCGAGCAAGGCAGGAGGAATGTTCATCGAATTCGATGTAGCAACAAACATCACATCGCTTAAATCAAAGTCGACCTCCACATAATGGTCATTGAAGGTGTGATTTTGCTCCGGATCGAGCACCTCTAGCAAAGCGCTTGATGGATCCCCCCGAAAGTCACTCCCAAGCTTGTCGATTTCATCGAGCAAAAACAGCGGGTTACGGGTGTTGACCTTGCTTAAATTTTGCAGCAATTTGCCTGGCAAAGCACCG
>Ga0209499_1001258_pt1 | contig 17951 bp, 4 predicted proteins | sample C_130208_EF_Meta_FD_187306 | JGI IMG/M metagenome (GOLD analysis project Ga0209499, IMG submission 187306) | Freshwater microbial communities from Lake Croche, Canada to study carbon cycling - C_130208_EF_MetaG (SPAdes) (version 2) | ecosystem: Environmental > Aquatic > Freshwater > Lake | place...
GGGGATTACTGTGCCGCAGAACTATCGCGTAAGAAAGAGCATGTCTTTGGTGAAAGTATCGAAGACCTGCAAGCTAAGATCGACGAATGGAACGAAAGGAAGTATGACGTTTACTTTGCGCTAGCCACATTCAAGGAAAGACGCAGCCGAGAGGCAGTCAATGCGCAGACCATCAAGTCGTTCTTCATGGACATGGATGGGTACGAAACCAAGAAAGCCGCAGCACTAGCGCTTAATGAGTTCCTTGAGAAAACAGGTCTCTCCCAATTTGGGATGCCGTGGATTGTCAGTTCTGGCGGGGGCATCCACGCCTATTGGCCGTTCACCGAGACTGTCAACGTAAGCATTTGGAAGCCGGCTGCTGAGAATTTCAAGCGCCTCTGTAAACAAGAAGGGCTGCACATAGACTGGACGGTGCCTGCGGATGCTGCGCGGGTACTGCGTGTTCCGGGAACGTGGAACCACAAGAAGAAATACCCAGAACCCCGCGAGGTCAAAATACTGGCGGAAGGGGATATGTTTGTCTTTGAGGAATTCTTAGGTCAGATTCTCTCAAAGCTTGTTGTCCCTATGTTCGAGCCGGCTGCGCCACTTAAGCTACCGGGGACACGCCCAACCAAGTCTGCCGCGCAACTAAAGCTTGTGGCCAACACAGCGACCGTGTTCAGGTTAGTCGAAGAGAAGTCAGGTTGCGGACAGATCAAGTACTACCGTGAGCACGCCTCCCAAGATGGGATGGAGCCTATATGGCGTGGGCTGTTGTCATGGGCCAAGGTCTGCACGGATGCTGAGGAGGCTGCGTCTGACTTAACTGCGCTGCATCCGTACACTAGCGAGCGAATGTCCGCAAAACTTGCGGAGATTAAGGGGCCTTATCCCTGCATCAAGATGGACAGCGAGAACCCCGGCGTGTGTACATCGTGTGTACACTGGGGTCAGATAACTAACCCGCTTAAGTTTGGCCGCGAGGTTCAGACGGATAACACCACGAAAGAAATCACAATCAACGCAACGGATGAAGATGCGGAAGAGGCGCTCTTCGGGATAGATGCGGAAGATGATGACGACGATATGGTCAAGCCGGCGCCGATCACGGTCACTCGCCCAGAGCCACCGCACAACTTTAGCTACGGGATCAATGGCGGGGTGTACTGCCAGAAGGAAGAGAAGGACGAAGAAGGTAAGAAGATGACGGTGCAGAAACAGATTCTGCCCTACGACTTGTTTGTGATCGACATCCTGAAGTACCAGCACGATCACCTAGTTCACATGGTAGCGGTGCGCCCGGACGGTCCGGTGCTGATCAACATGCCGCAGAAAGCGGCAGTAAGTAAAGACGAGACTGTTAAATGGCTGGCAAACCAGAACATCATCTCATCGTACGGACAGGGCAGTGACATCAACCTGTTCAACTATGTGCGGGCGTGCGTCGAGCAGGCGTCACTCAACAAGAAGGTAGTTACTGTACCGCTACAGGCGGGCTGGCAAGACAACGGGTCGTTTGTTTATAACGGTAGGATCTTTAATAAGGATGGCACGGTCACCACGGTGCCCATGCCGGGGCTGGAGAACATCACTCGGATCACGCAGGCCAAAGGCACGCTGGAGGACTGGCGCAAGGTCTGGAACCTGTTTATTGAGCGCAAGATGTACACGCTCTTAGCCGTTGCGCTTGATTCGTTTGGCTGTCCGTTGATGCACTTTACCGAGTACGAAGGATTCGTGTGGCACATCGGGGCCAACAAGTCTGGTACGGGTAAGTCACTAACACTAAGCGCCAAGGCCGGAGTCTGGGGTCACCCAGTGCACTACCGCACAGGGAAAGGCACATCGCCTGTGGCGATGCAGAACCGCGCAGGCAACCTAAACAGCATGCCCCTGCTAGTGGATGAGATCACCGGCCAGCACCGCAAAGATATGGAGTGGGCGCCGGGGTTCATCTTCGACATGTCCGAGGGCAAAGGCAAAGAGCGCATGGAGGCCGGCGCCAACAAGGAACGTGTTAACGACACCACGTGGGGATTAACATGTACGCTAACTTCGAATGAAAACTTAACAGATTACATGGCGGGTGCCCGCAAGTTTAGCTCGAATGGTGAGCTACTGCGGATGCTGGAGTGGACGCCCAACGTGAAGCTGCACTGGAATGCAGAAGAGCGCGAGATCTTGAAGTTGCTTAAACGCAACTACGGCGTTGCCGGGGAAGCGTGGGTGCGCTGGATGGTGCAGAACCGCAAAGTCATCAAAGACATCATGCCCCAAGTTCACCTGCAACTAGAGAAGGAATTCAAATTTACGGATGACGAACGGTACTGGCACGTTGCATGTACTGAAGTAGTTTCAGCAGCGATTCTGCTAAGCAAGAAGTATGCCAACATAATAGATGTGCCCGTCCAGCACGTGATCGATGCGCTTAAAGAGTTGGTGTTCAAAGCGCGGGGGAGTATCTCAAGCAATGTGCGCAGCGCTGACGATGTACTGAACTCGTTTACCCGGGAGAACTATGGCGGGTTCATCGTCCTGAAGAAAGCCGAGGGTCGGCTGCTGGCTGCTTGGGGTGATGGCGATACGGTGGAGAAATCAATCACACGCTCAAAGGTTATGGGGCGAGTAGAACACGGGCTAATCAAACCCGGATACATAGACTATTTCATCGAGGAGAATCTACTCAGGCAGCACTGCGTCAGCATGAGCTTCGCGTACAGCGACTTCAAGACCGAGCTAGCCCAGACACACGCCATCACCTACATCAAGAAGGACATGCTGGCCAAGACTGGGGGGCCAACCATGCGGGTGAATGCGCTACACATAAGCCGTAAGAAAACAGATGCCGACGAAGATTCAGTATCCGTGGAAAAAGACTAGCGTCGGGCGTGGGTTCTTTGTGCCCACGCTCAGCCCCGACAAGATAAGGGAAGACGGGTTAAAGGCTGCGGTGCGCTACCGCATCCGGCCCATAGCTACCTTCGGGATCAAGGACGGTCTTATCGGAGTGTGGTTCTTTCGGCGTTTTTGAGGAAGTTACGCGACAGCGCAAGCTGAGAGATGTACAGATTCTCTAGCGCTGCATCCTTCTGTTCCGTGGTCATCTGTGGCGAGGACTTGATCATACGCGCCTGTTTGGACATCTCGCCCAGCGTCTTCTTCATATAGCCGGCCATGCTCGATGCGGCCAAGACCGAAGCGTTTTCATTGGCGAACTGCATGGCTTCCTCGGGTTTGCCATCCTGAATAAGTTTGTTGTACGCGCCCTTGTATTGCTGGATCTCTTCGATGAGTTTGTACGTAGCATCAAGCGCGCCGCGTCCCTCTGTCGTTTGGAAGAGCGCGCCAATAAGTGGGACTTCTGAAAGCTTCGTAGTGGGCTTCGCTACATTCTCCGCCTCGGGCGCACGCAAGAAGACGTTAGCCATCTGGGTGATCGCCATGCCTACACCGCCGGTATATCCCCGGATCAAGTAATCAATCTGGATTGGCGATAGTCCACCCACACCACCAAGCATTTTGGCAAGCTCTGTACTGTTAGTACGGTAGCGGTACTGCGGCAAGATTTCTTTTTCGTGCGGCGACTCGATTGGCCCGGAATAGAACGATGCGCCAAGCATTACTTCTGTGATTGGCTTGAGTGCCTGCGGCATGCTAAGTGGCTGCGATTGGCTGAGCATACGACCAAGCGCTTCCATTCCGGGGCCAACCTTCTCATCGCCCATCGCCATATTAACCATAGCTTCAGGCAACGCTTTGAACAGGAACCCAACCTCATAGGGGATCGGAATCTTCAGCCAGTTCTCTTTGGTCAGGCCCAGCGTTGGCACCCACCAATAACCGTAGCGCTCCTCGGGTTTAGCACGTTTATAGTCCTCATCGTCCTGCATTATTGCGGCGTATGCAAAAGAAGACACGGCCAACAGCGTTGCCCGCGCTGCGAACCGTTGAGCAACCTGAAGTTTGTCGGCACCCGGCAACTGCCCCCGCATAGCGCGATACAGAACGTCCAGACCTTGAACCTGCGAGTGCATGAACGGCGTCACGCTTGCCAGCAAATACATACTGGGCGACGTACCCCGGCGGCTAAAGTTCATCGACTCAAGCGTGCGCATCAGCGCCTGCTGGTGGGACATTCCCTTCTTGATTGAGTCTTCGTAGATCACCTGCCGGGTAGCCGCATCGGACTGCTGGGCAACTGTGTCGAGCTTAGAGAACGCGCGTTGTAGACTCCACTTGCCGGCGGTGAGGTCTTCTAAGAACTTGGTCATGTCGCGGGCGTCGCCCACTAAGACGTTGCTGCTGGTCGCACCTGCACGCTGAAGCCGCTGCGCGGTGGTGTCTTTGCCGGTGGCCATTTTAGCTAGCGTCGAGAACGAATCGAGGATCGGAACTGTGCTGGTGCCGTTTTGCACCCACGCCGAGACAGGATCGCGAACAAGCTGGCGGAATATGTAGAGCGGATTGCGAACCGTAAACTTGCGGAAAATATCTCCCGGCATGCCGAGCATGCGCACAATCGTGGGCATCGCAAGCTTAATACCTTCAAGACCCTCGACAATCATCTGCGCGGGGATACCGTACATGTCGGTATCAATGATGGCGTGGTGCTCCACACCATGGACCCGAAAGTGAACTACGTTGTCCGTATACGGACCCTTGGACGCTACGATCCGACTGGCAATCCCTAGATCTTTGAGCACAAATGCCGTGTCTTTAACGGTCTGATTGCGCATCGCCATGTTGATCAACATACTGGTGTTTTGTACAGCACTCGTAAACACCGGCAAGATTTGTTCGCTGTCGCCAAGCAGTTCTTTCAGGCGGGGTTCGCTCTTGATGTTGCCGATACGGATCGAGCGGCGCTCGTCACCCGTCTCCATGCGGATGTTGCCATCCTTATCCACACGATAGAACGGTACGTAGGTAATGCTCTTGAGTTCGCTAGCCTTCTGTTTGGACATAGTGCCGGTCTGAACAAGAAAGTCCAGCAGCCCAGCGTTGTAATTTTGATATATCTTTTCGGCTTCTTTGAACGCAGCCTCATCGGTTTTGTTCTGCTTCAGGTGCGCGAGAACTTCTTTGTATTCGTTCTCAGCCTCGACCGGGTTATCAAAGCGCAGTTTGTTCCAGCCAACTTGTTCAGCACGTTTGCCGGCTAGGTAAACAGTAAATGCATTCTCGCGGTCTTCTTCCTTGTAGTTCTTGGCTTTTTCTAGGGCCTGCGCCATACCAACTAGTGTCGGGCCGTTTGCATCATTTTCGTAGAAGTATTCCGTGCCGGCCTTGGTCTTTTCGCTGCGAAGACGCGGTGGTCCACTGGTAACTGTCTGCCCAACAATATCGCTGCGCTGCTGACCAAAACGCAGGAAGTACATCAAGTTCTGAGCGCGCAAGGCATCAATAACTTTAGAGTCCAGTCCTTTTTTGACCACCTCTTCCAACGCCGCATACTGATCAAAAATCCGCTGACGAAGCTTGAGCGCCTTCGTACTGGTTTTGTCTTTGATCCCAGCCATCGTAGCGTCCCGGCTACTCGCCCCCGTCATTCCGGTGTAGAGCGACATCAAATCATCGACAGTGCTGGTGCGCTGAGCAACGACAGATTTAGTGGGCTTTGTGGTGCGGTACAGGGCTTCGCCTGCCGGGGCTGCTGGCTTACCCGAAGGTGCAATCTTTGCCAGCGCCTGCACCGTCTCGCTTGGCTTGGTGGTCACACCGTGTACGTACTTGTGCGAGTCGCGGATCAGACGGATGATCTCGGAGTCACCGATAGGAGCGCCCTTCCAGATGCCCCACTGCCGCAGCTTGGTGCGGATAAGGTTAGTCAGGCGGTTCATCCAGTTCAGCGACACATCCTTCTCAGCGCGCTCGGCGATGCTCTCCTCGGTCGCTACGTCCTGCGATAGGTTCGGGTTACGCTGAATCCGGGCGTTAGCCTCGGCACGGATCTGTTTGCTGTTCTGATAGATCGCGCGCATCACTGGCGAGTATTGCTTGTCCAGCACCCCACGCAGACCGAAGTGACCAACCAGTTCGTGAGCAATAGTCTTGCCAGCATCCGCGCTATCAATCAGATTGTCGCCAACCATGTAGATGGTTTTCGTTGGCGGGTGATACATACCCGGCGCGCTCTGCGTACCATCACGCTCCATCTGCGCTTGGATCTCGGGCGGCAGTTCACTAACCGACTGCACAGTCTTAATCCCCGGAGCTACGGGCAACTCGCGAAACGGTGCAATCTGAGTATCAACATCGGCAACGCGCATCCCAACCGTAGGCTTCTCATCCTTGGAGCGGAACATTGCGTTCTGTGCATCTTGCGCCAAACTGCCTTGAGCAGGCGCAGCTTCCGGCTTAACTTGCGGTTGTTCAACAGCCTCGGCAGGCTTAATTGTTGTGCGGATTTCGCCTACTAGATCCGGGCTGGTTGTCCAGTTATTCCACGATGCCTTGAGCTGTTGCAGTTCCGCAATACGGCGCTTGACCGCTTCGGGGTCTTTGATGTCGATCCCTTCGGCGGCGGCGAGCTTGGGGTTTTTGCTAGCACCCGTGATAGCACTTAGCCGTTGACCAACCTCACGCTGCTTTTGCGTAGCGATCTTAGCCATCTCTTGGGCCTCGAGCATGGCGCTCTCATCAAACCCAAACATATCAGCCATGTCGCCTTCGGCGGGTTTGGGCGCAATCACTTGGACCGCACGCATTAGATTAAGCGCTTCGGCAGCAGACTTGGACTGCGCGGCTTTGATTGCAACCGCTTGGATTCGCGCATCATTTGGCGCCTCAACGGCCACGGTTGCAGCCAGATCATCGCTAACTTGTTTAGCGCGGTGGGCAGCGATCAGTTCTGGGCTACCGTTCGTAGCGATCTCGATAGCCTCTTCGCCTTTACCGCGCGTCAACCCGCGAGCATTGGCGTCTTCTTTTGAAAGCTGTGCGCCTTGGAAGTAGTTGACGTAGTCGGCTACAGTGCCTTGCCCGTCGCGGATATTGATCTCCGCATCCATTGTTGCGGCTTTCTTTTGATCAAACCCGGCGGCTTCATCAAAGACCTGCGCATCAATTGTTTGCCGACCCGAGCGCTTGGCCAGATCCCAACGGTGGCGTCCAGAAATAATCTCCATGTTGCCATCGAGGCGACGCCATAACTGAACGGGCGCTACGCCGTAGTCGGCAAATTTGCCTTTGAGCGGTTTAACGACACCTTCAGCATTCGCTTCCGCTTTGAACTGCGGCACATCTTGAGATAGCTTAAGTTCATTGACCGGAACCTTGACTACCGGAACACCTTCAATTGCGTGCTGGACTGGGCCGGCAGGCGGTGCTTCTACCTTTAGCGTTTCCACCTTTGGTACTTCCGGCGCAGCCGCTACTTCAGGCGCAGCCGCTACTTCAGGCGTAGCCGCTACTTCAGGCGTAGCAGTCTGTTCTATTGGTTGCGGCGCATACTTTTTATTAAACTGCTCTTCTTCGTAGCGCTCAACATCATATGGCGTCGTAGCCACCGTTCCATCAGGGAACACATACTTGGGCATTGAAAACGGTTTGTTCTCAAGTAGTCCAGCGATCTTGGGCGCTTCTGGAATAATCTCGCGCTTGTTGCGTTTATCCAACGGGGTGATAACGCCCTGCTTTTCGAGGTCAACAATTAGCCGCGCCGCATCTTGTTTCTTAATGCCAAGCCCATCAGCAAGATGGCTGACCGTAGCCTTGTTAGTCTCCCGTACAAATTGCGTAGCACGCTCAAGTGGGGTAAGTTCTGGCGGTACTACTTCTTCGGGCGTTGTTGGTACTGTGGGCGCAGGCGGTTCTACTTGTGCAGTAGGCGCAGCTACTTCGGGCTGTTCAGCAACCGCAGTACGGGGCGGTCGGCCTTCAACAAGCGCGCGCTTTTCTTGCGTCGCGGTTATATCTGCTACAAGTTTGGCTTTGGCTTCTGCCTGTTTGCGTACAACATCAAAATCACCAACTTCCGCCGCTTTATCGATGTCTGCTTGGATCTTGGATGCTTGTTCGTTTAGTGCGGCAAGCTGTCTATCTAAGACAGGCGCGGTCTCTGTCGTACCACCAGCATTTTCAACAGCTTTGCCTGTCTGGTCAATATACTTACTCAGCGCTTGCCACTGATCATGTAGTGGGTTGATTACAGACGGATCGCCAGTAGCCTCAGCCGCTTGAATTTGTGCGCCAATCGCATCACGATGCTGATACAACTCATCGTACTGATCCATCAACTGCGTAACAGTCGGGGGCACAATTGTAGGTGCAGGTGCAGCCGCAGGCTGCGTTGCCTGACGCTGGGTAACCAGCGGTTTAATTAAGTCTTCGCGGTTTTTGTATTCTTCACGCAATGGCCGGAGAACATTCTCCATGTGGTCTGACGCTTCTTCGCGTGCGCCAGCCGTTTCCTCTTCCCACTTGGCGTACTCTTCAGGCTTTTTCTTTTTGCTGGGCGCCGCAGGTATCAGGTCCGTCAACCGCTTGGCTTCTTCTTTAGCAGCGGTGTAATCGTCAAACAGCTTAAGCAGATTCGTTGGCTGGGTAGCTTCAGCTTCTTGTGCGGCAAGGGCAGCGTCTGATTCTTTTTGCTTACGTTCAACAATCTCGCTGCGTGCGCCGCCGCGCTCACTAATGCGACCAACGCCGCCCAACGGGGAAGTCAATACGGCCTGATAAGCAGCGTTCCCATAATCAGCCAACGCTTCGTCGTTCATTAGCGGCAGACCAGCCTGCGCGCGCTCAAGTATCTGCTGTGTAATCTCGGTCGGTATCTCGACCGTACCCTTGGCCGTGCCTTTGAGCAAAGTGCCAGCGCTTACTTCGCCCCTGCTTAGCTTTGGCAACAGCCTTTCTGATGCTAGTTTCTCTAGTTCTTGCGCAGACTTTTTAGCGACTTGCTCATCGGTGAAGCCCATCAAGCGGCCAACCACACCCTTGCCCAGCAACAGCCGATCCGTGAAAACATCAAGCGCTGCACCCGGAACAGCCGCACCATACGCAGCTAACGGGTTTACATCGACGGGTTTGCCTTCGGCTATCTGCGCGCGAGCTTGCGCTTCCAAGTTTGCCCCGGCTGTTGGTACATACGAAGACAAGAATTGCCCTGCTAATGCGCCAACCCCAGCGCCAACCCCCGCACCAACAGGCCCAAGGAACCTACCAGCCATAGCCCCTGCGCGAGCACCAGCCCCCATCGAGGCTAGCTGCGGAACCTGCTCAGCGATTGCATACGGAATCTGACCTAGCGCTTCCCCAGCAGCAGACAGCACGCCGTCTTTTTCGTATGCCTGCTTGACCTTTTCCAGCGACACTTGGCTGGGTCTAGCCTTCTCAATCTCTTCCATGCGAGCAACGCCCGCCTCGGCTGCTTCGTTACCGCCGCCTAGACCTGTGCGGAACTGCGAACCGTATCTTTGCGCTCCACCAATAAGCGCAGACCCAAGGCCAGTCTTAGGTGTAACTTCGGGCGTCTGCGTCTTAGTGCCAAAGGCATCCGGGTACAACTGCGACGCGGCATAGAAGCCGTCCATCGCGTCCTGTCCGGGCTTTAGTTGAAAGTACGACCCGTCAGGCAGTTGAATGTAGCCGGCCATAGTTATTGCGGGTTGCGGACAAGAGCGTTTGCGGGGAGTTTATCTACCACTTTACCTGCACCAAACATCGCCAAGTATTCGGGGTACGTGAGCATCCTCTCTTCTGGCTTCATTGGATTGGATTTCCATTCCGTCAGATACTTAGAGTAAGCAGCTTGCGGATTGAATTTTTCGCTGTTAATCAGTGTAAGCCCTGCTTTTATTTGCTCCGGCGTGCCCACTTCTCCGGGTTTAGCACCCCCCAATATAGCAGCAGCGCGCAGTGACTCTGGTGGCAACTGAGCCTTAAACAAATCGGACTGTCTTTGTGCGGCAATCTGTGCTTGCGTATTCGCTGCCTGCGCTGCTATACGCCGTTCATTATTGTATGCCTCGGTATCCGCACCAAACTGCGTAAGCTTGAACTGGTTGGCTACGTCTGCGGAATGATTAAATGCGGTCAGTCCGGCGGTTCCTTTTGCGTTAAAAAGCGCCTCTCCAATTCGCATCCTGTTGTTGTTTGCGGAGTCTTCAATCTGGTCAGCTCGTGTACGCAACGCAATCTCTCGATCAAAATCCCCACGCTCCGCTGCATTTTGTGCGGCCTCGATGGTGGTGCGCATCTGCATACGTTTTTGTGCAAGCTCTTTGAACTCTTTGTTGGACTGCTGAAGTTCTTTAGCGCCAACAGTTGCACCCGCGCCCACGTTACGAAGGAAAGATCCCAACCCTTTGCCGCCGTATGGCGACTCCATCATTTTAAGACCTGCCATCATTATTGCCATGCCTTGAGCTTTTTCTTTTTCACCTGCTTCAGCAAATTCTTCAGTGTCAAGTTTTTCAGCCAACTTTTTAAATGGGGCGGCAGGTTTATTAAGTTTTACAAACTGCGCCGTTTCTTCCGCCCGTCCAAGCGCTTCTGCTTTAGCCCTGTCGGCTTGTGCGTAAAGATCTTTAGGATCAAAAAACTGACCCACATTTTGCATCGCTTTTTCGGGGGTAAGCGCATCAGGTGTTGTCAGCTTTGGTGGACCGCCCGCCCTTACTAAACCGGGTAAGCCAGCACCCCTACTTGGTGCCGGAGCGTTCCCCGCACCAACTGCTTTGTAAAGATCTGCATATGTTTGTGTAGGTGCCGCAGGTGCCGCAGGTGCCGCAGATATTCCAGCCTGATTAGCGGGTATTTCTACGCGGCCTTTCCCACGCCCCTCGTTGCTATAGTCGGACATTGGAAAAGTGCTGCGAATGTTTGCAGCTTCGGCTTCTCTTTGCTCGCGTTGCGTGGGCGTAAGCGGCTCAAAATATCCGGGGGCAACTGCAGCGGCTTTTTCTAATCTGCGTGCTTCAAGCTCGCGTGGGTTTTTAAGCGGATCACCAACGTCCCGAATAGACTGCACAGCGCTCTGTATTCCCCGTCCAATACCAGTCAGCCCTTGTCCAATGCTCTGTCCTGTGCTTTTAAGCATTTCTCCAAAAGGCGATGTTGCTTCTGGGTTTACGGGGTCCCCATACAGTTGCCGGATAGTTGGCGGGTTTTTAAACACGTCATAACCGGGGTCGCGGAACATCGAAGTGGTGTCTCTAGCCACCATGTTGTCTTTAGCCACGGCGCTAGTTTGTGCAGGAGTGTACGGTACTTGTGTTGGTTGTTGGGCGTTCTCTGCCGCCATCCGTTCACGCTGAACTATCACTTCGACCAACGGTGCAGGCGTGCCAAGCGAGCTAAGCTGCGCACGAATCGCATCTTCGTTAAAACCCCCACCAGCCATACGAATCGCACCACCATCGGCATAGCCAACAGCCTCGTCCGCATCCGCATACCCAGCGATCCCACCGTCAGCCATGTTCTGGATATTCCGAGCAGGCAAACCAGCTAGACCTTGCGGGGCCGCGCTGGGACCGGAAGGTGGGGGCATTTGCGGAGGCATACCCCGTGGGGGCATTTGTGGGGGCATTTGTGGAGGCATACCCTGCGCAGGCATCTGCGGAGCAGGAGGCGGACTTTGTGGAGTGGGCGGCATAGCCGGTGGCATCTGCATACCCGGTGGGGGCATCCCCATAGGCAGACCTTGCGGTGGCATTGGGCCTTGTGGTCCTCCGGGTGGTGGCATGGGCGCCCCGCCTTGCCCACCAATAGACTGCATAACTTGCTGCGCTACGGTCGGGGGGTGCTGCCCACTCAGCATTGCCAACGCTTTGGAGTGCATCTCCTTGGCGTCATTGACCGCTTGGTTGGCAAGGCTCAACCGGATAGCGTCGTCTTGATGTATTTGCGCATATTGGCGCAGCATCTGTAGGGCTTGTGGCGAACCGACGCGCGCCAGTTTTTGAAGCTGCGCTTCTTCCCGTGCAATGTTTTCGTGCAGCATGACAGTACCTTATTGCATTCTGGCAAGAATGAGTGAAGACAATCCACGCGGTTTACGAATAATACCGCCTTTTGCTTTAATCGGCGTAGACGAAAATAAGTTAGCCGCACCAATCGCAGCCGTACCGAAACCTGCAAGCTGTGATGCCGTACTCGGCGCTTGTTGATAAACAGCCTGCGTTTGCTGGGTCAACGGCACTCCACGCAACACGTTTGAAAGTTGCCCAATCTGTTGGAATGGGAAGTTCTGCTGGTTGATGAAGTCGTTGTAGTTCTGCGTAAGCTGCTGCTGGTTATAGTTTTGCGCCTGCACGCCCATCTGATTCTGAGCGTTGGCAATATTCATCTGTTGCTGGTTATACATGCCACTCAAGTTACCGTAGTTCTGCATGCCCTGCATGCCGGCTTGAAGAGCTTGTAACCCGTAACCCGCGCCGTATTGATTGGCCTGCTCTTGCAACTGATTAGCAGCTTGACCGTATTGCGCCCTGTTTGCTGCCGCTGCCATGCTCTGACCATAGCCGTACTGATTGGCTTGTTCTTGTTGTTGCTGCGTAGTAAGCCCTGCCTGCTGATTAGCCAACTGCGCCTGCAATGCCTGCTGGTTGTACATCTGCTGTACGCCCAGATTAGCTGCAAGATTCTGCTGCCCAACAGTAAGTCCGGCTTGTTGATTTGCAAGGTTTGCTTGTTGGCTAAGTTGCGCGTTTTGCAGATTTGACGCTTGGTTGAACTGCCCCTGCTGCAAACCGTACTGACCAGCAAGTGCTTGATTAGAGAGTGCGAATTGATTCGCGGCCTGTTGATTAGCGAGGTTAGCTGCTTGCCCAAACTGACCTTGCTGCAAACCGTACTGTCCGGCAAGTGCTTGATTAGAGAGCGCAAACTGGTTAGCTGCCTGCTGATTAGCGGCATTAGCTGCTTGGTTCATTGAGCCTTGCTGCAACCCATACTGCCCCGCAAGTGCTTGATTAGAGAGCGCAAACTGGTTAGCCGCTTGCTGATTAGCAGCATTAGCTGCTTGGTTCATTGAGCCTTGCTGCAACCCGTACTGCGCACCGTACTGCTGATTAGCCAATGCAATTTGATTAGCCGCTTGCTGATTAGCAGCATTAGCTGCTTGGTTCATTGAGCCTTGCTGCAACCCATATTGCGCGCCATACTGCTGATTAGCCAATGCAATTTGATTAGCTGCTTGCTGATTAGCAGCATTAGCTGCTTGGCTCATTGAGCCTTGCTGCAACCCGTATTGGCCAGAAAGTGCCTGATTAGCCAGTGCAATTTGGTTCGCTGCCTGTTGATTAGCAGCATTAGCTGCTTGGTTCATTGAGCCTTGCTGCAACCCGTACTGCGCGCCGTATTGTTGATTAGCCAAAACCGCTTGTTGCTGATTAGCAAGATTGGCCAAGCCCATCTGTTGATTCATTGAGCCTTGCTGCAACCCGTACTGAGCGCCATACTGCTGATTATTCGCCGCAGCCTGCTGCGCAAGTTGCGCATTTTGCAAAGCAAGCGCCTGATCCATTGTGCCTTGCTGCAAACCGTACTGTCCTGCAAGCGCCTGATTAGCGAGCGCTGTCTGTTGTTGATTGGCAAGGCTGGCCAGCCCCATTTGCTGGTTCATCTGGCCTTGTTGTAGCCCGTACTGCGCACCGTATTGCTGGTTGTTAGCTGCGGCCTGTTGCGCAAGCTGAGCATTTTGAAGTGCCGTCGCTTGGTTCATCGTGCCCTGCTGCAAGCCATACTGGTTTAGTGCGGCTTGGTTAGCAGCGTTGGCTGCTTGGCTCATTGAGCCTTGCTGAAGACCGTATTGACCCTGCAACGATTGGTTAGCCAGTGCAATTTGATTGGCTGACTGTTGGTTTGCTGCACTGGCTGATTGCTGCAACTGTGCGTTTTGAAGACCGTATTGTCCGGTCAGCGATTGATTAGCCAGTGCAATCTGATTGGCCGATTGTTGATTTGCCGCATTAGCTGCTTGTTGTAGTTGCGCGTTTTGCAGACCGTATTGTCCGATCAACGCTTGATTAGCGAGCGCAGTCTGTTGGCGATTGGCGACGTTACCCATCGCCATCTGCTGTTCCATTGTCCCCTGCTGCAAACCGTATTGATTTGCTGCGGCTTGGTTTGCCGCACTGGCGGCTTGTTGCAACTGTGCGTTTTGGAGGCCGTACTGAGCGCCATACTGCTGATTATTAGCGGCGGCCTGCTGTTGCAGTTGTGCGTTTTGAAGCACTGTGGCCTGATCCATCTGCCCTTGGGACAGCCCGAATTGGTTTAATGCGTTTTGATTGGCCACCTTGGCAGCTTGCCGCATTGCAGCATTTTGCAAATTTACTTCCTGATTAAGCTGGGCTTGCGTAATCCCGTATTGCCCCTGTAGCGACTGATTAGAAAGTTGTTGCTGTTGTAGAAGTTGTGCGTTTTGCAGCGCCGTATTGTACTGCTGCGTTTGATTAAATTTGCTTGTGTCAATACCAGCAGATTGATTAGCAAGCAATGCTTGCAATCCGGTTTGTTGGTTTAATTGTTGTGCAGTCAGTCCAGTCTGTGCGCCAAGACCTTGGGTCTGAAGCAATGCGCTCAGATTTTGAACACCAGTTTGTTGCTGAACCTGTTGGTTAGCCAGCGCCGCTTGAAGCGCGGCTTGTTGTTCAGTATTAAACTGCCCTTGTGCTGATTGGAACGCTGATTGCAAACCTTGAGCTTGAATATCACCTTTCTGGGTAGCCAGATTGCGCGCCGCTTCAGCATTCTCAATAGCTTGGCGTGTGCCCCCAAAAGCCCCAGCTTGAGCAAAACCTGCGCCACGTTTAGTCGAGGCAATATCTGCTTGGCGTTGTGCTTCACGTTGCTGAATATCCACCACACTTTGCATGTAGGGGGACATGTAGGCGTTGGCTGCTCCGGGCTGCGTAAACGAACCTGTGCCTACATTTGCAGCCGCCTGCATCTGCAAACGCTCAAGCGGCAACGCTTGTACCCGTTCAGCAGCAGCACGCTCAAACCCAATATCTTGCGGCGTGTAATTGAGCTGTTGCCCTTGATAAAGAGGGACTTCGCCAAGCAGACTGTATTCCGCTTGCTCCGCTTGCATTTGAGCAACTTGACCAAGCTGCGTTTGCCGCGCTTGTGCAGCCGCCATCTCTGGCGAAGCACCAAGCTGCGCAGCATTCATGGTTGCCGCATTACCTAAACGTGCAGCCGTGCCCATTTGGGCTTCGCTTAGTGGGGCGTTGCCTAATTGCGCCGCTCGCATTTGAGCGGCGCGGGCTTGTGGAGACGCGCCAAGCTGCGCTGCTTGCATCTGAGCGGCACGGGCTTCTGGAGACATGCCAAGCTGCGCGGCGTTCATTGACGCCGCATTACCTAGCTGTGTTTGCGCAGCCTGCGCTGCCCGCATTTCTGGCGAAGCCGCAAGAAGAGACGCCACCCCTGTTTGTGCGGCTGAAGTTGGGGCGTTGCCTAGACCTGTACGCGCTGCTTGCGCAGCACGCATTTCAGGAGAAGCATTAAGAAGCGAAGCAACCCCGGTCTGGCCGCTAACAGTAGGCGCCATGCCCATCTGCGCAGCCTGCATTGCTTGAGCTATAGCTGTTGGGGAAGCCCCCATCTGCGCAGCCTGCATTGCTTGAGCTATAGCTGTTGGGGAAGCCCCCATCTGCGCAGCCTGCATTGCTTGCGCTATAGCTGTCGGAGAAAGCCCCATCTGCGCAGCCTGCATCGCTTGGGACGTAGCTGTCGGAGAAAGCCCCATCTGCGCGGCCTGCATCGCTTGGGACGTAGCTGTTGGAGAAAGCCCCATCTGCGCAGCCTGCATCGCTTGGGACGTAGCTGTCGGAGAAACCCCCATCTGCGCAGCATTTGCAGTAGCCCCCTGCACATTTTGGGGGCCTTGCATCTGGAAATATTGGGCGTTCTGCGGACTTACCCCTTGGTAGCTAAACTGCCCCGGCTGATAAGCTCCCGGCGCTGTGTACTGGTTGCCATAAGCGGTTGGGTTGTACCGAGACTGCCCTGCCTGCGCAGCCAAGTTGTACATGTTCTGAAGCGAGTTACCTGCTTCAGCGCCAAGACCCATGTTCTGGATCGTGTTGTACGCCTGCTGACTAAGCACGTCCGGGCCAGCAATCCGTTGGCCTTGGTATGTCTGATAGGGTTTAAGTCCAGATACTTGCGGTTGACCATTAGAGTCAAGGAGTAACTGCCCGTTAGCATCGCGCTTATAGTCGTAAATTGCCCCTTCAGTAGCGCCAAGCATGCGCTCAACCTGCGCACGTGCGTAGTCAGGGATCGACGTTTGCGTTTGAACAATTTGTTGTGGATCTGCCATGACTATTCCTTATGCGGGCAGCAGGCTTTCTGCATTTGTATCGGTAGCTACGCGGTGTTTGCCGGTTGTTTTGCTTCTTGCGCGCTGCACGCGGTCCATCATTGCGTATAGTTTACGCGCACCCGCTTCAGTTGAGCCATTGCCAATCTCAGACACGATGCGTGCCGGTACAACAAATTCCCCATCGGCTAGCCGCGCGGGTTGGCGATCCCCAATCATTGCCGGGATGTTGTCAGATACGCCATCACCGGGGCCGCGAAGTAAGCGCCCACCATCAGAGTAACCACCCAGCGTCCCTAAACCGCCTTGGTTAAAAGCCACAACGCCACCTGTCGCAGCTTTGTATGGCTCGGGCACATCATAGGTATCGTTGAAGTAGCGCGCTTCCCCTTGCCCAGTATATGGCGTTGGGTTTTGTTTGCGGTTGAGAATGATCGGGCGGATCATGGCTTGTGGAGTAACGCTGCCTAGCGTTGGCATCTTGGTCGTCTGATTCGCTTGGATGCCCGCCATGATCGGAAGTGCCGTGGCTGCTAGCATACCCGCGCCTTTCATTGTGCTGCCACCACCAAGAGTGTTAAGCGCTGAACCGGGGTTGTTCATTGCAGACGTAAAGCCCCCGGTTAATTTGTCATACGGCGACATACCTGCGGCTGCGGCTCTGCCTTGTTGTGCTGCATACTCCGCAGCCATTTGTGGACTTGCTGAACCTTCTGTTGCTAGTGCGGCATCGTATGCAGATTTTGTCGCAGCTTGTGACGCAGCGTCTGCTCCAATATTGGACAGCCCGCTACTAAGACTTGCCCCACCGTACGCACCCAACCCGGCCATGAGTCCTTTCTGCAAGCTACCAGTAGCCAGAGCGCCAATCCCACCAGTAACTAGTCCAGCCGCAGCCGCGTTGGATATGCCGCCCATCATTGTCCCAAGTCCGGGCACAAAATAATCAAGAGCAAATCCGGCCAGCGGAGCGGCAATTGGTTTGATTGCTTTCCAAGCACTGCTGAAGATGTTCGCTTCCGGCAGACCCGTGTGTGGGTTAATTGTCAGCGAGCCGCCATGGGCCATGGCTAAGCGTTGGAGTCCGTGCACCTCGTCTGGCGTTACGTGCATAAGCATCGAGTCGCCGTTGCGACCATAGCCAGCCATGTGATGGGCAAGATTTTGTAGGCTCATGATTACGTCGCTGTGTTACTAATTAAAATGCCTTGCAAAATTAAACCAACAGAGTGTGTTCCTGATGCGGTTGAAAATTGCCATTGGATGTCTGTTTTTTGTGTGTATGGAAACGGGTTTACTCTAGGAACTTGATATCTTTGGTCCCAAGCTGTTTGCAATACTGTTAGAGTAACTGGGTTTGTTTGAGCGTTGTTTGTGCTTTTAACTTGGTAGTTAATTGCGTTTCCGGGCGCGGCATCTCCGTTAAACGCATTAATGGATATCAAGTACATTGTGTATCCATTTGGTACAGAGTACACGGCAGCTTGCGACCTTCCCACCCCTGTTGAAATTTGCGAGTAAGTAACCCCACCATTCTTGGCTGTAATTGTTCCTACGTTAGTAGTTTGACCAGTCCCTGTACTAGTCATAATCATGTTGTTAATGCGGAGAAACTGATTGGTTGTAGTTACGCCTGTTACGCCGTTTAGCGTTACTGTTTCTGTTATGGCATCCCAACTTGAATTAAGTC
>Ga0209499_1001261_pt1 | contig 17923 bp, 17 predicted proteins | sample C_130208_EF_Meta_FD_187306 | JGI IMG/M metagenome (GOLD analysis project Ga0209499, IMG submission 187306) | Freshwater microbial communities from Lake Croche, Canada to study carbon cycling - C_130208_EF_MetaG (SPAdes) (version 2) | ecosystem: Environmental > Aquatic > Freshwater > Lake...
CAAGAATGGGATAAATAGCGAATCCTAAAACAAGAAATAGGCCTACAAAATAAAGAGCCATTAATCCCATAAAGACCTTAAGCACCAAATTGGTTCCAAACGAAGCCGAACGCGAAAAAGACTTCCATTCTAAACGGATAAAATGTTTGAACATAGTTGATTATTTTGGTTGAAGTATTAGTTTATAAATTTAGTAAAATGTTACAAAATATTTAAAAATACAGTCGATTTCATACCTTTGCAAAAAATAAAATCCAATGGCCTCTTTTTATAAATTACAAATCAAAGAAATTAAACGCGAAACCATTAATGCAGTTTCTGTGGTTTTTAATGTTCCTTCCGAATTACAATCTGCCTATCAATTTATTGCGGGTCAATATATCAATTTGAAATTAACGCTAGACGGAAAAGAAATTCGTCGTGCCTACTCCATTTGTTCGTCTCCCAATAGTGGTGAATTACGCATAGCCATTAAAGCAGTAAAAAATGGTCTTTTTTCAAAATTCGCTAACGAAAATCTTAGCGTTGGCGACCTATTAGAGGTTGGCCAACCGGAAGGAAAGTTTACTTTTGAACCTAATGTCGAAAGACAAAAGAATTATGCAGCACTTGTTGCCGGAAGCGGAATTACTCCGGTAATGTCTATCATGCAATCGGTTTTAGAAAACGAACCTAAGAGTTCTTTTGTTTTGCTTTATGGCAATAAAACTTCCGAAGAAACTATTTTTCACGAACAGTTGCACCAATTACAATTAAAATATGTTGGGCGCTTTTTCGTGAATTATATTTTCAGCCAAACTAAAGTAGAAAATGAACTTTTTGGAAGAATTGATAAATCAAATATAAATTTTGTTTTGAACAACAAACACAAGGAAAAAGAATTCGATAAATTCTATTTGTGTGGTCCTGAAGAAATGATTAATCTAGCAACGGCTGTTTTAAAAGAACACAACGTTGCTGATAAAAACATAAAATTCGAATTATTCACTTCTTCATCAACTGAAAATTCCGAAGCAAGTTCGCACGGTGGACATACTACAATTACCATTTTAGTTGACGACGAGGAAACTACTTTTGAAATGAGTCAGAAACAAACCATTTTGGAAGCTGCTTTAAAACAAGGCATCGATGCGCCTTATTCTTGTCAAGGCGGAATTTGCAGCAGTTGCTTGGCACGAATTTCTAAAGGAACTGCTGAAATGAAAAAAAATTCTATTCTAACCGATAAAGAAGTCGCTGATGGATTGGTATTAACGTGTCAAGCGCATCCAAAATCTAGCGAGATTTTTGTGGATTTTGATGATGTGTAATTAATTTTTGGCGGTCTTTCAGTCGCAACTTTCAGATACTGCTAACTGCGACTGAATACTGAACACTACTTTCTCTACAGAAATTGTTCGCATAGCAGCTTCATAGCCAGCAACTTTTTTATTACCATAAATAGACGTAGGCAATAAAGGATATTGTTTTCTATCTGAAACCAAACAATTTTCTTCTGGTTGATTATAAGGTGCAAAGCCCGCATAAGGATGCGTAGCACCCCAAAGGGTTATCGTTTTTACTCCATACATCGCTGCAAGATGTCCGTTACCACTATCCATTGAAACCATTACATCTAAATTAGAGATAAGCTGCAATTCTGCTTTAAATGAGATGACTTTAGTAAAGTTATATACATTTTCAAGACCCGCTGCCATTTTATCCAACGCTACTTTTTCATGGTTGCCCCCACCAAAAAGAGCAATCTTAACTGATTTTTCTTTAGAAAGTTCTTCAATAACTTGTTTCATTAAATCTAATGGGAAGGTCTTGCTTTTGTAATGTGCAAATGGAGCAATTCCAATCCATTTGCAATTTTTATCGCCTATTATTTGTTTTACTTCTTCCGATAAAACTAATGGTTTTAAAAAAAGTGGAGTACTTAAATCAAGAGTATATCCTAGCTTTTTAAAAGTGTCTACATGTCTTTCAACCATAGATTTTAAAGGTTTAAATTCTTTGTTAGCTAAACTAGTTAAAGCGTTCTTTTCTTTTCTTCCTTTATCAGTAAAAGCGGATTTTTTTCCCGATAAAGAAAACAAAAAGCGAACCATTTTAGAACGAAGAACATTATGTAAATCGGCAATTAAATCAATCTGATTGTTTTTTAAATCTCTATACAATCTGTAAATTCCAAGAAGTCCTTTATGACTATGATTGGTATGCACGGATAAAAAAGTCACATTTGGAATGTTCTTAAAAATAGGTTTATAAAAAGGCCGTGAAACCACAATTACTTTCACGTTTGTATATTGCTTTACTAGAGCTAAAATAACAGGTACCGTCATGGCAACGTCACCCATTGCAGACAGTCGGATAACTGCTATATTTTTGATTTTATGGGACAAATTTTGTAGTATTTTATTTCTTATTCTGATATAGAACTGGATTCAAATCATCATCGTTGTACATTTTCATTTGTTTGTAAACTTTCATGAATTTATCTCCATTTTCAATGTCGGTTAATAAATCATCAATTGCGGTCGATAAATCGGTTTTTTGTTCCAAAAGCACGTTCAACTTTTCTTGACATTTATCTCTATGTTCTTGCGAAGCTTCAGTTCGAATAGCCTCTTCATTCATGTGATAAATTTTTAATGCCAAAATTGACAATCGATCTAAAGTCCAAGCTGGAGATTCTGAATTGATTTTTGCAGTAGTTTTTACTTCAACAGCAACATATTTTTGCAGAAAGTAACTATCTATATATTCTACCATATCCGTGCGTTCTTGATTGGAAGCGTCAATCTTTCTTTTCAAAGTCAATGCTGCAACAGGGTCAATATTTGGATCACGAATAATGTCTTCATAGTGCCATTGAACGGTGTCAATCCAATTTTTAAAATACAATAAATGTTCAATTTTATCTTTCGAATAGGGATTATTTAAGGGCTGGTTTACATTGTCGTAAACATGATAATCCTTAATACATTGTTCAAATATAGAATAGGCAAATTTTGAAAACATAATGTTTAATTTTATTTTATTTCATACAATTCGACCAAAAGGTCTCAATTGCAAAGATAGTTTTTATACTTTTAACCTGAAAATTGAAAATTGAAACTTTATGATCTTACACTATATTTCTGAAAACAACAGTATTCTTAACCATTTTTTGGCTGAAATTCGTGATGTAGTAATACAAAAAGACAGCAAGCGTTTCAGAAAAAACATTGAGCGTATTGGTGAAATTATGGCTTATGAATTGAGTAAAACGCTAGAATATAAAGCTATTGATGTGCAAACACCACTTGGCATAAAACATACAACAACTATAGCCGACAATGTAGTTTTATGTTCGATTCTTAGAGCTGGATTGGCTTTGCACACAGGCTTCATGAATATTTTTGACAATGCTGAAAACGGTTTTGTATCAGCTTACCGTCATCATCCAAATAATGACGATTCTTTTGAAATTTTAGTGGAATACCAAGCCGCTCCCTCCATTGAAGATAAAAATTTAATTCTTATTGATCCTATGTTAGCAACCGGTCAATCAATTTTGGCTGTTTTAAATAAATTACATTTGGAGCAAAAACCAAAAGTGATTCATATTGCAGTGGTTATAGCAGCTCCCGAGGGAATTACTTATTTACAGAAAAATCTTCCGAGTAATTGTCACTTATGGGTGGCGGCTCTTGATGAAAAATTGAATGAAAAAAACTACATAATACCAGGTCTTGGCGATGCTGGAGATTTAGCTTACGGAAGTAAATTATAACTGCGAAAAAAAACAGAAAAATCCACAAATAATAGAAACCAGTAAAATAATTTCTTGTTGAAATTTATTTTGCAAATACTCAATAGTATTGGTTGCTATAATTGCCATTGGTAAAAAAGTAAATATCAAAAGTTCATTGCTTTTATTGGTAGAAATTAAAAAAATTATTATTCCAATTAAAGCTGAAAAAATAACTTTCTTATAAGATGCTTGAAGGTTTAACGGTTTATTGGTGAGTGTGAAAATAAAAGGAACTATAAAAAACAGGATGAATACATTATATGTTGAAAAAGCTAAATTTTGATATTTATTTTTAAAATAATCGATTTGAAAATCCATCGCATTTGATTGTAAATACGTATTTAAAGCGGTTTTATCAAAAACTAAATCATACAAAACAAAAATCACAGCTATTGCAAAAAATGACACAAATGGAATCAACCAATTTCTGTAATCTCTAGATACATGAAAAATAATTGAGAGATAAACCACAACTATAAAAAGGATACACCAAAAGTGGAACAAACTTGCTACAAATACCCATAGTGCTGCATCAAATATTTTTTCTTTTGGAGCTTTCAATGTTTGCAGAGAAACTAACCTTCTCATGGATAAAATAATAAAAAAATTAGCCAAAAGCAGGCTATTATTATTCATAACATTTGGAAAAAATAATAATAAAAGAAAGAAAAATAAAATAGTATAAGAACTGTTTTTAGTTAGTGCATTTTTTTTTACAATAAAATTTGAAAGAAATAAAAAAGCAAATAAAAGCACTATTGATAAGGCTTTGTGTAACATTTGCGTGTAGAGATTTACTCCGTTTGCACAATTAAATTGGTATAAAAAATAGAATAAAACCATCATTATTCCCATTAAAGAATAATTAATTGGTGTTGATTTTTTAAAAATGCTTGTAATCATAAGGATATTTTATACTTTTGTGGATGTAAATATAATACATGTTTAAAGATGAAAGCATTTTTTGAAGCTATACAGTCACTTTTTGTAGATTTTTTATTTAAACCACTGGATTGGTTGCGTGCATTAGAGTTAGACAATTGGTGGTTAGCCAATATTGTTAGTTGGACTTTAATGGCGGTTTGCGCTAGATATGTAATCTATTGGTGTAAAGAATTACAAAAACACCAAAAAAACAACGAAGAAAACCAAGATACAACGGCACATTCGTTCTTAAAGTAAGTCGAAACCGATATCTTTTCTAAAATACATCTTATCAAAATGTAGCTTTTCTATGTTTTGATAAGATTTTTTTATGGCCTCTTGAAAGCTATCTCCAAACGATGTAACGGCAATAACACGTCCGCCATTAGTGACTACTTTTTCGTTTTCTAATTTCGTTCCTGCATGAAAAATAATTGAATCTTCTATGTTTTCTAATCCAGAAATCTCAAATCCTTTATCATAATTTTCTGGATACCCCCCCGAAACTAGCATAATTGTTGTGGCGCTTCTTTCGTCAATTTCCAAAGAAACTTCATCCAAAGTTTGATTTCCAACCGCTTGAAAAAGTTCTACTAAATCACTTTTCAATCTCGGAATAACTACCTCAGTTTCTGGATCGCCCATTCTTACATTGTACTCAATAACAATTGGATCTCCTTTAACATTTATTAATCCAATGAAAACAAAACCTTTATATTCAATTCCGTCTTTTTGTAAGCCCGCAATGGTTGGCTTTACAATTCGAGTTTCGATTTTTTCCAACAAAATTGCATCTGCAAATGGCACTGGGGAAATTGCTCCCATTCCGCCTGTATTTAAACCCGTATCGCCTTCGCCAATGCGTTTATAATCTTTAGCTGTTGGCAGTATTTTATAATTTTTTCCATCGGTTAAAACAAAACAACTCAGCTCAATTCCATCCAAAAATTCTTCAATCACCACTTTGGCGCTTGCAATTCCAAATTTCTCGTGAACCAACATGTTTTTTAATTCGGCTTTTGCTTCTTCTATATCATTAATAATTAAAACCCCTTTTCCAGCAGCCAATCCGTCTGCTTTTAAAACATAAGGCGGTTGAAGCGTTTCTAAAAAAGCACACCCATTTTCAAACGTTTCTTTTGTAAAACTATCATATGCGGCAGTAGGAATTTTATGTTTAATTAGAAATTCTTTGGCAAATTCTTTACTTCCTTCCAATTGGGCACCTAGTTTTGATGGACCAATTACTGGAACGTGACCTAATTCGGAATTCTCCTTGAAGAAATCATAAATCCCTTGAACCAATGGGTCTTCAGGTCCTACCACAACCATGTCTATTTTTTCTTGTAAAACAAATTTTTTTAGTGCCTGAAAATCTAAAATATTTAGGTTCACATTTATAGCTATTTGAGATGTTCCTGCATTTCCAGGAGCTACAAAAAGTTTAGAGCATCCAGAACTTTGTAACATTTTCCATGCTAAAGCATGTTCTCTTCCTCCTGAACCTAAAAGTAAAATTGTCATTGTGTTGTGCTATTAGTTGTGATGCAAAAATATAATATTCAAAACAAGTATATTTGAAAAAAAATTGTTTTTTTATTTTTTTAGCTAAATTTGTTTAAACTTTAATACTTAAATATGAAAAAATTATTACTTACTTTGTTACTCAATGCTTCTATTTCGAGTTTTGCACAATCTTGGGATACACAAGCTTCTGGATTTACAAGTCCTTCAAGAGGTATTAGTAAATTAGAAATTATTGATGCTAATACCTTATGGGGATTAGCATATGATGGAACTGCTGCTGCTGCAAACGTTCAAGAATTCACACTTACTACAAATGGTGGTGCAACATGGACTCCAGGAGTTATTAATGTGGGTGACGTAACCTACCAAATTGTAAATTTAAGTGCGATTGATGCAATGACAGCTTGGGCTGGAGCAATAAACCCTTCTGTAACAGGAGTTACAGATCCAAATGATGGAATTGGAGTTATTTATAAAACAACAGATGGCGGCGCAACTTGGGTTAGGCAAAATGCTACAGGTTTTCAGACAGTAGGCACTGTTAATTCTTTTTTAGATGGAGTACATTTCTTTGATGCAAACAATGGTTTGGCGTTTGGAGATCCCATAGGAACTACTTTTGAGATTTATACAACTAGTGATGGTGGCGCTACATGGACACCAGCAACTAGTCCTGCAGTTGTTGCAAATGAGTATGGATATACTGGAAATTTTGTAGCGGCTGGAAACTCATTTTGGTTTACAACTAGTAAGGGTAAGATATACAAAACTACCGACAAAGGACTTACTTGGACGAAATTAAATTCTCCATTAAGCGATTTTGGAGCTCAAGTTACTACAACACACATTGGAAGTCTTTACTTTACAGATAACAATACCGGTATTATTGTAGGAGCTAAAAATTATGTTGCTGCAACTGCAACTGCAGCTGCTACTGGAACATTTAAGATTTACACAACTACAAACGGAGGTACTACTTGGTCTACAGGGGTAACATATACAGGATTTAGAAACATGTGTTACATTCCAGGTACTACTAAAATTGTTGCTACTTCTGCATTAACTACTACTACAACTAGCGATGGATCTTCATATAGTATGGATAATGGAGTAACTTGGACTACAATTGAAACTGGTACTCAAAGACTTCCACCTACTTTCCTAAATGAGACAACCGGTTGGTGTGGAGGATTTAATACTGATCCTTTTACTGGAGGAGTGTATAAATTTAATGGAAATTTATTTAACCCAACTTTTAATGCCGCAAAAAGCTTTGTTGTGTCTCCAAATCCAGCTGATTCTATAGTTTCTATTTCGTCTTCTTTAGTGGATTCATTCTCTTTGAAAATAGTAGATTTATCAGGAAAAGTTATTCTTGAAAAAGAGATAAATGGTATAGAAAACACTTTAGATATTTCTGCATTAAACTCGGGATTGTATTTCTTTAATTTCACTTCAGATTCAAAATCAGAAACTGTAAAAATTATTAAAAATTAATTCGAAATAAATAGTATTTTTAAGGGCTGACTTTTTTAGCCCTTTTTTATTTATAACTATGTTTTCAATCTTTAATTTATCCCTTTTTTTAAATGGCTTTCCATTAAAGGATGCTCAAAAAGATTTAAAAAAAATACAAGCAATTTCAGAAGTAGATTTTGAAAAATATACTATGGATAAAAGAAAAGAAATTGTGAACTTTCATTTAAAAAAAAATAGCTTTTATTCAGAGTTGGCTGGCAAAGAGGAATTCAAAAATTGGGAAGCACTTCCAATTTTGACAAAAAAAGATTTTCAAAAACCTTTATTTGAAAGGCTATCTAAAGAATACAAAGAAAAGTATTACACTAACAAGACTTCGGGTTCTAGCGGCGTGCCTTTTATTTTTGCAAAAGACAAGTATTGTCATTCGCTCACCTGGGCAATAATTCAAGATCGTTTTGGTTGGTTTGGAATGGATTTTAATTCTTCTTTACAGGCCCGTTTTTACGGAATTCCTCTAGATATTATTGGAAACACCAAAGAACGAATCAAAGATTTCTTTAGTAAAAGATATCGTTTTCCGGTTTTTGATTTATCCGAAGCTGTTTTGGAACAAGTATTGGTGAAATTTCAAAAAAAGAAATTCGATTACATCAATGGATACACAAGCTCTATCGTTTTATTTGCTAAATTTTTAAAACAAAAAAACATTGTTTTAACAGCTGCTTGCCCAACTTTAAAATGTTGTGTTGTGACTTCAGAAATGTTATTTGAAGAAGATAAAGTTTTAATGGAAAAACAATTTGGGGTTCCGGTTATCAATGAATATGGGGCTTCCGAACTGGATTTGATTGCATTTCAAAATCCAAAAGGCGAATGGCAAGTCAATTCCGAAACCCTTTTTGTAGAAATTTTAGACATAAATAATAAAGTGTTGCCAAATGGAAAAGAAGGTAGAATCGTAATAACGTCTTTATATAACAAAGCACATCCTTTCATTAGATATGATATTGGCGATATTGGAACTTTAGATGAAAAAAGCACATTTAAAAAACCAATTCTAAAAAATTTAATCGGTCGAACCAATGATATTGCCATTCTGCCAAGCGGAAAAAAATCTCCTGGTTTGACTTTTTATTACATAACTAAAAGCATTATTGAAGATGATGGAAATGTAAAAGAATTTGTAATAAAACAAACTAAAATTGATACTTTTGAAGTAGAATATGTGAGTGAAAGTACCTTAACCATCAAACAACTTGATAGTATTGAAACTAGCATTGGGGCCTATTTAGAACCTGGATTAACCTTCTCTTTTAACCGAAAAGAAAAACTAGAACGAAGTAAAAGCGGAAAATTGAAACAGTTTGTTTCATTAGTAAATTGATATGAAAATAACTTTAATTGCAGGCGCAAGACCCAATTTTATAAAAATCGCACCCATTATCAAAGCGATTGAAAAAAAACAATCGGAACGAGCAACTATCTCCTACCGATTGGTTCATACTGGTCAGCATTATGATAAAAATCTCAGTGATACTTTTTTTAACGAATTAAATATCCCGCATCCGGATGTAAATTTAGACGTGAAAAGCGGTTCGCAAGCCGAACAAACTGGCGCAATTATGATTGCTTTTGAAAAAGAATTACTGCAAAACCCCTGTGATTTGGTTTTAGTTGTTGGGGACGTTAATTCGACTATGGCGTGTGCGATTGTCGCCAAAAAAATGAACATCAAAGTAGCTCATGTTGAAGCGGGAATTCGTTCTGGTGACCTGAAAATGCCTGAAGAAATCAATAGAATTGTGACCGATAGCATTACCGATTATTTCTTTACAACTTCTAAATCGGCATCGGAAAATTTAATAAAAAATGGGGTAAAATCCACTAACATACATTTTGTTGGTAATGTGATGATTGATACTTTATATGAAAATTTTAATAGATTTTTTGCTCCAAGTTTTTGGAAGGAATTACGATTAGAGTCTGGAAATTATATTATATTAACCTTACACAGGCCATCAAATGTAGATGAAGAAAAATCGTTAATTAATTTATTAGAAGGAATCGATCAAATGGTGGGCAAAAAAAAAATTATTTTTCCAATTCATCCTCGAACGAAAGCCATTTTAGGTGGTTGTAACTTAGAATTAAAAAATATACTATTTATTGAACCTATGGGGTACTTGAATTTTATGTATTTGATTAAAAATAGTTTTGCGGTAATTACCGATTCGGGGGGAATTTCAGAAGAAACTACGGTTTTAGGCATTCCGTGTTTCACTTTTCGAACTTCAACCGAACGCCCAGAAACTATTGAAACTGGAACTAATACTTTGGTTGGTGATTCTATCGAAAATCTGGTGAATTTATTTGGTGAATTTATTCAAAATGGTTCCAAAAAAGGAAGTATTCCAGATCTATGGGATGGAAAAGCGTCTGAACGAATTATTGATATACTCTTAAAAAATACACCTGTTAATAAAATTCCTAAGGAATGACAAAAGAGTGAAAAAAGATACTGAATCAAGTTCATCCTAAATGAAAGAAATCCTAATCATATCCAACTATTATCCTCCAGAAAAAGGTGCGGCTGCCAATAGAATTGAGCAGTTAGCATTAAAATTACAACAAATTAATTACAACGTTTCGGTGATTTGCCCTTTAGGGAATTATCCAAAAGGGGAGCTGTTTCCTGAGTATAAAGGTAAATTTTGGGTGACGGAAAATCAGAATAATATCGCTGTAAAACGGTTTTGGATTTATCCTAGTGTGAGTAAAAATTTGATAATTAGAGTTTTTTCGGTTTTGTCATTTGCTTTCAGTTTATTTTTTTATTTATTGTTCAAAAAAACACCAAAAAAAGTGGTAGTTCAATCGCCACCATTATTACTTTCTTTTATTGCGGTTTTTATTCTTTCTTTAAAAAAGAAAATTATAATAGTAAATATTTCCGATTTATGGCCATTAGCAGCCCTAGAATTAAAAGCTATCAAAAAAAACTCTATTTCACATAAATTCTCCTTGTTTTTTGAACAATTTATTTATAAAAAATCGACTGTAATTCTAGGTCAATCTAATGAAATTATTACTCATGTAAATTCCATATTACCTGATAAAAAATGTTTCTTATTTCGCAATTTTCCTGATCATAAAGAGGGAAGTTTCGATTTAATTACCGTTGAAAACGAACCTATAAAAATCTTTTATGCAGGACTATTAGGAATTGCTCAAGGTGTTTTAGAATTGTGTCAAAAAATTGAATTAAACGGCTTAAATATTGAACTTCATATATTTGGTGATGGTGCTGAAAAGAGTCAAATTGAAACATTAATATTGTCTAAAGAAGTTAAAAATATTTTTTTTCACGGCATGATGGAACGAAATAATCTTATTGAAAAATTAAAATCATTTGACATTGCGATTGTTCCATTAAAAGTTAGAATTTATGGCTCGGTTCCTTCGAAGATTTTTGAATATGGCGCACTTGGTTTTCCTATTCTTTACTTTGGTGGTGGCGAAGGCGAAAATATTGTAATTGAAAATTCTATGGGTTGGATTGCTTCGGTTGAAAATTATGAAGATTTGAATGAAAAATTAGCAGTTATATCTATAATGAGTAAATCTGATTTATTATTTCTGAAAAAAAAGATTTTTACCCAAACTCAAATGGTTTTTAATCTAGACAATCAAATGGAAGAATTGATAAATAAAAAGGTGTTTTAATACGCTTTTTCATCGCCTTTAAAAATATTTATGACAGTTTGTATAATAATTTTAATATCCATTAATAGCGACCAATTTTCAATATAAAAAACATCATAATTAATTCTATTTTTCATTTCTTCATCGCTTTCAATCTCTCCTCTAAAACCTTTAACTTGTGCTAATCCTGTTATACCTGGCTTGACATGATGACGCATCATGTATTTATTAATTCGACTTCCGTAAACTTTGTTTTGAGACCAAAGATGTGGTCTTGGACCTACTACAGACATTTCGCCAATTAAAACATTTAAGAATTGAGGCATTTCATCTATGCTAGTTTTTCTAATAAATCTCCCAATTCTTGTTACTCTAGGGTCATTTTTAGAGGCCTCTATTTCTGTTGTTTCATTAATCTTCATAGATCTAAATTTATAACAAAAAAATTCTTTTTCATTTATTCCTGGTCTACCTTGCTTGAAAAAAACAGGGCCTTTGGATTCTAATTTTATTAAAATAGCTAAAATTGGAATTAACCAAGAAAGTAAAAAAATCATTACAAATATTGAGAAAAACACATCGAAAATTCTCTTGATTAATTTGGTTATTGGGTCATCTAAATACGTTTGTTGAATGGATACTATGGGAATATAATCATAATATTCCATTTTATTATTACTAAAAAGCAATTCGTCATTTTCAGGTAAAAACTTCAATATTTTTAAGTTGTTCTCTGAAAAGTTAATTAATTTATTAATTTCACTATTGGTTAATCCAACTAAAGAAGCATATACAACATCTATGTTTTTAACTGAAGAAACTTCTAGAATTTTATCTAATTGATTTAATTTATTTGATTCTAAAAGGATTCTATTAACAACATGACAGCCATAATCCTTATTATTATTAAATAAATCATTTAATAAGTTAGCGTTTTCACCATTGCCTATTATTAAAACATTTCTAACATTCCCTCTAAAAAATGTTCTGTATTTCTTTAATGAATAATAAATACTAAGCTTAATAAAAATAATAACAAAAAAAACTAATGCTAAATAGCAAAACATAATTTTGGAGTTTTCACTTTTATTGTAAAACCCTAAAAATGAATAACAAATTATTGTAAATAATATAAATTGTTTAGCGCTTTTATTTAGTATTGATATTATTTTAGTAAAACGATATACTTCGTAAAATGACACGTTTATAGCTGTAATTATCCATGTAAAAGATACTAAGAGTAGAAAATATTTTGAGTAGAAAATATTTTGAAATACATAAAAAGCTATTAAATTAAGTACAATTAAATCTAAAGCTACGGTTATTGGTTTTAAAAATTTTGAATATCTTCCAACTTTACTTTTCATTAACTAATATATTTAGAAAAGTCTTTATGTTCTTCTTTTAGCAATTCCTCTGTTGATAAGGATTTGAAATAGTCATAAGTGATTTTCATTCCTTCTTGTCTAGAAACTTTTGCTTCCCAACCCAACAAAATTTTCGCTTTGGTTATATCGGGTTGGCGTTGTAAGGGATCGTTGATTGGTAAGGGATGAAACACTACTTTTTGATTGGTTCCTGTAAGTTTGATAATTTCATCCGCAAAATCCTTAATGGTAATTTCATCTGGATTTCCAATATTTACTGGATATACATAATCAGAATGTAATAATCTATAAATTCCTTCCACTTGGTCATCTACAAAACAAAAGGAACGGGTTTGCATTCCGTCTCCAAAAATGGTTAAATCTTCTCCACGCAATGCTTGACCGATAAAAGCTGGAATAACACGTCCGTCGTTCAGCCGCATTCTTGGTCCGTAAGTATTAAAAATTCTAACAATTCTAGTTTCTACTCCATGAAATGTATGGTAAGCCATAGTCATAGATTCCTGAAAACGCTTAGCTTCGTCATAAACACCTCTTGGTCCAATAGTGTTAACATTTCCATAATACTCTTCTGTTTGTGGATGAACTAATGGATCTCCGTATACTTCAGAGGTTGATGCTATTAGTATTCTTGCTTTTTTAACACGTGCCAAACCTAATAAATTATGCGTTCCTAAAGAACCAACCTTTAAGGTTTGTATCGGAATTTTTAAATAATCTATCGGGCTTGCCGGAGAAGCAAAATGTAAAATATAATCCAATTGCCCGGGAACATGCACAAATTTGGTGATGTCGTGATGGTAAAACTCGAAATTTTCTAATTTGAAAAGATGTTCAATATTTTTTAAATCGCCTGTAATAAGATTATCCATTCCTATTACAAAATAACCTTCCTTTATAAATCTATCACAAAGATGCGACCCTAAAAAACCTGCTGCCCCTGTAATTAATATTCGTTTCATGTTGTTATATTTTGCTTTTCTTCATTCGATGATGAATTAAACAAACAAAAAAGTAGTATGAAAAAAACGATTCCTCTTTGTCTGCAAAAAAACGATTCCGACAAAAATAACATTATCATTGTGATTGCAAAAGCAATGTGGAGAAAATCTTTTTTAGCCAATGCATTTTTAATGTTTAAAAACAACATAAATACCAAAATTAGTAATCCAAATAGTCCAAGTTCGGCAAACGTTTGGATGTATTGATTGTGAAAATTATACTCGCCGTAATCATAAAACAATTTATACTTTTTAGCTTTTTCTCTAATGTGTACTTGAGAAGCCTCAATGCCAAAACCTTTAAAAAAGATGTTGTTATCTGCTAACATTTCTTTAAAAATTCGAACTTGATAGACTCTTAATGCGGTTCCTGGAAAAAAATCAGATTCACGAAATTTTTTATTGTTCCAAGCTTCTTTTATAGAAACATTATGAATTTTACCTTTTTTTACATATTCTAACGAATTCTTAAGTGTATTATCAACAAAAGCGGTTTCGTATTCTATCATAAAACGATGTTTCACTTCTTTTACAAAAAAGATTGAAAAGAATAGAAAAAGTGAAACTGAAATAATCGTTAACGTTTTTGTGCTGGATGAAATTTTTGCAAAAAAAGCATAATAGCAGACAATGATAATAAAATCGATAGTAATTATGCTTTTTGATGATAGTAAGAACAGAAAGAGTATTAGAACCGAAAGCGCAATTTTTTCTATCGTTTTTCTATTGTTTAATTGCACAAAATAAAACAAGGCAAGCGAAGCAAAAACCGACATGTATATAGCTCCTGGATCTTCTGGCACAAGATTATTATAAAAAAAAGAACTTGTGTCATTAGTTTCAAAATAATTTAAAAATGCTTTAGTTAAATAGAAAAAGCAATACAAAATCATAGCAAAACTGTAAATTCTAAAAATAGTATTTAATCTTTCTTTATTAAATTTTGGAGAGAAAAAAAAAAGTAGTGGAATTGCAATAAATGACAATGATTTTTGGATCCCCAAAAGTGATTTTGCAATATCTAATGTCCATAACAAAGAAAATGCCATAAGTAGGAAAAAAAAAATAGGCACCAAGAAAGCTAAATTTGGAATTCTTTTGTTTTTTTTAAATAAAATAACCTCCAATAAAAATAGAATTGTTGCAACACTTACAAAGATATTTGCTAATGGTAATGTAATTAATATTAATGCTATTAAGTATTCTAAAACAGCATCTGATTTATTGTTGTAATTTTTAAGAAAACTTGAAATTGATGAATTAAAAAGGCCCATTTATAAGTTTATATATTTACAAAATTAAACTTATTGTTGAAAAGTAAAAAGGAAAAACAGGAAAATGTTTAATGAACGATTGATAATATTCTACGTCTATTTATTAAATATCTTTGGTAACTATATTTATAATTTTATTCCAGTTAATATTCCTAATAGTTTAGTTGATTTTTTTAGTGAAAGGACTCTAATTTGGTCTAAAAAACTATATTTGTAATATGAAATTTATAAAATATGAAAATAGCATTAATCACTGGGATTAACGGTCAAGATGGTTCCTATTTAGCAGAATTATTATTAGAAAAAGGATATATTGTACATGGAGTAATTAGAAGAAGTTCAACTTTCAATACAGAACGTATTGAACATTTGTATATAGACTCTTTGATTAAAGATCTTCATACTAAACAAAGAATAAAACTTCATTATGGAGACATGACAGATTCGACTAATTTAATTCGATTAATTCAACAAATTAAACCAGATGAAATTTATAATCTTGCTGCTCAATCACACGTAAAAGTTTCTTTTGAACTTCCTGAATATACTGCAGAAACCGACGGAATTGGAACCTTGAGACTTTTGGAAGCTATTAGAATTTGTGGTTTAGAACAAAAAACTAAAATCTATCAAGCTTCAACTTCTGAATTGTATGGGAAAGTTCAAGAAATACCTCAAACAGAAACTACTCCGTTTTATCCAAGAAGTCCTTATGGCGTGGCAAAAATATATGCCTTTTGGATTACAAAAAACTATAGAGAATCCTATAATATTTTTGCTGTAAATGGAATACTATTTAATCATGAATCGGAACGAAGAGGAGAGACTTTTGTTACAAGAAAAATTACCTTAGCTGTTGCGAGAATTAAAAAGGGTTTACAAGAAAAATTATATCTTGGAAACTTAAACTCATTAAGAGATTGGGGCTATGCTAAAGACTATGTAGAATGCATGTGGTTGATGCTGCAACAAGAAGTGCCTGAAGATTATGTAATTGCAACTGGTGAGCAACACTCTGTAAGAGAGTTTTGTGAATTAGCGTTTAAAGAAGCTGGAATTTCTTTAGTTTGGGAGGGTACAAATGAAAATGAAAAAGGAATTTGTAAAGAAACAAGAAAAGTCTTAATTGAAGTAGATCCAAATTATTACAGACCTTCTGAAGTTGAAACCTTACTTGGAGACCCAAGTAAGGCAAAAAATCAATTAGGGTGGAATCCTACAAGAACATCATTTGAAGATCTTGTTAAAATAATGGTTCAGCATGATTTAGAATACGTCAAAAGAAAATAGAATGGAAAAATCATCTAAAATATTTGTTGCTGGTCACAATGGGTTGGTTGGAAGTGCTCTAGTTAAAAATCTAATTCAAAAAGGGTTTACTACTATCATCAGCAGAACTCGTCGTGAACTTGATTTAACAAACACAACCGATGTAAATAGTTTTTTTGAAACAGAAAAACCTGATTATGTTTTTTTAGCGGCTGCAAAAGTAGGTGGTATAATTGCTAATAATGTGTATCGTGCCGATTTCATTTATGAAAATTTGATGATTCAAAACAATGTTATTCATCAAAGCTATGTTCATGGCGTAAAAAAACTTCTATTTTTAGGAAGCACCTGTATTTATCCTAAAAACTGTCCGCAACCGATGAAAGAGGAATACCTCTTGACCGATGAATTGGAATATACTAACGAACCTTATGCTATTGCAAAAATTGCAGGTATAAAAATGTGTGAAAGTTATAATATTCAATACAACACCAATTTTATTTCGGTGATGCCCACCAATTTATATGGGCCAAATGACAATTTCGATTTAGAGAAATCCCACGTTTTACCAGCATTATTACGAAAAGTACACTTGGCAAAATTGCTTTCAGAAGATAACACTGAAGCATTATTATTAGATTTAAAGGTAAAAACCCTTGAAGAAGCAAATGTGATTTTAAACCAATACAAAATTGCTAAAAACTCAGTAGAGATTTGGGGAAGTGGTGTGCCAATGAGAGAATTTATTTGGTCTGAAGATATGGCTGATGCTTGTGTATTTATTATGGAAAATAGAGATTTCACCGATTGTTATACTAACCCAAATAACATTAAAAATACACACATAAATATTGGAACTGGGAAAGATATTTCTATAAAAAGTTTAGCGTATCTAATAAAAGATATTGTGGGTTATAACGGTGATTTTGTTTTTAATACTGAAAAACCTGATGGAACACTGAAAAAACTTACTGATTGCAGTAAATTAAATAATTTAGGTTGGAAACATAAAATGGAATTGGCTGATGGTATAGAAAAAATGTATCAGTGGTATTTGAATAATTAATTATTTAAATTTTCATTTTCAAAATTATTTAATATTTTTTCCATCGAAAACTTTTCAATGATGAATTTTCTTGCGTTATTTCCAATTTCAACAGAATTTATAGGTAATTCAATCAAATGATTTATTTTTGTCATTATTTTGTTTATTTTGTTTTCATCACAAAAATAAAACCCACCATTAGAAAACTCAAAATTATATTTTACTTCAGACTCTTCATGTCCTGTAACAATTGAAGGTTTAGCGCTTGCCATCATACCTAATATTTTTGAAGGCATTACGGTGTCCACCACAGTGCTTTTTTGAAAAAGAATATGTAGATCAGCATTACACAACAAATCATTTAATTCTTCGTAACGAACAGGAGGGAAAAAAGTGCAATTAGAGAAATTTTTAATTTTCTCAACTAATTCTTCTCTTTTGGCTCCTTCACCAATAAGATAAACCTGCACTTTACTGTTTTCTTGGCATGCTTTTACAAAATCAATGAAGAAATCCCAGTCTTGCTTTGC
>Ga0209499_1001263_pt1 | contig 17902 bp, 15 predicted proteins | sample C_130208_EF_Meta_FD_187306 | JGI IMG/M metagenome (GOLD analysis project Ga0209499, IMG submission 187306) | Freshwater microbial communities from Lake Croche, Canada to study carbon cycling - C_130208_EF_MetaG (SPAdes) (version 2) | ecosystem: Environmental > Aquatic > Freshwater > Lake...
ATTATCGGTTTATTCATTTTTTTTTATCACAATGTAGAGACGTTGCATTGCAACGTCTCTACGATTTTAACCAATTTTCTAGGATTTTTTTCCCGTTTGGTGTCAACACACTTTCGGGATGAAATTGTACGCCACGCACATCGAACGTTTTGTGTCGCAAAGACATTACTTGTCCGTTTTCGTCGAAAGACGTCGCTTCTAAAGCCTCAGGCAAATTGGCATCAACAACCCATGAATGGTAGCGTCCCACTTCGAATTCATTTCCTAAACCTTCGAATAAAAGTTCATCATTCACAGATGTTTTTACCATTGTGGCCACCCCGTGATAGACTTTATCCAAGTTAGAAAGTGTACCTCCAAAAACTTCTCCAATGGCCTGTTGACCCAAACAAACACCCAAAATGCTTTTTGTAGGTGCATATTTAGCGATAACCGCTTTCAATAAACCTGCTTCATCTGGAATCCCAGGGCCCGGAGAAAGTAATATTTTATCGAAATGTGCGATTTCATCAATATCAAATTCGTCGTTTCTATAAACGGTTACTTCGCAATTTAAATCTTCTAGATAATGCACTAAATTATAAGTGAAACTATCGTAATTGTCTATGACTAGTATTTTTTTCATTATTTTTTATTGAAAAATTGAAAGATTTAAAGATGGAAAAATTATAGTATTTCAGTACTCTTTAAATTCTTAAGTTATTTTATATTGTTTCCGCTAATTCTAAAGCGGCATTCAAGGCTCTTAATTTATTATAAACTTCTTGCATTTCGCTTTCTTCGTCTGAATCGGCAACAATTCCTGCACCGGCCTGACAATGCAATTGGTGGTTTTTGCTCAAGAAAGTCCGGATCATAATTGCGTGATTAAAATTGCCTTCAAAATCCATAAAACCTATGGCACCACCGTAAAAATTTCGATTTGTTTTCTCGTATTCTTCAATTAATTGCATCGCTCTATGTTTTGGAGCGCCACTTAAAGTACCTGCTGGAAAAGTATCGGCTACGACTTGCATCGTTGTGGCTTTTTCATGTAAATGTCCCGTTACTTTTGATACCAAATGGATTACGTGAGAGAAAAACTGCACTTCTCTGTATTTTTCAACTTGAACTCCATGTCCGTGTCGGCTTAAATCATTTCTAGCCAAATCGACCAACATGACGTGTTCGCTATTTTCCTTTTTGTCTTCGGATAAATTTTTGGCAAGAACCGCATCTTTTTCGTCATCACCAGTTCTTCTGAAAGTTCCTGCGATGGGATGAATCTCCGCTTTACGGTCTTTTACAATAATTTGGGCTTCGGGTGAAGAACCAAATATTTTGAAATCGCCATAATCAAAAAAGAACAAATAAGGTGAAGGATTGATGCTTCGCAAAGCTCTGTAAACATTGAATTCGTCGCCTTTGAAACCTTGGGTAAATCGTCTGGATAAAACCAATTGAAATACGTCGCCGCGATAACAATGCTTTTTGGCCAAAGCCACATTATGCATGAATTCTTCGTCGGTTAAGTTAGAAAAACCTTCGCCTTCTTTCGAAAATTTATAAGAAGCAATGTCTCGGGATTGTAATAATTGTTCAATTTCTGAAATGTTGTTTTTTCCATCCAAACTATGACAGAAAATATAAGCTTCATTTTTGAAATGGTTGATGGCAATTATATTTTGGTAGACGGCATAATAAACATCAGGAATGGTTTTGCTATTTTCTTTTTTGGAAATAGATACTTTTTCGAAATAACGAACGGCATCATACGAAATGTAACCAAATAATCCGTTGTTGATGAATTTAAAATTGTTTTTCTCCGATTTGAATTGCCCCGAAAATTCCTGGATTACCTGTGGAATATCGGTGTTTTCGTCGATAGCGATAGTTTCAGAACTTCCGTCAGGGAAAGTTTTATAAATGGTTTCGTTTTCGATTTTTATGGAAGCAATTGGGTTGCAACAGATGTACGAAAAGCTATTGTCGTTTCCATGATAATCACTACTTTCCAAAAGTAAACTATTCGGAAATTTATCCCGAATTTTAAAATAGACACTTACAGGAGTAATGGTATCGGCAAGGATTTGTTTGTATTTTGTGTTTAATGTAAATGTTTTCATTTTATAATTTTAATTTGGTAGGGACAGGTCGCGACCTGTCCGTACATTATTGAGGCGACCTGTCCGTACTAATTGATTGCAAAATATTTTAATCAAAAAAGGCTTGTCGTGATGACAAGCCTTTTATATTTATAGTTTCAATACTATAGGAGCTTTGTTCACGACGACTGACGTAAATTGTTCCACCACCAAGTATTGTTTGTAATTGTTTTCATAATATCTTTTACAAATATATAAATGAAATTTGATTATCCAAATAGAAAATATAAAAAACACTATTTTTTTTCTTTTTGTTAGATTTCGAACTTGGTTTTAAGCAACAAACCCCATCAATTTCTTGATGGGGCTTGCGAAGCTATTTTGTTTGAAATTAGAATTTCAAAGCCACAGTTAATTCAAATTCATTGTCAATAGCTTTGTCTCCAATGCTTTCGAAGAATGATTTAGAACCATATCTAATGTCATATACTGTTCTGTCCACCATGAATTTTGTAGTTGCAGAATTTGCAGTTGTAGCTAATTCAAATGAAACTGGTTTAGTGATTCCTTTGATAGTCAAATCAGCTGTTACAGCATAAACATCAGCTCCTTTTTTAGCGATAGTTTTGAAAACTAAAGTTGCAGTAGGGAATTTTTCAGTACCAAAGAAATCTTCTGATTTCAAGTGACCGTTCAATTTTCCTAACCATTCTCCAGTAAGATCAGTTGAAGTTAAAGATGTCATGTCAGCAGTAAAGCTACCTCCAACTAATTTTTTTCCTTTGAAAACCAAGGCGCCTTCTTTAAGATTTACAGTTCCGTTATGTTGCCCTGTTACTTTTTTTGCCAACCAGTTGATAGAACTTTTTGCAGCGTCCACTTTTTTAGTTTGAGCTGATACGGATACAGTAGATAAAACTACTACTAATGCTAATGCAATTGCTTTAAAATTTTTCATTTTTTTTAATTTTTTTGTTTTTGGATTAATAATTATAAAGTGATAAATAATTCTTCGTTTGATTTTCTAACTTTTTTGTAATGTTGGGTTGCATCTTCTTCATGACGGTATCCAATAGTTGCCATTAAAGTAGCATTTAAGTTTAGTTTGTCTAAACCTAATATTACATTCACTTTTGCAGGAACAAAACCTTCCATAGGAGTAATGTCAATTTTTAATTCGGCAGCAGCATTTAATAAATTTCCTAAAGCCAAATAGGTTTGTTTAGCAGCCCAAATGTTTTTTGCATCTTGTGGCATAGAATTAATTCCACCTTTCATGTAATCTCCAAAACCAGCCAAAGATTCAGCTGGAATACCTCTAGTTTCGCTGATTCTATTAATGTATCTGTTAATAGTTTCGTCATCAACATTAGTTTCGTTTGCAAAAATAATTAGATGTGAAGCATCAACAACTTGTGCTTGTCCGTATGCAGCAGGCTGAAGTTGTGCTCTTAATTCTGGGTTTTCTACAATAATAACTTTGTAAGGTTGTAAACCGTAAGAAGAAGAACTCAAACGAATAGCTTCTTTTAAAGTGTTTAAATCTTGGGTTGAGATTTTTTTGGCAGCATCAAATTTCTTCGTTGCGTATCTCCAGTTTTGATTGGTAATAAAATCGCTCATCTTTTTTTGTTTTTATTTATTGGTTTCTGTATTTTTCTAACAATAAGTTTAAATGCTCTAACTCTTCTGAATTCAAATTTTTAGAAAAGTAGTTTTCATGTTCTGCTACTTTTGGATCTAAAACTTTTAAAACTTCAAGTCCTTTTGGAGTAATTAAAACTTCGATTTTTCGTCTATTTTCAGGACAAACGTTTCTGGTAACTAAATCTTTTAATAATAATTTATCTACTAATCGAGTGGTGTTACTGGTTTTGGCTAACATCCGTTCTTGAATAACACACATGTTTGCCGGATTCCCTTTCTGTCCTCTCAATATTCTTAATACATTATATTGTTCTCCCGATAATTCATAAGGTTTTAAAACCTCGTTAAACTTATCGTTAATTACATTTTGAGTATAAAGCACGTTTAGAATAATTTTTTTAGAATTATCTAAGGGAATGGTGCTTTTTATTTCTTCTTCAATTTTCATATTTGTATATATGTAATTTGTAGATACAAATGTAGTGTAAATTTATTTGTATATACAAATGTATTAACGTTTTTTTATAAAAATATTTATTTTTATTAGGAAAAGTGACCAAAAAAAGCGTGTTTTTTTAGGATTAACGGAATGTTAAAATCGGTAATAAACATACGTATTTATTGATTTTACTATTCAAGCATACTATTTCTCTAATTTTTTAGTGAATTATTTGAATAATTCGTAATTAGATGTATTTACGCTTACGCGAAAACGTTTTCTTTAATTTTTTAGCTAATTAACAAATGTGTAGATTTTTGTTTGCAAAAAACATTGTATTTTTACCAAAAACAATACTATGAATTTAACACAAGAAGATTGGGTTTTGCAACTTGAAGCTGATGAAAATTCAGTAATATTAGATGTAAGAACAGAAGACGAATGCAACCAAGGGGTAATTCCTAATTCAATAAATATTGATATTTACCTTGGGCAAGAATTTATGGAACAATTAGAAACATTGGACAAAACTAAAAACTATTATGTTTATTGCCGTTCTGGTGCCCGAAGTGCCAATGCCTGTGAAGCAATGAATAAGTTAGGATTCGAAAACGCCTATAACTTATTGGGTGGAATTTTAGAATGGAATGGAGATATCGTTTAATCTGAAAAATTCAGATAATTAATAGTTCTTATTATACTTTAAATAAAATCATAAAACATTTATAATGAATAGCATACCTAAAGAATATCAAATTGACACCTTAATCAATCAAGAAACTTATTTAGTAGATGGAGAATTAAAAAAATGGAAAGGCGAAACAACACCTGTTTATTCTACCATTTCGTCAACTGAAAAATATGCGCCTACTTTATTAGGATCAATTCCTTTTATGGGAGAAAAAGAAGCTATGGAAGCCGTAGATGCTGCTGATTTAGCGTATAATAACGGGCAGGGTTTGTGGCCAACAATGAAAGTGGTGGATCGTATTAAATGTATGGATAATTTTGTAACTCAAATGAAAACTACTAGAAGCGAGGTAGTTAAACTTTTGATGTGGGAAATTGGTAAATCATTAGGCGATTCTGAAAAAGAATTCGACAGAACAGTAGAATATATTTATGATACTATCGAAAGTTACAAAGAGTTAAATGCTCGAAGTGCGCATTTTTCTAAAGTTCAAGGAATTAATGCGATGGTTCGAAGAGGACCTTTGGGAGTTGTTTTGTGTCTTGGACCTTATAATTATCCTTTGAATGAAACTTTCTCCTTGTTGATTCCTGCTTTAATAATGGGAAATCCTGTTATTTTTAAACCAGCAAAACATGGAGTTCTATTAATTTCTCCTTTATTGGAAGCTTTTAGAAGCAGTTTTCCAAAAGGGGTAATCAATATATTATACGGAAGAGGGCGCGAGGTAGCTTCTCCAATTATGAAGTCGGGTAGAGTTTCTATTTTGGCTTTAATTGGAAACAGTAAATCGGCAATAGCTTTACAAGATTTGCACCCAAACAAAAACAGATTGCGTTTAATTTTAGGATTAGAAGCAAAAAATCCAGCTATTATTTTGCCAGATGCTAATTTAGATTTAGCTATTCAAGAATGTGTTGCGGGTTCTTTATCTTTTAACGGTCAGCGTTGTACAGCATTAAAGATTTTGTATGTTCATGAATCTATAGTGGACGAATTTAATAAAAGATTTGCTGCCAAAGTAGATGAATTAGTTTATGGAAATCCTTGGGATAAAGCAGTAATGCTAACTCCACTTCCAGAACAAGATAAACCGGCTTATATTCAGGAATTAATTGATGATGCTACTGCAAAAGGTGCAAAAGTCATCAATGAAAAAGGAGGAAAGCATTTGGATAATTTTATTTACCCAGCCATTTTATATCCTATAAACAAAGAAATGCGGGTGTATCATGAAGAGCAATTTGGACCAGTGGTGCCTATTCTTTCTTTCAAAAACATTCAAGAGCCTTTGAATGATATGGCGGAATCGAATTATGGTCAGCAAGTAAGTTTGTTTGGTCAGGATATAAAAACGATTGCTCCGCTTATTGATACTTTGGTGAATTTAGTTTGTAGAGTGAACTTGAATAGTTCTTGTCAGCGAGGTCCTGATGTATTCCCTTTTACGGGTAGAAAAGATTCTGCAGTGGGAACATTAAGTATTCATGATGCTTTGAGATCTTTTTCTATTAGAACGTTCGTTGCCTCAAAAGACAATGATTATAATAATGAGATTTTACAAAAATTATTAAATAGCAAAGAGTCTAATTTTATCAATACAGATTATATTTTGTAACGAAGGATTCTGATTGTATATAAATGGTTTACAGGATTATAACTTTGTAAAAAAAGAAAATAATTCCGAAATAGTTTCCAAAAAGCATTCAAAATTTGTGATAATTATCATAAATTATTTCAAATAGCTTTGGTAACTTTACTAGACTAAACTTTATATTATGAAAAGAAATTATTCGTTATTGTTCGCAATAGCATTTTTAATTATGTGGAGTAGTAAAAGTATTTCACAAGAAAGTACATGGGTAGCACCAGAATATTCAAACAATTTAAAAAATCCTTTCAAAGGAAATGTAAAAGCTACAGCTGATGGAAAGAAAATTTTCAATCAAATGTGTGTTTTATGTCATGGCATGCATGGGAAAGGAAATGGGGAAGCAGGATTAACATTGGAACGTAAACCAGCCAATTTTTTATCATTAAGGGTGGTTAAAGAAACCGATGGTAACATTTTTTGGAAAATCACTCATGGAAAAGCTCCCATGGCAACGTATGAAGAATTGCTTTCAGAAGATCAACGCTGGAAATTGGTAAATTATATTAGACATTTAGAAATAAATAAAAAGCATAAATAGGTATTTTTAAACCCGTTTACTATTAAAATAAAAAACCCTGTAAATCAATTGATTTACAGGGTTTTTTTGTGGAGAATAGGGGAGTTGTTTCGAACTATTTTAAATTAGATTTAAAACTTTTGCAAAAAAATGACCTTAAAATAATTTAAGGTTATTGGTACATGTATTGACGATATAAATTTAAACAAACTATAACTATTCCATTATTAATTTGCAATTACCATTTTATTTTTTAAAGATAATTATTGCCATTAAAGGAAAAAATAATAATCTGCTAATTGGCATCCCGTTTTATAAGACTTAAGCTATATAATAGTCTTAAATTTTTCGTGTTCCGCCGTGACCGAACGCTACAACGCTTAATATTTTTATATTTAAAAATAAAAACATAAAAAACTGAATAAACGGGTTGTGCATTATAAATTTTTGAAATCTTGTTATTTTTTTTGCCATTATATTTTTATTTTATACTAAATATTAATTTATATTCCGAATCCAATATTCTGTTATTATTCTGGAATTAACCACCAAAATGGTTTCATTTTTGCTTTATAAAGAAAGGCATAATGAAGTGATAATTTCACCCAATGTCCTGCTAAACCTAGCGCTCCAAATGTTTTATTCAAATCTCTTCCTCCTGAATTTGGATATTTGATATAATTGGGAACAATCGGATAAGTTGTTATACTTATTCCTCTACCTTTTAACATTCCGAATCCAGAGGATGCAATACAAGCTGCGCCCATATTTCCCATTGAGCCTTTATGATTAAAGGATGGTTTTCCTGAATTTATGCTATCAATGATATTATCGGCTACTAATTTTGCTGTAATTCCTGACGGCATTCCTGTTCGTGGTGGTGAAGGAAAAATATCTGTTCCATTTTTACTTTTTCTTGGTTTCGAAATTGTATGTGGTGGTGCAAAAGCAATTCCAGGTGCAAAAATATTGGGATAACTCGGATTATGATATGTTTCTGGCCAATCTTGAACCGTCCATTCTTCGTATGGCCTTGGTGTATAATCTGCATCTACAATCATAAAACCTTTGAATAATTTATCGGTAATATTATTGTTTTTTTTATCGAAAGCTTTGAAACCATGTCCCGAGAAGGCAGGAATCAACATCGCAAAATCAAATTCTTCGGTTTTATATTCTCCTTCTAAATTTTCGTAATGCGCTTTTCCAACTTCTACTTTAGTAACCCCCGCACCTAATATTGATTTTATACCACGGTCTTCAAAAACCATCTCAACCAATTCATTCGAAGCTGTTGGTTTTCCTCCAACATTCATCAACATCCCGTCCATTCCAAAATCACCCAATTTGTATTCATTCGAAATCCAAGTAATATCTACTTTGTCTCTTACATTATGACGATTTAGTTCTTGTTCTACATTCAAAATGTACTCAAATGCAGCACCTTGACAAGTTGCTTTTGGATGGCCCGTTCCAATAAGGATTTTGGCTTTTTCGTTAGACGTTTTTAGATTTTTTATTAATTCTTGTAAACCTTGCCAAGCATGTTCGGCGTGGTCATAGGTACAAACAGAAAAGGCTTTGTTAGTTCCGGGAATTAATCCTTCTGTTAAATCAAATGCTAGTTTTGGACCTGTTGCATTAATAAGATAGTCGTATGTCACTTTTTCTTGCGTTCCTGTATTTTCTCCATAAAGGTATTCTACCGAAACATAAGGCTTTTCTTCAGAGTCATCTCCTTCGGGATGAAAAGAAACAACTTTGGCTTGAATATATCCAATTCCTTTCTTTTTATATAAAGGTATTAAGGGAAAGAAAACATCATTAGCTTTCATTCTTCCAATACCCACCCAGATGTTAGAAGGTACCCACTGGTAATTTCTATTTGGAGAAACCACAATAACTTCATGCTCTTTAGAAAGCTTGCGTCTTAAATGTGCAGCTGCAGTATGACCCGCGATTCCTGCCCCTAATACTATTATTTTTGACATAACGAATGATTTAGTTCAACCAAATATAAACCATCACTATCAAGTAGTTAGTAACATAAGTTACATAGGAATTATTTTTTTAATTTAATAATAATATGTGATATTTAATAAAATACCCATTGAAAAATTATTTTAAAACAAAGTTTTAGTAGATTATGTTTTAGAAAAAGAAGAATGTTTTTTTTATGATTATTTTGTAAAGAACAGTATCCAATAATTTATTTTTTGTCCCTATAAACCTCACAACAGATGCTTTTCCCTGATGAAAAGTGCCTTCCCCTAAATGTACCTCAAAAGTCTCTAATAAAGTAAAATTAATTTCTGAAAATTCTATTTTGATCTCCTCTTCAGAATATAATATTTCTGCTTTTGCAGGTCCTCCAGAATAGTTATGAATTTGTACTTTACTAAAAGCTTCAAATATAATAAACCCGTTAGCCTTTAAATAAATCAGTAATTTTTGATAGTATTCCTTTCTGGATTTTGAAGTGAAAAGAGAAAAATTAAAACAATACCATAAAAATAGTTTTGAGGCTATTTCGTTTCCTCAATAGAAGATATTAAATAGTCAAGCGAAACATTTTTAAATTTCGCTAAATGTTTCGCTTTTATTATTCCTTCGTTACTGCTATCAAAAGCATAAACTTCAAAGTCTTTTTGAGTCGCATAAACTGCATTTCTACCTTCACCTTCAGCTGGAAATAAAATTTTTCCCTTGGGTAAATTTTCTAATTGTTTGCTAAAAAAACATTTGGTTCAATACCGTAAGCATATTCTTTAGCAGCATAACACTCATTCCAAAAATCTTTTATTTTTTTTAATCTTTTATTAATCCTTAACGCCTAACTTAGTCAAAATATCGTCCATCAAACACCATTTTGTAATGGATGATTGTAACAAATTGGCTCCCACAAAAGTGGTAAACCATAACCAGTTTTGGTCAACATAAATAGATAATAATAGGCTTATAAGTATAAAACTTCCTGCAATTCCTCGTGTGATTCTGTTTTTCATAATGTCAATGCGAGGTGAGAATCAATCTCGTCCCCATTATTAATTGTTTTAATTTGATCTTTCTATATTTAGCATTGCCAAATGAATATGAGACAATGATTCTTGCTTTTCATTAAATTCAGAAACCAAATGAAATACTTTATCTACGTTTTCTTTTTTCACAAAAGCATAAAAAAATACAGATTCACTTTCGTTTATTTCTGTGGCAAACCAATTGTTTTGCACCGATAAATCCGAAATATCTTTATATCCCATAACGCTTTTATGGGAATACACCTTTACTTCAGATTTTTTTAGAATTTGTTTGATGTCTTTTTCAAATTCTTTAATTGCAGTTATTAAAAGTAGTTTCATATTTTCTAGGTATTAAGTTCTTAGTCTTGGGATTTAGGTAAAACATTATCTGAATCGTTTTCCCATTTTTTTCTTTCCGTTATGTAATAAATAATTGGCACTACCAATAATGTTAAGATTGTCGAAACAACTGCTCCAAATACTAATGATATCGCCAATCCTTGAAAAATAGGATCAAATAATATAATCGAAGCTCCTATTACGACCGCACCTGTTGTCAATAAAATAGGCGTTGTTCGTACTGCTCCAGCTTCAATAATAGCTTGCTTTAACGGAACTCCATCGTTGAGTCGGATTTCGATAAAGTCAATCAGCAATACCGAATTTCGAACCATAACTCCTGCCAAAGCAATCATTCCGATGAAAGAAGTTGCTGTGAAAAACGCACCCAATAACCAGTGTCCAAATACAATCCCGATTAACGAAAGCGGAATTGCAAGCATCATCACCATTGGCGTTTTAAAGTTTTGGAACCAACCCACAATCAACATGTAAATAATGACAATTACAACCAAAAAGGCAACTCCTAGATCACGGAAAACTTCCAAAGTAATTTGCCATTCTCCATCCCATTTTACCGTAAAATCGCTTTCATCTGTGGGTTGCTCCATGTACAATTCATTGACTTTGTAGCCTTTTGGCATTTTCATTTTCTGCAATTTTTCGTTCATACCTAAAATTGCATACACCGGACTTTCTAATGCTCCAGCCATATCGGCGGTAACATAAACCACACGTTTTTGATCCTTGCGGTAAATCGTTTTCTGCAAAGTGTCGAGTTTTACTTTTACCAAATCACTCACCGGAATCATATTCCCTTGGCTTCCTTTTATTTTTAGATTCTCGATGTCTTGCAAGCTTGTTTTATCTTTGTCGTCAAGCGAAAGTACAATTCCAACATTGTCATTCGAATTCTCGTCATACAAGTTCGAAACGGGATATTCTTTCAACAAATAAGTCAAATTCCCAACCACTTGTTGCGGAGCAATTCCATTAAGCATTGCTTTTTCTTTATCGACTTCCAATTTGTATTCAATTTGACTATCTTCAACTGTCCAGTCAATATCTACAATATCCGAAGTGTTTTTCAGAATAACTTTCACCTGATGCGCCACTTTTATTTGATCTTTGTAATTAGGCCCATAAATTTCGGCAACCAAAGTTGATAAAACAGGAGGTCCTGGTGGTACTTCAATCAATTTCACATTCGCACCATATTTCTTGGCAATCTTCTGAATTTCAGGACGCATTTCTTTAGCGATTTCATGACTTTGCAGTTTTCTATCGTCTTTATGCAACAAATTCACTTGAATATCAGCCATATTACTTCCACCACGTAAATCATAATGACGTACTAATCCGTTGAAAGTAATCGGTGCCGATGTTCCAATATAATTCTGATAATCTACTACTTCAGGTTTAGTCGAAAGATATTGTGCAATTTCTTTGGTTACGGCCGCAGTTCTTTCTAATGTTGTTCCTTCGGGCATATCAATCACCACTTGAAACTCATTTTTATTATCGAAAGGCAGCATTTTCACCACCACCGATTTCGTAAAAAACATCGTCACAGAACCTATCAAAAGAAGTACTGTAATTCCTAAAAGCACTCTTCTTTTCATGCTGCTTTCTAAGAAAGGACGCTCTAGTTTATTGTATATTTTGAAAACCCAACTGGTTTCCATTCCTTCCACTTCTTTGTGTTCTTGCGATTCTTTTTCTTGTAGCAAATGATACCCCAAATAAGGCGTCACGGTCAAAGCCACAAACAAAGATAAAATCATTGCGATCGAAGCTCCAATTGGCATCGGACTCATATAAGGCCCCATCATTCCTGACACAAATGCCATTGGCAATATCGCCGCAATAACCGTAAATGTTGCTAAAATCGTTGGATTTCCTACTTCATTTATCGCATAAATTGCCGCTTGTTTAAACGGAAGTCGCTTCATTTTGAAATGCCTGTGCATATTTTCGGCAATGATTATACTGTCATCAACGACAATTCCTACCACAAAAACCAAGGCAAAAAGCGTGATTCTATTTAGCGTATAACCCAATAAATAATAAGCAAATAAGGTCAAAGCAAATGTCAACGGAACAGAGAAAAACACTACCAATCCACCTCGCCATCCCATAGCTAACATCACCAAAAAGGTAACGGCAATAATGGCAATTCCCAAGTGCATCAGCAATTCTCCTACTTTGTCCGAAGCCGTTTCTCCATAATTACGAGTCACTTCTACGTGAACATCATTTGAAATCAAACTTTTCTTTAATTGCTCTACTTTATCAATAATTTTTGCCGAAATTTTCATCGCATCAGCCCCTTTTACTTTTCCTATCGAAATCGTAACTGCAGGATATTCTGATTTAGCGGTTTTGAATTTTTCGTTGGCTTTTCCATATCCAAAAGACACATAACTTCTTGGTGTCGAAGCACCATCTTCAACCTTTGCCACTTGTTTTAAGTACACCGGTCTGTTTTTATTCACCCCAACAACCAAGCTTTCTACATCTTCCGAAGACGATAAAAATTTACCGGTTGTAACCAAATATTCTTGATCATTTTTTACAAAACTACCCGATTGAGAACTTCCATTATTCGCCTGAATCATTTGCATAATTCCCAAAGCATCCACACCATTTTCGGCCATTTTATCTTTGTCAAGAACCACTTTTAATTCTCTATTTCGACCACCAATTTCTTTGGTAATCGCCACATCTTTCACTTTTTCTACTTCCGAAGTCACTTCCTCAGCTATCTGACGCAACTGAAAATCGTCCATTTTATCGCTCCAAAGCGTAATTCCAAGTATCGGAACATCATCAATCGAACGCGTTTTTACCACGGGTTTGTAAACACCTTTTGGAAACATATCTTCATGTTTCGCTAATTCGTCATACAATTTCACATACGAACGCTCCACATCTTGTCCCACAAAAAACTGAACAATCAACATCGCCTGACCGTTCATAGCCATCGTATGCACGTGTTCCACACCTTTTATATTCGAAATAATTTTCTCTAAGGGCTTCGCAACACGACTTTCCACTTCCATCGGACTTGCTCCTGGATACCCAACCATTACGTCGGCCATCGGAACAATAATCTGTGGTTCTTCCTCTCTCGGAATCAAAAACGAACTATAAACTCCAATAATCATCAAACCAACCATCAATAAAATGGTCAATTTCGAATTGATGAAAAACTGTGCAATTTTACCTGATATACCTTCTTGCATATTATTTTATTTATTTGGGCGTGCCCCTTAGATTGCTTCGTCCTGACGTCCTCGCAACTTCGGGTCGGGCTATCCGTTTCAATCCAAGCTAAAAAGCTTGGGATTTCCACTTCTATCCCTCACGCGGGAATTAACATTGAACTTTTATTTTACAAATCTTAATTTTTCTTTCTGAAATCTGTTTTCTGCAACCTGAAATCTGAAAACTAATTACTGAATACTAACTTTTGCGCCGTTATACAACTTCCCATCTGCCGAAACAATATAATTTTCCGTAGCCGATAATCCTGATAAAACTTCTACCTGATTACCAAAAGTTTTTCCAATTCGCAACCATCTCAAAATAGCAACATTCCCTGTTCCTACTGTATAAATCCCCGATAATTGTCCATCTTTTACCAAAGCAGTTTCGGGAATTAAAACCATTTCATTTGATTTAGTTTCCACTTTATTAGCCACTGGAAATTGAACATTTACAAACATTCCCGACAAAATAGAAGCGTCTGTTTTGTCTAAATTAATTTTCACTAAATATTGTCCTCCTGTATTCATAGCCGACGAACTTACTTCGCTTACTTTTCCGTTTACATTTTTATTCGAAGATTTTACCAATACATTCACGGCCATTCCTTTTTTGATAGTAGCAATATCATTCTCAGAAACCATTGCTGTAACTTGCAATCTCGAAGCACCTTCAACACTTACTAAAGGCATTCCTGGATTTGCCATATCGCCTTCTTTTACAAAAGTATTTGTCACCACTCCAGAAAACGGCGCTGTAATATTCGAATATGAAAACTGTGCAATCACTTCGTTACGCATTTGCTTTGCTCCTTCTAAACCCGCTTTTGCCATTTCGTAACGTGCCGTCATATCATCCAATTCTTTTTGCGAAGCACTTTGTTGCTTGAACAAATTCACAAATCGATCGTAATCTTTTTTGGCATTGTTATATCCAGCAGTAACTTGCAAAATACTGGCGTCCACTTGTGCTTTTTTAGCTTGCAAATCAGAATTATTGATGCTAACTAATAATTGTCCCGCATTGACTTTTTGTCCCACTTGAACGTGAATTTTTGTTACAAAACCCATCATTCTAGTACTTAAGTTGGCACTGTTTTCGGCTTCAATTTTTCCACTTGCCGTTACAAAAGGACTGTTATTGTTTTCTGAAATCCCACTTACTTTTACAGCAATTGCAGGTTCTTCTTTAATTGATTCTTTTTTATCTCCTCTACAAGAAGTTAGGAAAAATGCTGATATTGTAAGAATTGTGATTATTTTTTTCATATTTTTTGTCTTTATTATCTTTTATCTTTTGGTCTATTATCTATTGGTCTATTATCTCTTCTCTACTTCGTTAAAAATTGTAAATAGTTTTGTGTAAAATTATATTCGAAAACCGCTTGTAAAAATTCCAATTCTTTTTGAGCCGTTTGAGTTTCTGATTGCAATAAATCGGTAGTTTTTTCTAATCCTTGTGTAAAACGATTGCTACGAATTCGATACGCTTCTTGCGATTGTTCCAAAGCTAATTTTGATAGATTTACTTTGTTTTCGGCATCTTTCAAAAGACGATTGGTTTTGTTCAATTCCAATTGGCTTTGCGCTTTATATTGTTGCATTTCGATCTCCGATTTTTGGAATTCAGCTTTGGCTTTCTCCATTTTTCCAATCGATTTATAACCATCAAACACATTCAATGACAATTGCATTCCGACCAAATAGCCTTTTGCAGCAGTGCCAAAAAGAGTTTGGTCGTACAATTCATAACTTCCAAAAGCATTCAATCTCGGCAAGAAATTCATTTTGCTTGAAACATACATTTTTTGGTAAGCTCCGTAAGATTTTGACATCGCTTGGATATCTTTTCTGTTTTCAGAAAGTGTGGTGATTATAGTTTCCGTTACAATTGTATTTTCTAATTCCTCAAGAGGTTTGTAGATTTTATTCGTGAGATCTTCATTCAATAAAACAGCTAAATAATCCGATGCGTTTTGTACGTTACTTTTGGCATATTGCAACTGATTTTTAATTTCATTTACACGAACCTGAACCGACAATAAATCAGTTTTCTGAAGGATTCCTTGCTTGAAATAGTTTTCAATCAGTTTCAAATTGGCATCAGCCGTTTTATTTGCTTTCTCTAATACTTTTACCGCTTTATAACCCAATTGTAATTGCATAAAAGCCTTATTTACTTCTAATTGCAAATATTCTTTGGTACGTTCCGTTTGCAATTGATAGGCTTCCATTTTAAATTTGGCCGCTTGTCGTCCGTACAAACCATCAACATTAATTAAAGGTTGTAAAACTTCAATTTTAGTAGCAAAGTTCTTCGTTTTGGCAGGATCATTCAATAATGTTGGATTAAAATCCGAAGCCGAAAGAATTTCTTGATTCAGTTTAGAACCAAAAGCCATTAGAGGATTTGTAGTTGAAATGGCGGTGTGCGAAGCAGAAATAGTGGGCAAAAAAAGTGCGTTCGATTGTCTGTAATCCGCTTGTGCCGATTTGAATTCTTTGTTTGCAATCTTGATTTGCAAATTTTTATCGGAAGCTTTTTGCCAAATATCTTTTTTGGAAATAGCCAACGTATCTTGACAATACCCTAAAGTAGATAGAAAAATTGTTCCTCCTAATAGTATAAAATTGATGTTCCTCATAATTAATATATCTGAATTATATGGCAAATATAGAGACGCAATAAAAAATGCTTGGTAACAAGTGTTACATACTATAAAACAAAATAAAAAAATGAAATGAAATGAATGGATATGATAAATTACAAGTTATAATTTCATTACAGTTAATATTCTATTTGTCATAGATAGTGTTCCTAAATTGGTGTTCCATCTTACCTCTACCTTTTTTCCTTCTAAAACAGTGGCACTAGTAAGAATAGTAATGACGTTTGTTTTATATACTTTACTAATAATAGTTCGAACCGAATTTGGTAGTAATACATTATCTAAATAAATACTAAAATTTGCAAAAATGCTATTATCTATAGGGTATGGCTCTGATGAAGGGTCGAAAATCATACAATCCGTTGTTACTGTATAGTTTGTTATTGCTCCTGCATTAGTTCCTACGTGACCGCTGACAAAAGAAACTCCTGTATTTCCAACAGCACCTGAAGAAGTAAAAAGAGCAAAAACCGATAAGATACCTAAATTTATAGTTGAGGTATTTAATGGAACATTAATTGTAGAAGCAACGGTATTAACGGCACCTAATGTTGATAGTAATCTACCTTCTAGTATGCTCGAAGAACCCATAGTTACAGCTCCATCATGCGACAGAAAAGTGCCTTTAACTACAGAACTTGCCCCTATACTAATACCACCTTCTGCAACCCAAAAAATATTACGGGCAGCGGCACCATTTATCAAATAGATGATAGTAGCATCTCCAACCCCTAAGGAACCATTTATTTTAAATATAAAAAGTGAATTTGGATTATTTTGACCATCTAATATTATCGTTCCAGCAATTGTTGATGCAGTTGTAGCGTAAACGCCGGGAGTTATTGTTTCACCCAGACCAAAAGCTAAAGCATGAGTAGTATTGGTAGAATCCATAAAGTTTAACTGACTGTAAGCTGCTGCCAAATCGATAACTCCTTTTGGAGTCGTAATAAAGCTTGCAACATTTCCAGGGTTGATATTGTATTGACCATTAAATAGTATTGAATAAGTGCCTGGATTAGGTAATAATTCCATTCCACTAACTTTGGTGTCTGTATCTAAAACAGTTGCAATATCTGTGGTTGCCGAAATAGTCATACCTCCACCTGCAGAAGTAGTACTTGAACTTCCAGACCACAAAACTCCCCCCAATCCATCTCCTTTATTAGTTTCAATTTGGCCCGTAGTAATATTAAATATTGCTAGGCCTATAGCAGGATTTAAGATTGCTTGTTGTTGCGTAGTGGTCATTCTAGGCATTAGAAATCCTTTGGTTGTAGAGCTTAAGTCTAATATAGATGAAGGATCTTGTGAGCTTGTCCCAATTCCTATCTGTGCATTTGCTACAATGGTAACAAAAAATAAAAAGAGAAGTTTATTCTGTATCATGATTGGTGTTTTAAAATTGATTTTACCGATTATTGTACTTTAATTAATGTTAGGTTTCTATTACCCATTAATAAAGTATTTCCATCCGCCGTTTTCCATCTTACATCGATCACATCTGTTCCGTTAAAGGTTGTAATAGATTGTAAAGTAATAATATCTGAATTTTTGTTGCTAAGCAACGTTTTGG
>Ga0209499_1001264_pt1 | contig 17894 bp, 19 predicted proteins | sample C_130208_EF_Meta_FD_187306 | JGI IMG/M metagenome (GOLD analysis project Ga0209499, IMG submission 187306) | Freshwater microbial communities from Lake Croche, Canada to study carbon cycling - C_130208_EF_MetaG (SPAdes) (version 2) | ecosystem: Environmental > Aquatic > Freshwater > Lake...
CCCTATTTTGATGCCTGTTGTGAAAATTAATGGAGAAGATCGGAAAAGTTATTTGGATGGGGGACTTCGGGATGTAGCCCCTTTAAAAAAGGCGGTGGAAGATGGGGGTAAACATATCGTGTGTATTGCTTGTCATATGGAAACGATTGAAGGAGGTTCTTTTGATTCAGGGGATTTGTTAGCCTTGGTGGACCGGGTGATGGATATTGCGGTTAATGAAATTTTGAATGCGGATATTCGAGAGGTGATGATGTTAAATCAACATCTTTCGATTCGGGCGATTCGTCCACCTCAACCCCTTACCATCGATATTCAAAATTTTACAAAATTGGATATTCGGCGATTGTTGGAATTAGGTTATGCTGTGGGTCAGGAAATCGAACTATAATCGGGAATAAAAAAAAGCCTGGAATTTCCAGGCTTCTAAATTTATACGGACATGATGTCCTTTTCTTTTTCGGTGAAAATCTGATCGATTTTGGCGATAAAGCCATCGGTCATTTTCTGAATTTTTTCTTCGCCGAATTTGATGTCATCTTCAGCCACCCCATCGCCTTTTAATTTTTTGATGCTGTTATTCCCATCTTGGCGGGCATTACGAATATTGATTTTAGCTACCTCGATTTCTTGTTTTGCGCGCTTCACTAAATCTCTTCTCCGTTCTTCCGTCATTGGCGGAATGGAAAGGCGAATTAATTCTCCGTCGTTCATGGGATTTAAACCCAAATTTGAATTCCGAATGGCTTTTTCGATTTCGCCAAAAATTCCTTTTTCAAAAGGTTTGATGGCAATCGTCCGAGCATCAGGCGTCGTAATAGAAGCCGCTCCTGTGATGGGCGTAGGCATGCCATAATAATCAATCATCAGGCCCTCCAACATCGAAGTGCTTGCCTTACCTGCCCGAATTTTCGACAATTCGATATTTAAATGTTTGATGGCCCCTTCCATCGTTTCTTGGGACGCATCGATGTAAAATTCTATTTCTTCCATGGTCAAATTAACTAATTAGGGTTCCCACATCCTCTCCAGAAACCAAGGCAGCTAAATTGCCTTCTTTATTCATATCAAAAACGATGATGGGTACTTTATTTTCTTGGCATAACGTAAATGCCGTGGTATCCATAATTTTTAATCCTTTGCTGATAGCTTCTTCGAAACTCAATTGTGTATAACGTGTTGCGGTCGGATCTTTTTCCGGATCCGCCGTATAGACGCCATCCACACGGGTTCCTTTTAGTACAACATCCGCTTCGATTTCAATCGCACGCAAGGAGGCTGTCGAATCCGTGGTGAAATAAGGATTCCCAGTGCCAGCTCCGAAAATAACTATACGTCCCTTTTCCAAATGGCGCATCGCACGGCGGCGAATAAAGGGCTCACATACAGCCTCCACTTTGATGGCTGTCATCATGCGGGTATACAAGCCTTGTTTTTCCAAAGAGGCCTGAACGGCCATGCCATTGATCACAGTGGCTAACATGCCCATGTAATCGCCTTGCACGCGATCAATACCTGCTTTCGCGGCACTCGCCCCGCGAAAAATATTTCCTCCACCGATGACAATCGCCACTTCCACCCCTAAATCATGCACTTTTTTAATTTCGGCGGCATATTGACCTAAAATGTTAGGGTCAATGACCTCGCCATCCGTAGAAAGTGATTCGCCTGAAAGTTTTAATAAGATGCGTTTGTATTTAGGGTCTTTCATGAAACGAGGATTTTGTCGATTTTGTGCGCTGCAAATTTAGAAAAAAAAATCAGCTAATTACGTTCTGTATCGAAGCTTTTCTCTTTCGCTTGGGGCAATTTCCACCATGGCAAATAGGGTTGTGCATGATGTTCGTAATGGTAACCAAAAAAGTAGCAGGAAATAAATGCCCACACATGGTTTTTACGTTGGCTGCGTGATTGCTGTTTATTATCCATTTCATGCTCGCCCCGGTGGGGTAGGTAAGTTCCAAAAATGAACAATTGTAGCGTGCTTAAAATTGCAGGCAATTCCCAAATCAGAATTAAATTCCACATGGGAATCCAAATTTTTAGGATGTTGTAGGTGATGGACATGGCGAGGACTTGTTGCCACGTCACATACTGCCACATAAATCGAAACCACCACATGAAAAAATTACCCTGATGCACGTCTGGGTCTTTTTCGGTGTTCACAAAGGCATGGTGCTCGTGATGTTTTTTCTCAAGTTTCGCGTAATTATTGAATGCAAAAAGTAAAGTACAGAGCTGACCGAGCCGCCGATTCAGCACAGGATATTTCATGCTTAAAACTCCATGGATCGAATCATGGGAAGAAATAAAAAGGCCGGTATATAAATGGGTTTGGATAAGAATGGCTACATAAATCCAAGGATTTTTGAGGTCAATTTTCATCTGAAGTCCGAAATAAAGGTTGATGCTCCAGCCCATTAAAATGGCCAATGCCCAAAAAATTCCCCATTCTTTATTTGATTTCTCCATGGAATCGTGTCAAATTTGAATTCCTATACAATACCCCAAAACTATGAAAATTGTTTCATCCATTTTCCTCTTTTTCATTTGTTTCTCAGGAAATCTATGGGCCCAGCAAACCTATTGCAATCCCATGAACCTAGATTATGGATTTACGCCGATTCCTAATTTTTCTGAACAGGGCAGACATCGGGCTACCGCGGATCCTGTAATCACCTTTTTTAAGGATCGATATTACTTATTTTCAACGAATCAATGGGGCTATTGGTGGAGCAAGGATATGCTGAAATGGAATTTTGTTTCGCGCCGATTTTTACAACCTTATCATCAAGTTTATGATGAGTTATGTGCCCCTGCGACGTTGGTCTTGGGAGATAGCCTGTTGGTAATTGGTTCGACGTACGCGAAAGATTTTACGCTTTGGTATAGCCAACAACCGGAAAAGGATACCTGGAAAGAAGCGGTGCATGCATTTACGGCGGGGGCTTGGGATCCCGCTTTTTTTGTTGACGATGATAAACGAGTTTATTTATACCATGGCTCGAGTAATTTTTTTCCTATGTATGGCCAGGAAGTGGATCGCAAAACTTTGCAGGTCATTGGAGAGCGGAAAGACCTAATTTCCTTGCATGATGAGGAACATGGGTGGGAGCGTTTCGGTGAATACCAAGACAATACTTTTCTAAAACCCTTTATGGAAGGCGCTTGGATGAACAAATACAAGGGAACTTATTATTTACAATATGGCGCGCCGGGGACCGAATTTTCGGGGTATGGAGATGGTGTATATACCTCAAAAAACCCCTTAGGTCCGTTTACTTACCAGGCTCACAATCCCTTTTCTTTTAAGCCAGGCGGTTTCACGCGGGGTGCAGGACATGGAGCTACTTTTGAGGATCGCTATACGAATTGGTGGCATGTTTCCACGATTACCTTGGCGGTTAAAAATAGTTTTGAGCGTCGCTTAGGATTATGGCCGACGGCATTTGATGCCGATGGAATTTTATATACCCAAACGGCATATGGCGATTTTCCACATGTAATGCCGACGAGTCAAGTGAAAAATCCGAAGGATCTTTTTACGGGTTGGATGATTTTAAATTATAATAAACCGGTTCGTGTTTCGTCCAGTTTAGGTGCTTATGCACCTAATTTGGCCGTGGATGAGCAAATGAAGACCTATTGGTCTGCAAAAACAAGTAAAAAAGGGGAATGGATTGAGTCGGATTTGGGGGCGGTATCGACCGTGCGTGCGCTACAAATTAATTATGCTGATCAGGATGTGGATTCTAGTTTTTTAGGGAAAATGCAAGGTATTTATCATCAGTATCAAATTTTTTCAAGCTTGGATGGGCGTACATGGAGGCTATTGGTGGATAAATCTAAAAATAAAACGGATGTTCCGCATGATTACATTGAATTGAAAAAGCCTGTGGAGGCCCGTTATTTAAAAATGGTGAATCATCATATGGCGGCAGGGAAATTTGCGTTGAGTGGTTTTCGAGTATTTGGACTGGGGCATGGAAAAAAACCGGGAGCGGTGAAGGATTTGATTGTGTTGCGTGGGGAACATGATACACGCAGTGCGTGGTTGAAATGGGCTAATCGATCTGATGCCACAGGTTATGTGATTTACTCAGGCATCGCCCCGAATAAATTGTATACATCAGTTCAGGTATTTGGGTCGAATGAATATTATTTTAAATCGATGGATAAGGGACGCACCTATTATTTTCAAATCGAGACGTTCAATGAAAATGGAATCGGAGAAAGGGGTCCGATTATCGAATCGCGTTGATTTTTCTCGGATATTCTACTATAAACCTCTCAGGAAGTCAGGGAGGAGAGGGGTTTAGGGAGGGATGGATTTCCCAACGAAGCATTCCCGGCAGCGATTCGCTTGGCAATATTCCCGGTACCAATGCAAACACCCTTGGGATTCAGCCCCATTACTCAGCTGCATGCCTTCCGCCTCAAAAATCCGCGTAATGAAATTATTTTCAGGCTTCAATTCAAGTAGCCAGCGGTGGGCTTTTTCTGCATAGCGGGAACTATCTTTTTGTTCAGCATACGTCAAAAGCATAGGAATCAGTGTATTTATCGCGATGGAATGAAATGCATTTCCGACATGGCCGTTTAGTCTATTTCCTTTTTTACCAAAATGGTAATGGTTTTGCCAATACGCACGAACCGGAATTTTAAATAAGGATTCTAGGGTCTTTAGGTCCTCCATTTCGAGCAATAAAGAAATTAAAGAACAATTAGTTCGAATGACTTCGGCAAATTGGGCCAATCGGACCGTAGGGAAATTCGGGGGTCGCATGCGTAGGAATTTCCAATCGGCCACTTGTAAATAGGTAGAGGGCCAATCATGTTTTTTACGTAAATGGATGAATTCCCGACGAAGGTCCCATTGATATTCGTCTCGGATGGGCTCATCCAATAAGCCTGCCAATCCAAATAATGCCGCCTCGATACCCAAGGGTCGATCCCGGTAACGAAGGATAAGTTTTAAAGGCAAGGATTGAGCTAGCCGAGCCATAGGTTCTGCATTCACTGAAAAGCCATAGCTTCGGGCGAGAGATTGATAAAAGGTTTCTTCCCAATCGTTGGAGGTGTTCCGTAATACCTGACGAATCACGTGGACTTTTTGCAACAAGCGCTCTTGCAAGCATGATTGCAGCATCAGGGACTTCTGCAGGTTCGGAACTTTCGAAAATTGCTCCTGACAGGAAAGGGCCTGACTTATTTTTTCCCGTTGAAAAAAACGGGGGATTTGTTTCATCGAAACAAAATTGGAAAGGGCTAAACAAGGGATTTTCGCACCGTTTTGATAGCGGATTTGGGTATCATTTTTCCAGACAACATGGAGAATCACATTTTCATAGGAAGGGTCATTTTCGTGGGTATGCGCATACCAGTCGGAGGATTGCACATGTAACTCGACCGAACCTATCCAGTCCAACGAATCAATGCAGATTTTAGCCTCCTGAAAATCAGCACCCGCATGCCCATTTTCTTTCCCAGGATCATGTACCCGAATGGACTCGCCTTGTGTGGTTTTTAGGTCCTTAGAATCAAATAATTGATTTTTCCAGAGGAAAGCTATTAATTTTTCGTTGATCATTTTTCGGCTTTTGATGGACCGAATTTAATGGACGAAATGAAAAGTTATTTGATAAAATGAGGTTGACGATTGTATTATCAACTTCCTGATTTTCTTAATTTATATGGAGGCTTGAATTTAAAAAAAACCAATTATTTGGATTTATTTATCCCATAGATACCTACTAATAAAATAATCATAAAGGTGATTTGAGATAAATAAATGGATTCCCCATCCAAGGTTCCCCAAGCCAGAGCCACGATCGGAATCAGGTAGGTGACCGAACTGGCGATGACCGCCGAGGTCCATTTGATGATTTGATTAAAGACTAGCATCCCTATCGCAGATCCCAAAAGCCCTAAACCGATGCCTGAAATAAGCGGCCAAACATGTGCTTCATCCACAGGAACACTGAAAAAGCCTGATAAAGCCAAAAGACTCAGGGCGATCGGTCCGATCATCATGAAAATCCCCGACGTGGAAGTCAATGGGTGTAAATTCGATAGATGTGTTTTGACGATGTGCATATTAATGCCATACAATAAAGTGGCCAGCACGACCCAAAGCGCATGTATATTGAAATCTAAGGCAAAACCTTTCCCCGCAACGAGTAATCCGATACATCCGATGAGCCCTAGGATAATGCCCATCATTTGTTTCCAATTCGTTTTTTGGGCATAAAATAAAATTCCGATGATCAGCGCAAAAAGTGGTGTAAATGCGTTTAGCATGCCGGAAAGGGCGCTGGATAAATGTTGGCCCGCCACCGAAAATAAAATGGCTGGAAGCATATTGCCAGTAAGGCCGGCAATTAATAGATATTTCCATTGGCCAGGCAGAAAATGCGTACGGCGTTGGATAAAAAACGGAACAAAAAATAGCGTGGCAGAAAAAATCCGAAGCGCTCCCACCTGCATCGCGGAATAGCCGAGGAGGCTTTTTTTGACTAAAATAAATGAACTCCCCCAGATAAGTGCTAGTCCGATGATGGCGAGCCAAATAATAAGTGGGGATTTAGATTCCGATGATTTCATGAAGGTTAGGCGAATTCGGTTTGATAAGTTTGGGCTATTTCCATTAAAATGCCTTGAATTTCTTCATGCGACATAGAAGTAACGAGCCTCGTTCGAAAAGGTTTAAAATGGTCTAAACCTCGGAAATAATTCGAATAATGGCGACGCATTTCGACGATACCGCCGTGTTCTCCTTTCCAACGAATCGAAAAGTCCAAATGCGCCATGCACACATCTATACGTTGCTGGATCGTAGGTGCTGGCAAATAAGTTCCGGTGGCTAAAAAATGTTTAATTTCATTGAAAATCCACGGATATCCGATCGCCGCCCGACCAATCATGATCCCATCCACGCCGTATTTTTCCTTGTACTCTAAAGCCTTCATGGGCGAATCCACATCCCCATTTCCAAAAATCGGGATTTTAATGCGTTGGTTTTCTTTGACTTTTGAAATTAAGCGCCAATCCGCCTCGCCTTTGTACATTTGCACCCGCGTCCGGCCATGAATGGTCAAGGCCTGAATGCCAATATCTTGTAATCGTTCCGCCACATCTTCGATGTTTTTCGTGGAATCATCCCAGCCTAATCTCGTTTTCACCGTCACGGGTAAATGGGTGGCTTTTACCACCGCGGATGTCATCGCCACCATTTTAGGAATATCTTGTAACAAAGCGGCACCGGCGCCTTTGCAAGCGACTTGTTTGACGGGGCAGCCGTAATTAATGTCAATTAAATCAGGTCCGGCTTTGGTGGCTATCTCCGTGCAGGAGGCCATGGTTTCGATGGAACTTCCAAATAATTGGATGCCAATAGGACGTTCATATTCGAAAATATCTAGTTTTTGAACGCTTTTCGCCGCATCACGAATGAGTCCTTCGGAAGAAATAAATTCGGTATACATTAAGTCCGCACCATTAGCCTTACAGACTGCCCGAAATGGGGGATCTGAGACATCCTCCATGGGTGCCAAAAGGAGGGGAAAAGAGCCGAGTTCAATGTTACCGATTTTTACCATTCTGATTAAAAATTCCGTAAATTTACGAGCATTATGGAAGAAAACTATTATCAAAGTCCGGTTCGTTGGTTTGGCCTAGCCTCAAAACTTATAAGTTTATTCGGATTTTTCTTGTTGGGAAGCTTTTTTGGCCAATTTTTCGGCCTTTTAGCCGCCGTTTACATCATGAATTTTCCGACCGCGGACATGGTCCAGTTTCAAAAATTAATATTGGATTTTGTTTCACATCCCGAGAAATACGAAAATTCCTTTCATGGTATGATGGCATTGCAATGGTTTACGGCCTTATTTACCTTCGTGCTTGGCTCTTGGGCGTATTTATCTTTCGTCGAAAAAAGATCTATTTCAGAATTAAATCCAGGCGAGACGCCCGATTGGCGCATATTTTTATGGGCAATTTTGGTAGTTTTAGTAGGTATGCCTTTGATGGAATTTATTATTCAATGGAATCAAAACATTCAGTTACCCGCCGGTTTTGAAGACCTCGAAAATTGGATGAAAAGTTCGGAAGACACCATGTCCAATTTGACCCGTTTTCTTTTGAATTTCCAAAGTCCTGCCGATTTTGCGATTGGTCTAGCAGTAATTGCCGGAATGGCCGCCTTGGGAGAGGAAATTTTCTTTCGAGGAATTCTACAATCGCTATTTGAACGATACATCGGAAATTCGCATGCCGCTATTTGGATTGCCGCGGCGATTTTCAGTTTTATCCATTTCCAGTTTTATGGATTCTTTCCGCGTTTGTTTTTAGGCGCCTTTTTTGGGTATTTATACGTGTGGTTTAGAAATATTTGGGTGCCCATACTTGCTCATTTTTTTAATAATGGGTGGACGCTGACGATGCATTATATGTATCAACAAAAGCAAATTGACATCGATCCCGAACAAATGGGGACAATGATACCTTGGTGGTCAGCGATTATTTCGTTGGTCTTAGTTGCTTTTTACATGAAGCGACTTCACGATTATAAATCAGATTCATGATCAAGGATTGGGTATGTTTGGGAAGCTCCCGGACCGGTATTGATTTAGAAGTAAAAAAAGGTCTTTTGGCAGAAAGCCACCAGATTCCAGCGGTCATTATGAATAAAAAAGTAAGTGCCTATGACTTAGGAGTTTGGGAATTATATGTGCATAAAAAGGATGTGGAACAAGCAAAAATAGCACTTGAATGGAATTAAGGGAAATGTCTAATTTAAAGCAACGTCTCATCGCAGCCCTCATTGCTGTTCCATGTTTGCTATTTTGTATCATTTATAGTGACTATACGTTTTTGGCGATGTTTCTCTTTATTGGGATCATGGCTCAGCTTGAATTTTACAAGTTAGTCGGTAGTTTCGGGGGTAATTTACCCTTGACTTTTTATGGTACTTTTTGCGGCGTAGTACTTCATTTATTGACTTTTTTCATCGAAAAAGGAGATATCGCCTACCAAAACTATTACATTTTATCGCCCTTATTAACCCTTATCTTTTTTATCAAATTATATAAAGACAAGGACGAAAAACCTTTTAAAAATATCGCATATACCTTTTTAGGGATTATCTATGTGTCGCTTCCTTTCGCTTTATTGACGGTTTTAGCTTTTATTAAGGATGAAAAATACGATCCAAATATCGTATTAGGCTGTTTATTTTTACTTTGGGCAAGTGATTCGGGGGCCTATTTTGCAGGTACTTATTTTGGTAAAACGAAATTATTTGAACGCGTTTCTCCAAAAAAATCTTGGGAAGGGAGTTTGGGAGGCTTGGTTACGGCGATGGGCGTCGCCTTTATTATTTCGCGTTATTTTACGAATTATGCACCATGGCAATGGTTTTCCATCGGATTTATTATTGTCGTGGCCGGCACTTATGGCGATTTAGTGGAATCCCTATTCAAGCGCAGCATGAACATCAAAGATTCCGCTGATACGATTCCAGGGCATGGAGGATTTTTAGACCGATTTGATGGTTTATTGCTGTCCATTCCCTTCATTATCACCTTTTTAAAATTAGTAGCGTAGGTATTTAACTATTTTTAATTCCATGCTCCATAATTTTTTGTTTACTTTGTACGCTATGTCGAAATGGATTGCTTTATGGGTTGTTTTGTTGGGCTGCTGCTGCTCGTCCCAAGTCCTTGCGCAAGGGCAAGACAAGACCGTATTGTTTCAGGTGCAAGTCGTGACGACCCAAGGGACAGAATTTCTTCCCTTAGCCTATGTCTATAATCCAAAAGCTGGTCGCGGCGCGCTGACAGATAATTTTGGCCGGGCGGATATGAACGTTTTTCCTGGTGATAGCCTCGTTTTTACCTACATCGGTTATAAAAATAAATTTTATATTATCCCTCGGAATAATGACCTAGTCCATCAAAAAATCATTTCCCTGGATGAGGATTCCAAAATGCTTGCCGAAGTAAAAGTTTTCCCACATGCGAATGAGGAAGAATTTAAACAAGCATTCCTCAATATGCGCCTTCGGGATGAACGCCAGCGGGCTATTTTGGCACAAAATTTAGAACAATCCAAATTGAATGTCTTCGCCCTTCAAGCCGGTTTAGGGGCAGCCTCTAATTTTAGAAACTTCTCAGACATGATGGTTTCTTCTCAGGCCAATAAAAGTTTTTATTCCAGCCCATTACTTTCTTTGACGAATCCATTCGCCTGGATGAGTTTTATTCAATCCGTTAAAAATGGGGATTTGAAAAACAAAGACTGGAAGAAGGCCTACGAATTTATGCCGAAAGAAAATATTTCTAGGCAAATGTTTTTACGGGATAATTCTAAAAATTAGGATCGATTCATTAGACTCGTGCTAATCATCACAGGATCTAGTCCACATGGAATCTAATAGAATTCTTTAGTTGATCCAGGAATAAAAGATCAGGGAATCATTTATCGCTCAAATTCTAATCATTTATCGCTCATATTATAGCTTTTGTGAGCGAAAATAAATATTTTTGTGAGCGATAAATTTAAAAATGGCAAAGAAACCTACCTTTTCTACTACTGAGATTCTTGAATATATTAAGAATAATCCTCTATGCTCTTCCGTTGAGATATTAGATGGCATTAGTCAAAAAATGAGTATTGCAACCTTGAAAAGGGTATTGCAAGATTTAATTTCATCCTCTTTAGTGAATAAATTGGGTGAATTGAAAAATAGGAGATATGAAATTAGTCCCGTTTATGAAATTATCAGACCTATAGACGTCAATCAGTATTTTGAAAAAGAGATAGACGAAAGAATTATTCAAGATAGGTTTAATCATGAGTTGATGAGTGAAACCCTTAGGACGATTTCTTTATTTACCGATAATGAAAATGATTATTTAATTGCTTTACAAGCTCAGTTTAAATCAAACTCTTCAAAATTATCTAGTAGTGAATATAAAATTGAGTTAGAACGGTTAGCCATAGATTTAAGTTGGAAGTCATCTCAAATTGAGGGGAATACCTATACCTTATTAGAGACTGAGCGACTTTTAAAGGATAAAGAAACTGCTGCAGGCAAGACAAAGGATGAAGCGATCATGTTATTGAACCATAAAGACGCTTTAGACTTTATCATAGGTCATCCTGAGTTTATTAAGCCAGTAACGGTTTCAAGTATTGAAGATATTCATAGTATATTGGCTAAGGATTTAGGTATTACAAGAAATATCAGAAGTAGCAGGGTTGGGATTTCTGGTACCAACTATAAACCGTTGGAAAATGAGTTTCAAATTAAAGAAGCTCTAGAATCAATGTGCGTTGTTATAAATGCAAAGGAAAGTATTTTTGAAAAGGCATTGTTAGCGCTTATGTTAATATCTTACATACAACCTTTTTCAGATGGAAATAAAAGAACTGCTCGAATAATAAGTAATGCTATTTTGATGAATAATCACTACTGTCCTATTTCATTTAGAACCATTAATTCAATAGAGTATAAGAAGGCTCTGTTGATATTTTATGAGCAAACCAATATAAATCCTTTTAAAAATGTGTTTATAGGTCAATTTGAATTTGCTGTAAATACTTATTTTTAAGATAATCCTAAAATTTATTAGGGTCGGTCTTTAAATCAATCATTTCTAGGCAAATGTTTTTACGGGATAATTCTAAAAATTAAAGCTTCTCTATTTACGTATATATTTTTCCCGATCCACTCCGTCGGGGCCATCTGATATTCAGCTTTAAAAGGTGCATAGAATCTTGATTTATTTTTGAATCCATCTAGCGACATGCGTTTCTAATTTGATGTACTTGGCATAAAGAAAACATCAGTTAATGAGTCGGGTAATTCCACTTCCATCTTATTTTATGTTTACATTAAAAAAAATTATCAAGGCCGAAAGCCTACCTTTTTCTTCTTAGATACGTTGGGGGATGGTGCCATTCATATCCCTATCCTATCCTATGCCTTTTCCTGGTCTCCTGTACGATGGAAGAGGCTATTATTCCTGATTTTGGTGATTATATTCCAACAACTTCAAAGGGTAATATTGTCAGACATTCCGAGTACACTTTGTCCTATTCCAACTCGGATAGAAAGTCGATATTTGCCTACTACTCCCTTTCTCCTCCAAGCATTACTGGCGGACAATCAAGAACTGATGACTTTCATATAGACCTTAAGGTTAGATCAAATCAAGTAAAAAGTACAGGACACTTTTGGGGGTATTACAAATAGACCACCCCGATGAAATGGTTTTTTAATTTAGTATATAAACGGTTCCGCTAATTTTTCTAAAGTAAAATTCTTTTGAAATAATTGAAAAATTACTTGACAAATTTTATTTCTTAATTATATTTAATTCAATCAGGCAAATACTAAAATGCGTGAGTTAGATTAAGAAAAGATTATTCATTCAGAAGATTTGAAAGCAGATACAGGTGCTTAGAGTGCAAGATAAGTATTCGGTTTGATAATTCATTTACAGGGGAACATAAGGAGGATCTAAAGCATAGATTACTTGAGTATTATAAATTTAAATGACAACTAAAATGAAAGTAGCTGTAATTGGTTCAAGAGCTTTTAATGATTATGAATTACTCAAATCAAAGCTACTTGAACACATCAATGAAATAGAGTGTATCATCTCGGGTGGTGCAAAGGGGGCAGATTCTTTGGCTGAGAAATTCGCGCAAGAGTATAATATTCCAACCAAGATTTTTCTTCCTGATTGGAAACAATTTGGTCGTTCTGCGGGAATAGCGCGAAACAGAGAGATAGTAAAAGAAGCGGACCTATGTTTCATATTTTGGGATGGAGAGTCCAAAGGAACAAAGTCCGTTGTTGATTCCTGCCGGAGTCTTAAAAAGCAATCTAAAGTTTTTATGATTTAGAGGAATTAATTAATTGCCCTATCGCCTTTTTAAAAAATAATCGCAAAAAATACTTGACAGCGCTTTTTTTCTTAATCATATTTTCAAAAATGATTTTATGAGATTTATTGAGACATATAATTCCATACTTGACAACGCCATTAAGCGCCTTGTGCCAGATGCTATTGATTTGAATCAATGGGTTGAGGCCGGAGTTAAAACTATATGCGTCGTACTAGATTCTGAGGACAATAACCGAATAGTTCATTTTAGCGGAAGCAGCGATGAAAAGAAGTCTGAAGTGAAATCCACATTCAATAACCTTTATCATCAGATAGTTGGCTTAACTAAAGATAAATTAACCATCTTAAAATCATTGTACAATCATGTAAGTGGGGATGAAGTATTAGTTATAACGAATAAGAGAATTTCAACTGATATTTTATTTGATAATTTAGAAGAAAGCAATGGTTATTTGATTTATCACCACCAGTTGGAGTATTTTTTAATCACTGAGATGGGATTTGATGAAAAGGAAGCTATTGAATTAAGGAAATTTTGGAATAGGAAGATTATACGCGAAAAGGTCAAAGTAATATCAAATAAAAACTATCACAAATTGAAGGGGTCGATGCCTTTTGAATTCACATTTAATAAAGTCCTTTAAGCATTCATACAAAATGTTTTATATATTCTAAATCAAACGAAAAGAAAAATAGAAAATAGGGTGTCTACAGAGGAGATAGTTCCTTGGTAACAGCTAGTAAGAATAAATTTCAATTTGAGAAAGGGGAAGAAACTAAAATTTAAATATAAAATATAAAATGAGAAAATTAAACCTTAGTATTTATAATCAATTAATTCAAAATGGAGTTCTTTTGACTCCAGAAATTAATATCCAAAATTTATTAATTTGGGGTCAAAATTCGGAGAATGTTTACAATCATCATGACTCATATTTGTTGAATTTTAATGAAGAAAATTCAATCGGCTGTTTAGAAAAACACCCTTATTTAAGTCTTTATGAAGATGATTGTGATTTTAGTAGAGGAACTCTTATTTTAGGAACATTTCCTCCTTCTTCATATTTTAATAATTTACCTTTAGTTAATTTACCTAATCCTAATATCCAACCCAATCAACCAGTAAATTATTTTTACGGAAATTTAAATGAATTATGGTATTTTTTGTTTGGTTTAAATTCAATGGATATCACTGTCGAAAATATTAGAACTTTATTAGCAAAAAATGATATATCTATTTCAGACGTAATTAATTACACTCAAAGAGAGGTTATGAAAGACTCAGATGATAGTAATCTAAGGAACATTGTAGTCAATTGTGGTTTGAGTAAAATTTTTAATAATGATTCAAATGTTCATACAGTTTTATTCACAAGTGGTAGCTTAAGTTCTTTTTTAGGAAATGCAACATCTGCATTAACTGGGTTTAGATGGATTTTAGAAGATTGTTGTGATGGATTAGAAAGTTTTCATATAAGTGGAGTTTTAAACGGGGAAGGGGATTATTACCAAATTAATCAATTTGGAGTTCAAAATGCTATTAATCAACAAAATGGCGGGATTGTGTGGTGGTTAAAAAATAATGATAAAAAATTGAGAATAATTAATTTACCAAGTCCTTCTCGTGCAGCTTCAATCCAAATGAAAAAATCTACATTTTTTTTAAAATGGATTAACTATTTGGCAATTAAAAATGGTATAAATCCTCCTCGTTTAAATCAAAATTTCAATGAGTTTTTACTTCAATATCCAAATGTATTCCAAAAACCATTCACTAGGCAATATCGCAGTATGATTTATGCCAAAGTTTTAAACAACACAATTGGAGAAATAATTTGAGGTCTCCTTCTATCCACTTTGGTCCTCAACCCCGTAAAAACACAAAATAGACCCTTTTGAGGTGGGTTGTTGTAGTCACACTTACTTTAACGCCTTTAGTATGAAGCAATCACTAAATGAATAAAATCGTCAAAATATAACAATAGAAGTATTATACTTTAGAATGGCTAACTCACGGGGAGTGTAAGTACCCCCTTTTTCAGACAGTCAAAACTGTAGACATTTGGTTATTAAGCACTTTTTCTTTCCATTCGATAGGAGTTAAATTTCCTAAAGATTCATGGGGTCTTTTGTAATTATATTCTTCAATCCATTCTTTTGTTAAATTTCTTACATCATTTAGCTCAAAGAAAAGATAAGCATCTAGCACTGCTTCTCGGTAAAGACGGTTGAATCTTTCGATAAAACCATTTTGCATTGGCTTTCCAGGTTGAATGAATTGCAAAGTGATTTCATTGTCTTGACACCACAATTCTAGGTGTTTAGATGTAAATTCTGGGCCGTTATCTGAGCGAAGAATGACTGGCTTTCCTCGGCCCTCAATGATTCGCTCTAATGTTCGAATTACTCGTTTGGAAGAAAGCGAAGTGTCTATCTCTATCGCCAAAGCTTCTCTTGAACAATCATCCATCACATTAAACGTACGAAAGCGTCTGCCGCTTACCACACTATCACTCATAAAATCCATACTCCAGATCTTGTTTATAGTCGCTTGGGTTGCTAGTGGTTGTTTCACACGAGCTGGCAATCTTCTTTTCCCTTTACGCTTTCGGTTAAGCTTTAATAGTTTATAAACTCGGTATACCTTCTTATGATTCCAAACATTACCCGCCCGCCGAGTGTAGGCAAATAACTTCCTAAATCCATAAGATGGATGCTTGAAGGCTAAATCCTGCAATGCATCAATCACTTCAGTATCATCTTTCTTGCTTTGATAATAATACTGAGAACGAGGTAATTTCGTAAGCTTACAGGCCCTACTAACGGGTAAATCATACTCCTTGACGATTAGCTCCGTCAGTTCCCTTTGCTGGTAGGGCCCCAGCCTTTTTTTGATATTACATCCTTTAAAACTGAATGATCTAAGCTTAAATCAGCGAACATCCGCTTGAGTCTGAAATTCTCCTCCTCAAGCTCTTTTAATCGCTTCACATCACTGACAACCATCCCGCCATACTTGTTCTTCCACTGATAGAAAGTGCCTTCGGCAATAGCGTGTTCTCGGCAGATATCTCGGACACTTCGGCCGCTTTCCTGCTGGTTCAAAATCGAAACAATCTGCGTTTCTGTAAATCGGGTCTTCTTCATATGCAATTTAAAATTAAAGGTTTTTTCTTCAATTCTAAACTGTCTGTTTTTTAGGGGTACTTACACATATTTAATTAACATGCCGCCTCCCGAAATCCGATGATGGCCAACATACGCCCCGTGACTCCTTTTTCCTTGCGATGAGAAAAGAAGAGGTCGTTGTTTTCGATCGTGCAATATTCCGAAATTTCTATTTGGGAAATTCCCAATCGCAGCAATTGTGCTTCATTGCTTGCTTTTAAGTCTACATGCCAACGAGCACCTCTCCGCTCTTTCAACTCAAACTTTTCTGCCACTTCATCTCCCACCTCAAAATGGGCTAAGCTAATGCAAGGCCCAATGTAAGCCAGGATGTCGGCGGGAATAGAACCTTGTAAAATCATCTTTGAGGCAGTTTCGGAAACGATTTGAGCGACGGTTCCTTTCCAGCCGGCATGGATCGCAGCCGCGCAGCCACGTACAGGATCCGCCAATAAAATAGGACAACAATCCGCCACCCCAACTCCCACAAAAATACCCGGAGCATCTGTCATGATGGCATCGTATCCAGAGGTATATCCCGATTCTTTGGTTTCCCAAATAAGATCCCCGTGAATCTGATAGGAGCGCGCTAAGGCCTTAGGTGAAATACCTAAATCATGACAAAAAAGAGAAAGATTTTGCTTGACCACGTCCGGATGATCATCCGTATGTAGGCCCAAATTCAGCGACTGATACGCCTCTGTACTTTTTCCTCCGTGGCGGGTGCTGACACCCGCCACGAGTTGAGGAATAGGTTTGAAAATACTAGGAATAATGACTCTTTCCGAAGAATTAGTCATCATAACTCAAACCATATTGTTTTAAAACGTCCGCTGGAACACCTTTCCACTCATTCGGTGTATTTCCTTTGTAACCCAAATCATCAATACCAACCCTAGAGGTATAAAATCCAGTCGCAGTTAAATTACGCATCAAGGTAAAAAAGCTAACACCTTGTGAGAATTCCTTTTTCGCTTTTTCAGGATACGCTATATCATCTACGATATTGATTCGCTGAGCAGGTGTGATCTGTGTAAACAACTTAGAAAAGCGACGGTTCGATTCGCTATCTAACCACCTCAATCCCCCACGAACAGGCGTTTTAAATTCAGGCTTATCCTTGACAATAAATTCGATGAATCCAGTTACGCCTGATTGCGACGCACTTCCTGATTTTTTATCTGCCGGAATGATGATGTCTGAAAGGATGGTAATGGTGTCTAATTCATGTTTATTTAAAAACACTTCCGCCATCAATTTAGCATCTCTTTCTGCCTCATCTTTGGTTCTTCCACCCGGAATTTTTAAGGCTGTGGCTTTAGGAACGCCATTGGCATTTTCCAATTGCTCCATCGCTCTTGCATCCGGATTTAAAACGGCTAATCCTAAGGAACTTAAACCGATATTTTTTAAATAATCTCTTCTTTTCATCTTATAAATTGGCTTTTTTTCTTTGGTCTATAATATATTCTGAAGTTCTAAGCGATAAGGCTAAAATGGTCCAAGTCGCATTTTTATCCCCTTGTGATACAAATGGAGAAGAATCGGCTAAAAATAGATTCTTCACATCATGCGCCTGGCAATTTGAATTAACAACGGAGGTGCTAGAATTATTTCCCATTCGGGCTGTTCCTACTTCGTGAATAATTCTACCCGGATCTTCTAATCCATAGTTTTTGTCGGCACCCGGTTTGGGCCCAAGTGGTTGGCCACCTAATTCATGAATGATTTGCTCAAAAGTTTCATGCATGTGTTTGGCTTGCTTGATTTCATAATCACTCCATTTGTAATGAAATCTCAAAACAGGTATTCCGT
>Ga0209499_1001266_pt1 | contig 17879 bp, 14 predicted proteins | sample C_130208_EF_Meta_FD_187306 | JGI IMG/M metagenome (GOLD analysis project Ga0209499, IMG submission 187306) | Freshwater microbial communities from Lake Croche, Canada to study carbon cycling - C_130208_EF_MetaG (SPAdes) (version 2) | ecosystem: Environmental > Aquatic > Freshwater > Lake...
CTTGTGCTGAACCGACATGCCCATGCTGGTTGCCGACATCGAGTAGCCGTGATTGTTATCAGAGACTTCTTTGTCCTGATAGATCGCCTTCAGGGTCGTGGCACCCATGACGTAGGTTGCCGACAAAGACGAATCGGTCACGTCGCCTTCGGCGACGAAATCTTCGTCAGTGTGGGTGGAAGCGTCGTCGATAACCACGCCGAAGTCCGGATCATAATAGTAGCGTGTATGGCTGACTTTCGATTCAAAGTCCCACTCGTTGGAACCGTAACCGGCTGCCAAGGTCAGACCGCCGGTGGTGTAAGCCACGCCCAAAGCGTAAGACGTGTGCGAACCGCTGTTGCTGATCTGGCCAGCCGATGCGTTAACGCTCAGGCCGTTGGCGGAATAGGTGTACAGGACTTTTGCGGCAGCGCCACCGGTGACGGTCGTGGCCAAGCTGTAGTAGGAATACTCACCATAAACGGGGTAGTCATAGTCGTCAAAGTGGTCGTCAAGTGTCGATGCGTTGGGAGCGCTTTTCTTGATCGACGAGGCCAAGCCGAACAAATCAAAACCGTCAGCGGAGTAGCTGATCGAGTTGCCCGAACCCAGACCGGTGTAGCCGACCGAAGCCAGTTGGCCCACAGCTGCGCTGTCGCCGCTGTCAACGTCGCCCATGGTGATTTTGCCGAAAGCGCCCGAAATGAAGACCGAGCCCTTCACGCCTTCGGCTGCGCCTGCAGCGTCTTTTGCACGGAACGAACCGCCAAACGACAGGCCGGCGTCAGTGGTGCCCGAGCCCGAGAACTTGATGCGAGCGCGCGACGAGAAGGTCGTGACGGTGTCTGTCGAGACAACGCCCATACGTGCGTCGCCCGAAACCGAAACGTCAGCGGCAGCGAAGCCAGCCGACATGCTCAGCACGGTGGTAGCAAGAAGAATCAAGTCCTGATAGCCAAAATACTTAGCTACTGTTGCTTAATATGACCGCTCTGGCCAATTGCCCCTGATGCGCGACAAACACGGGCACTCACACCTTTCTTGAAAATGCGTATACGCGACAAACAGGCGAAGGCTACTGTTTTTGAACAGCAGCTTCTTTCAGATATGTCTTTGCAGCGAATTGGTATTGCGCCGTTCTATTTTGATCACCTCAGACAAAGTCTATGTTTGACCGAACCCAGAAAAACCAAAACTCTTGGGCGATTTTCCGATGCCCAAGAATGAACCCGAATTGAAAATTTACCGCTTCATCACACTGAAGACGGGCTGCTAAAAGCTTTGACTTTTCCTAATCTGGAAAGGGCTTGGTTAATTTTTTGAAAGTGTCTTGACAGACAAAAAAGCTCGAATAAACAGTGCAACCTTAACCCCTTGACAGGTAAAAATCATGCGATTGCTTCCAAAATGGCGTCTCTTCGCAGAAGCAGAAACTGCCCCTCCGGAAAAACCCCTTCCGGGCGATATTCTTTTGGCTGATTTTTTCGACAAACACTTTTACCCCCATGCCGAAGCCACCAGACGACGCCCGCGCATCGTCAAATATGTCTTTGACCGCCATATGCGCGATGGTTTGGGCCAGCTTAAGCTGTCAGACCTGTCAAGTTTTGTGCTGGATGAATGGATCCGCGCCCAGATCAACCAGCGCTACAAGCCCGGCACGATCAACAAGCACATCTTCTTGGTTAACCGCATGCTGAATGTGGCCCAGAATTGGAGCTTGATCGACAAGAACACCTTCCAAAACTGTCTGATCAAACGGCTGCCCTTGGGCGATTACAAGCAGCATTTCCTGACCGCAACCGAGCTGCGCACCCTGATGACCGCCTGTGCGCGCGACCCGCACCCCTATTTAGACCTGTTTGCCAGGCTGTTGATCCTGACAGGGGCGCGCAGCAGCGAGGCGCGGCTGTCGCTTTGGTCGCATTATGACATCGGCGCGCGGATCTGGACGGTGCCTGTCAGCAAAAATGGCCGAAGTCGGCGCATTGTTCTAAGCTCTGCCGCGCTGGCGCTGTTGGACGAGATCCGCGCCAAGACCGAAAGTCTGATTTTGCCCACCGGCCTGCAAGATTATCTGTTCATCAACCCCCGCCTGAAACGCCCCTATGACAGTTTTCATGCCGCATGGGACCGGGCGCGCTGCAGCGTTGGCATGCCGCAGGTGCGCATCCACGATCTGCGCCACACCTATGCCAGCCTGCTGATCAACAACGGGGCCAGCATCTACGAGGTGCAAACGCTGTTGGGCCATCACAACGTGTCGATGACCCAACGCTACGCGCATTTGGCCCCCAGCACGCTGCAAACACGGGTCGAAATGGTGGCAGGCCTGTTGGATTAAGGGGCCTTGGCGGCCCGCTCTTGGCACAGGCAGGTGATGGGCTGTGAATGGTCGCGCTGGATAAGCGCCTCTGGTGCCAGCTTGTCCAGACGCTTTGCCAGATCAAGGTCAAGGTCAGACAGGCCTTGGCAGTCGTGGGTGGTCAAGGTGACATCCACCACGTTGTACACATTGGACCATTCTGGATGGTGGTTAAGCTTTTCGGCGATCAGGGCGGCGCGCGACATAAAGCCCCAAGCCTCGATAAAGCTTTTGAATTTCCACAGTTTGCGGATGGCGTCGCGGTCCGGCACGGCCCCCCACCCCGTTTCGCCCAAGGCGGGAAGGGCTGCAAGACGTTCGGTTTGGGTCAACAAAGTTGCCATTTTGGGCCTTTCAAGGTTAATCTTTTTCGTCCTGTTCGGTCTTGCGGAAGGGCCCATAGGCCGTCAGCACCTCGATCTCTTCGTCCACAGCGCGGCGTTCTTGGTCAAGATACCGCGCCACGGCTTTGGCAAAGGCGGGGTCGGTCAGCCAATGCAGCGAATGGACCGGCGTGGGCAGATATCCCCGCGCCAGTTTATGCTCGCCCTGCGCGCCCGCCTCGACGCGGTCTAGCCCATGGGTGATCGCCCAGTCGATGGCCTGATAGTAGCACAGTTCAAAATGCAGGCAGGAATAGGTTTCAACGCAGCCCCAATAGCGGCCAAACAGAGTATCGCGCCCGATGAAGTTCAAGGCCCCCGCAACCGCGCGCTCACCGTCGAAGGCCAAGCACAGCAGGGCATCGGCGCGCATCGTGTCGTGCAATTCGTGGAAAAAGGCGCGGGTCAGATAGGGCGTGCCCCATTTGCGGCTGCCGGTGTCTTGGTAAAAGGCCCACATCGCGTCCCAATGGCGGGGCTGAATGTCGTCGCCTGTCAGCATGCGGATCGTCAGGCCGTGGCCTTGGGCTGTTTCACGCTCTTTGCGGATCATCTTGCGCTTGCGCGAGGACAGGTCGTCTAAGAAGGCGTCAAAACTGGGGTAGCCGTTGTTTTTCCAGTGAAATTGTTGGGTGATCCGGTGCAGCGTGCCTTGATGACCTGCCAGCGCCGAAGCCTCTTGCTCGGTGCAAAAGGTGATGTGCAGCGAGGACAGATCGTTGCCTTTGGTCAAGCCAATCGCTGCATCCAAAAGCAATGGGGCCAAGGCCGCATCGCCCAGAAAGCGGCGACCGGTGGCGGGGGTGAAGGGCACGGCCGATTGCAATTTGGGGTAATAGGTGCCGCCGGCGTTTTCTAGGGCCTGCGCCCAGCCATGGTCAAAGATATACTCGCCTTGGCTGTTGGATTTGACATAAAGCGGCATGGCGGCTGACGCCATGCCATCTTGGGTTAAAACCAGCGGCCGCGTTTGCCATCCAGTGCCCTTGCCGGTCGACCGGGACTTGTCCAACGCCAGAAGGAAGCGGTGGGTTGTGAACGGGTCGACCGGCACGCCACCTTCTGGATTGGCCAAGCGATCCCAAGCCTCGGCGTCAATCTCGGCCATTCCGCTGAGCAGGGCAATTTCATAGGTCATCCGCGCCTCCATGCTTGGCTATGATGGCGCGGGGTGGGGGGGCGTCAAGCGGGGAACGGGGCGGCGTAGTCTTCAAAGGTGATGTTCTGCGCGATTTTGCGCGCTTCGGCCTCGGCCATCGGCGAGCGGATGGTCCAGCACAAAATCGCCGCGCCCTGTGCCTTCAGCTCGGCCACGCGGGGACGGTGCAGATCGTGCGCCTCATGGCTGATAAAAGCGCATAGCGTGCGGTCATAATCCGGGATTTCGCGCAGCGTGTCGCAGGTGGCGGCGCTGAGCGGTGCCCAATCGGCATCATAGGCAGCGGTGGTCAATCCACGCGGGCGATTGGGGCAAAGCCGCGCCATATGCCCGACCGAATCAGGGTTGAACGACATCAGGGCCACTTCGCCAGAGTAGCTTTCCAGGTCGCGCGCGGTGGCCTGTTCCAGCCTGCCATCGGTCTGCGTCATGGTCAGACTTTGGTCCTTAATCTCTACCAACAGCGGCACGGCCCCGCCGATCAGCGCCAGGACTTGGGCGAACGTCGGGATCGTGTCATCTGAGCCTGTCAGCTTGATCCGGCCCAATTCGGCAGCGCTGCGGGCGTTGAGCGGGCCGTCTTCGCCGGTCAAACGGCCCAGATCTTCGTCGTGAAACACCATGGCCACGCCATCGGCAGACAATTGCAGGTCAATCTCGATTCCATAGCCCGCGGCACGGGCCGCCCTTATGGCCGAGGCAGAGTTTTCGATCCGCCGGCGGGCACGGTCATGCAGGCCGCGGTGGGCGATCGGGCAGCGCAAAAAGGCCAATGGCAAAGGCGCGCGCATCTTATCGCACCTCGAAAATGGCTTCAATTTCAACGGCAACGCCCAAGGGCAAAGACACCGCCGACACGGCAGACCGCGCATGGCGGCCCGCTTCTCCCATCACCGCGACAAGGAAGTCTGACGCGCCGTTGATGACCTTGGGTTGGTCGACAAAATCAGCGGTGGAGTTCACAAACCCCACCAATTTGACCGCCCGCACAACACGGCCAAGGTCGCCGCCACAAGCGGCTTTCAACTGGGCCAGCAGCGCAATCGCGCAGGTCTGCGCCGCTTGCGCCCCCTGCGCCACATCCAAATCGGCCCCAAGCTTGCCGGTTATCAACCCACCCGCCCCATCGCGGCTGATCTGACCCGAGATATAGACTTGGTTGCCCACTTGCACGAAGGGCACGTAATTGGCAGCGGGTGCAGGGGCGTCGGGCAAGAAAACGCCAAGTTCCGTCAAACGGGTTTCGATAGCAGACATGGTTCCTCCAAAAGACTAGGTCGTGGCTTAGGCTAAGCTTGGGGTATGACAGGGTAAAGACGGCGTTCTGCCGCCCTCAATTCTCGCGCATGGCCATGCGGAAATAATCGGTAAAGGGTTTGAGAAGATAGGCCATGGGCGTGCGATCGCCCGTGCCGATATAGGCTTGAACCGGCATGCCGGGGACGAGTTTTTCAGCCTTAAGCTTGGCCAATTCGCCGGCCTGCAAGATAATCTCGGCGCGGTAGAAGCTTTGGTGGCTGGATTGGTCGGTCATGGCATCGGCTGAAATCGTGGCCAAGGTGCCCACCAGTTGCGGCGTGGTGCGGGCGGAAAAGGCGGCAAAAGATACCCGCACCTCTTGGCCCAGATGCACCTCATCCACGTGGATCGGCGGGATTTGGGCGATGATGATCAGCGGGCGATCTTGCGGGATGATGTACATAATCGGGTCGGCGGGTCGGATCACCGCATGCGGCGTGGTCACAGCCAAGCCCAACACAATCCCCGAGACGGGGGCGCGGATGTCAAGCCGGTTGACCTGTTCTGTCAGGGCGCGGCGGCGCTCGGCCAGTTCTAAGGTTTTGTCGCCCATATCGCGCAATTGGGCATTGGCATCCTCGCGGCGGGCCGATTTGATCTGCAGGATTTGCAGTTTGGTTTCGGTCGCCTTGCCTTCGGCCTGCGCAAGGTTGGATTGTAATTCGCCCCGGTTGCCATCCAGCCGCGCCACTTCGCGCTTTAAATCCATGATTCGGGCCGATTGGGCCAAGCCCTTATCCAGCAAAGTTTGCTGATCGGCGATTTCGGGTTGCAGCAGGGCTATTTGGTCGTCAAGGGCGGCCATCTGGGCCGCAATCCCCTGCCCTTGCGAGGCGATCTGATCCAACCTTTGGCCCAACTGGTCGATCTGGGCGTTTTGGGTTTCCAAACGGGCGGCAAAAAGGCGCTTTTGCCCTTCGACTTGCTCTGCAACATCGGGGCGGGAGGCGATAAGGGCTGTCAGCTCTGCAGGAAAGACCGGCGCGGTCAAATCGTCGCGCTCGGCCTCTAGTCTTGCTTTGCGGGCCATGCCATCGAACAACTGCCCCTCTACAATGGCCAATTCGGCTTTGACTTGGGTGCCATCAAGGCGGATCAACAGGTCGCCAGACTTCACTGTCTGCGCCTCGACCACGGCGATTTCGGCGACAACACCGCCGTCGGGGTGCTGGACGACTTGGCGATTTTGTTCGACCTGCACCACACCGGGGGCGACGACCGCGCCGGAAATGGTGGTCATCATGCCCCAGCCACCGAAAAAGGCGATCAGCAGGCCGACGGTGATAATCCCGATCCAGATGGGCTGGCGTGACGACATAGCCGCGCTGTCGGGCGCGGGGGGTGGGGCCAAGACAGGCTTGGAAACTGCGGTGGTGCGGGGCTGATCCAGCGCCGTGGCAGAGGGCTTGGCCAAGGCCGTCGCCGAGAGCGTGGCGGGAACCGATGCCACATCCTCTTGGCGACCCTTGGGGTTTTGGCCGTCATCGGGCAGATCACTCATACCACACCTCCAGCCGCGGGGGTTTTGGCAATTTCGGCGTGGTTTTTAACCATTTCCTTCAAGACGGCGTCGCGCGGGCCAAAGGCGCGGCGCGCGCCGTCTTCCAAGACCAGCAACATTTCACATTCTTGAATGGCAGCGGGGCGATGCGCCATGATCAAGACAGCGCAGCCCGCCTCCTTCATCTGGCGAATCGCTTGGTTCAGCGCCATCGACCCGTCATTGTCGAGGTTGGAATTGGGCTCATCCAGCACCAAAAGCACGGGGTTGCCGTAAAGCGCGCGGGCCAGACCGATGCGTTGCACCTGCCCCCCCGACAACCGCCCCCCCAAGGCTTGCACGCGGGTGTCATAGCCTTCGGGCAGTTTGGTGATCATCTCATGGGCGGCGGCTTTGCGCGCCGCCTCGACCACAGCGGCCCCGTCGGGGTTTTGCTGCAATCTGGCAATGTTTTCGGCGATGGTGCCGTCAAACAAGGTGATTCTTTGCGGCAAGTAGCCGATATAGCTGCCCAACTGGTCAGGATCGTATTGATCCAGCGCCGCGCCATCCAGCCGCACCTTGCCCCCTGCGGGTTTCCAAGCGCCAATCAGCGCCCGGGCGAGGCTGGATTTGCCAGCCCCCGAAGGCCCGATGATCCCCATGGCCTGCCCCGGTTCAAGCCGGAAGTTAATCATCCGCAAGACAGCTTGGCTTTCGCCGGGGGGCACCACGGTCAGATTTTGCGCCTCTAGCAGGGCGCGCGGGCGGGGGAGTTGAGTATGGGCCGGTTCAGGCTGCACGCGCGAGAGCAGTTCTGACAGGCGAGCACGGCCCTCTTGCGCGCGGGTGACCAGGGCCCATTGGCCTACGACCATTTCAATGGGTTGCAAAGCACGACCCAAAAGGATGGACGCGGTGATCATCGCCCCCGAGCCCATCGCATTGTTCAAAACCAAATAGGCCCCCGCCCCCAACATGGCCGATTGCAAAAACTGGCGAAAAACCTTGGAAACCGTGCCGAAAACCCCACCAAGATCGGTCGCCACGATGCTTTGCTCTAGACCTGCGCGGCGCGCCACCTGCCAGCGGTCAAAGGCAGCATTGGTCATGCCCAAGGCTTGCACCACCTCTGCCTCTTGTTTGATGCCGTCAGAAAGTTGTTCCCCGCGCAGGGTCAAGGCACTGGCCTTTTGCAGCGGCGCCTTGGTCATCGCTTGGTTCAGCACGGTGACGACAATCAAAATCGCCCCGCCCGCCACAGACAGCCAGCCCAAAAGCGGGTGAAACACGAAGATCGCGGCCAAAAACATCGGTGCCCAAGGAATGTCAAAAAGCGCAATCAACACAGGCGAGGCCCAAAGCCGTTGAACCGCCTCAAGATCGCGCTGCGCGGCAAGGGCTGCAGGGTCGGTCGGCGCAAGGGCCATGCGTTTCATCGCGGCGGCGAAAACCCGGCGATCCAGCTTTTGCTGCATCCGCGCGCCGATCCGCGCCATGATGCGCCCGCGGGCGTAATCCAGCACGCCCATGGCCAGATACAAAACCGCCATCAGCGCCGACAAAGCCCACAAAGTCGGCTCTGATCGGCTGCCCAGCACGCGGTCATAGACCTGCAACATGTAAAGCGGGCCGGTCAGCATCAAAAGGTTCACGAAGATCGAAAAAAAGAAGGCGGCCAAAAGCAGACCCCGCAGATCACGGCGAGAGGCATCCAGTTCGTCACGGCCACGCTTGAATTCTATGGGTGCCATGCGGGTTGTCCTGACATTGTGGGAACTTGGGCAATAAATTACTTGGTAAGGGATGGCAAAGTGCATGCCGATTGTCTTGTCTTGGCGCGCAACATATGGCTTGAAGGAGAAAAGTAAAAGACTTGCCAACATATTTGGAAAAAGACCGGCCCGCATGACAAATTTTGGTTCCTTCATCTGGCGAAATGGCCCCAAGACCCCGATCCTTGCGGCCTTAGTGGCGCTGGGTTTGCAAGCCTGCGCGCCCGCAGTGCCCCCGCAGGGTATTGATGACCCGTTCGAGAAGCAAAACCGCGCCACCCATGCGTTGAACCTGAAACTTGACACCTACATCGTGCGCCCCTTGGCCAACAAAGCCACGCGGATTTTGCCGGACCCGGTGGTGAAAGGCGTCAGCAATTTTGCCGGCAACCTTGATCTGCCGGGCATGGTCGCCAATGACCTGCTGCAGGCCAAGGTCGGGGCCGCCGCGCAAAACACGCTGCGTTTTGCTGTGAACTCTACCATTGGAATCGGGGGGGTGTTTGACCCTGCCACCAAACTCGGCGCTGCGGCTAAAGACACCGACTTTGGCGAGACGCTGAGCGTTTGGGGCGTGGGCGAAGGGGCTTATGTCGAATTGCCGTTCTACGGCCCGTCCACCCAACGCGATGCGGTGGGGACCGTGGTGGATGTGATTTTCGACCCGACCCGCCTGTTTATCCCGAAAGACAAGCGCTGGGTCACAACCGCCGCCCAAATCGCCGCCCGCATCGGGGATCGTGGCCGCTATTCCGAAACGGTCGATTCGATCCTATATGGCAGTGCAGACGGCTATGCCCAAGCGCGGCTCTTGTATCTTGAGAACCGCCGCCACAATCTGGGCCAAACCACCGCCGAGTCAGAATTCGAGGACCCCTATGCGCAATAAAATCGACACCACCGCAATGACCCTGACCCGCCGGGCCTTTGGCGCGGGCCTTGCCTCGGGCGCGGGGTTTTTGGCCTTTGCCTTGCCGGTGCGGGCGTTGACGGTGGATCAAGCGCGCCAGCTTGTCGACAAGTTGATCGCCGACATCAATGCCACCATCAATTCGGGCAAGTCCGAACAGGCGATGTTTGGTGATTTCGAGCAGATCTTTGTCACCTATGCCGATGTGGCCACCATCGGCAGGTCGGCTTTGGGGCCTGCCTCAAAGCAGGCCAGTGCCGGGCAAATGGCGGCGTTCACCAAGGCTTATCAGGGCTATATCAGCCGCAAATACGGCCGCCGCTTCCGCGAATTCATCGGCGGCAAGATCGAGGTGACCGACGCGCGCCCCTACAAAAGCTACTACGAGGTCATCTCGACCGCGACTTTGCAGGGCGAGGCGCCGTTTGATCTGCGCTGGTGGGTCGGCGACAAGTCGGGGCGCAATCTGTTTTTCAACATCATCATCGAAGGCGTCAACATGCTGGCCTCCGAACGCACCGAGATTGGCGCGATCTTGGATAAGAACGGCGGCGATATCGATAAGTTGATCGCCGCGCTGAACGCCACCTGAACCCCGGCGAAAGCCTTAGGCGGGTGGGGGTTTCTAGGCCCTTTTGGGCGGGCCTTAGGTTCCCTTGCCCAGCAATTGCTGCAAGACCGCTGTAAAGGGATCAACGGGTGGCTCTTGCTGGCCACCGCTTGGCGGCAGCGGGGTGGCCGTGGCATCGGGCCCCGGCGGCTGGCGCGGTTCGGGCACGATCAGGGGCAGCGGAGTGATGGGCAAGCCGTCTTCGACACGGGTCATCACCTCGTGCCAGATTTCGGCGGGAATGCCGCCGCCGGTCACACCGGTCAGGGGGGTGTTGTTGTCATAACCCATCCAGACACCGGTGACGTAATCGGCGGTAAAGCCGATAAACCACGCATCGCGCGCCTCTGACGTGGTGCCGGTTTTGCCCGCCACGGGGCGGTCACCCAATTGCGCCCGCTGGCCAGTACCGTTTTGCACCACTTGGGTCATCATCCACGTCAGTTCCTTGGCGGCGGTGTCCGAGATGACGCGCGCCCCCATGCCGCCCGTCTGGCCGATCAGGGGCGTCTGGTCGCCCTTTAAAGACAGCTCGCGCAGCCCATAAGGGGCCACAGCCGATCCGCCGTTCAAAATGCCCGCATAAGCCCCCGTCATTTGCAATAAGGTCGCCTCAGAAGCCCCCAACGCCAAGGCAGGCCCCGCCGCCAGATCGCCCGATATGCCAAAGCCGTGGGCGGTATTGCGCACGGTATCCAGCCCCACCGCCATAGCAATCTTGACGGCGGGGATGTTGCGGCTTTCCTGCATGGCCTGATAAATCGGGATTACGCCTTTGTATTCGTTGTCATAATTACTAGGCGTCCAAGGGCCGGACCCCGGGATATTGACCGTCAGTGGGCTGTCTTCGACATAATCCATCGGGCTCCACCCGATATTCAACGCCGAGGCATAGACAAAGGGCTTAAAGCTTGACCCGGTCTGCCGCAGCGCCTGCGTGGCGCGGTTGAACGAACCCGCCTGCGGCAGATCGCGCCCGCCCACCATGGCCCGCACCGCGCCATCGGCGCTCATCACCACGATGGCTGCCTGGGCGTTAGAGCCTTGCTTTAGCTTTTGGGTGAAAACAGCCGTCAGCGCCTCTTCGGCGGCTTTTTGCAGGCGCGGGTCCAGTGTTGTCTTGATGATCACATCTTCGGTCGTTGTATTGCCCAGATAGGCGGGTGTGCTTTCCATCACCCAATCGGCAAAGGCCCCACCCGCATTCCGCGCCGCGGCCTGCGACAGTGCGGCGGGATGGGCCAAGGCATCGTCGGCCTCGGCCTTGGTCAGAAAGCCTTGCTCCTGCATCAATCCGATGATCACCGCCGCCCGATCGCGGGCGCGTTGCAGGTTGTTGGTGGGCGCATATTTCGACGGCGCTTTCAAAAGCCCCGCCAACATCGCCGCTTCGGCAGGCGACAGATTGGCTGCCGATTTGCCGAAATACCGCTGCGAGGCCGCTTCAAACCCGCGACTGCCCGCGCCCAGATAGGCGCGGTTGAAGTAGATCGTCAGGATTTCGTCCTTGGTATACTTGGCCTCCATCGCCAAGGCATAGGGCACCTCTTTGATCTTGCGCTTGAGCCCGCCGGAACGACAATCATCTTCATAAGCGCTTTCAGACTTCCACTGGGTCGGATCATAGTCCACCCCAAGGCACAAAAGCTTGGCGGTTTGCTGGGTGATGGTCGACCCGCCATTGCCCTCAAACGCGCCGCGCCCGGCGCGCAGGTTGATCGCCACGGCCGAGATGATACCGCGCGGACTGATCCCGAAATGCTGGTAAAAGCGCTTGTCCTCGGTGGCAATCACCGCGTGCAGCAGGTTGGGCGAGACGGTTTGTGGTGTCACCTGCCCGCCAAAGGTTTCGCCGCGCCACGCAAAGACCTGATCATTGGCATCCAGCATGGTCACAGACCCCCGCGCCCGCCCGTCGATCAGGGCAGAGACGGGGGGCAACTGGACATAGAAGTACAAAACCGCGCAGCCCAAGATCGTGCCACCCACGACCGTTGCACGCCAGAATATCCCCCAGACAATGCGCCACAAAAAATGCACCAGCCCCGCCACGATCCCCCGTTTGCGCTTTGGCCTTGCGCGCGCACTCATCGCCTTGGCGGATGGCTTGGAAGGGGGTTTGCCCCGCCCGCCTGCAGGGGCTTGATTGCGCCTGTCTGCGGTCAAAGGCCGCCCTTTTGGTGTGGATGACATCGTAAACCTTTGCCTGTGCCCGTAAGGCGCCGCCCATTGCGGGCTTGTGCTAGGTCAGCTTACCGCGCCCAGCTGGAAATGTGGAGCATGTCTTACCGCCGATTGAGATCACATTTCGCCTAATTTTTAATCTATTTTTCTATTCCGCAAATTTTTTATGCAAATCCGCCGCCTCATTTCCACCTCAGGCCCCCGCCAACTTGCGCTGTCGCGGCGAAAGATACGTCCTAGACTGGCGACACCCCGCAGTTCACTCACAAGAGGTGCATTTTGAAACTTATTATTGCGGCCATCAAGCCGTTCAAACTGGAAGAAGTGCGCGAGGCCCTGACCGCAATTGGCGTGCGCGGCATGATGGTCACAGAGATCAAAGGTTTTGGCCTGCAATCGGGTCATACCGAGATTTACCGCGGCGCGGAATACGAAGTGAACTTCGTGCCGAAAGTTCGCATCGAGGTGGTCGTGGCCGATGGTCTGGCCGATCAGGTGGTCACCACGATCACCAAAACAGCCCGCACCGGCAAGATCGGGGACGGCAAGATTTTCGTGCTTGACGTGGCGGCAGCGGTCCGCGTGCGCACGGGCGAAACCAATGACGATGCGCTGTAAGCCTTTGGCCTAGGGGATAATTGTGATGAAACTTATGTCGAAAATTTCAAAGGCGGGGGCGCTTGCAGCGTCTATCAGCGCAGCAGCTCCCGTTTGGGCGCAGACGGCCCTGATCAAGGCGCCCGATGCCGCAGCACAGGCGGGGATGGTGAATAAGGGCGATACAACCTGGATGCTGGTGTCCTCAGCGCTTGTGCTGTTGATGGCCATTCCGGCCTTGGGGCTGTTTTACGGCGGTCTGGTGCGGTCTAAGAACATGCTCAGCGTGTTGATGCAGACCTTTATGATCGTGTCTTTGGTGGCGATTTTGTGGGTGGTGTTTGGCTATTCCTTGGCCTTCACGCCCGGGTCGGCCTATGTCGGCGGGTTGTCCAAGGCGTTCTTGGCGGGTGTGGGTGTTTCAACCTTTGCCGCGACTTTTTCCAACAACGTCTATATTCCGGAATATGCCTTTGTCATCTTCCAGATGACCTTTGCCTGCATCACGCCCGCGCTGATCGTGGGGGCCTTTGCCGAGCGGATCAAGTTCTGGCCGCTGATGCTGTTTTGCGGCCTTTGGGTGACGATCGTCTATTTCCCGATCGCGCATATGGTCTGGTACTGGTCCGGCCCGGACTTTCTGGCCGATAACCCCACTGACATGGGCCTGATCTGGGGCTGGGGCGCGCTGGACTTTGCTGGCGGCACGGTGGTGCATATCAACGCAGGCATCGCAGGTTTGGTGGGCTGTTTGGTGATTGGCAAGCGCGTGGGCTTTGGCAAGGAAAACATGGCGCCGCATTCGCTGACGATGACGATGATTGGCGCATCTATGCTGTGGGTGGGCTGGTTTGGCTTTAACGCCGGATCAAACCTAGAAGCCAACGGCCTTGCCGCACTGGCGTTCATGAACACCTTTGTCGCCACGGCCGCAGCGGCGCTGTCTTGGACCTTGGTGGAACAACTTCGCCACGGCCGCCCGTCGTTGCTAGGCGCTGTGTCCGGCGCTGTGGCAGGTTTGGTCGCCGTCACACCTGCGGCAGGCTATGCGGGGCCGATGGGGGCGATTGTGCTGGGGCTGATCGTCTCGCCGGTGTGTTATACCTTTGTGTCCTATGTGAAGGGCAAGTTCGGCTATGACGACAGCTTGGACGTGTTCGGCGTGCACTGCGTGGGCGGTATTCTTGGGGCGATCGGCACGGGCATTTTGGCCGACCCGTCCTTGGGCGGTCAGGGGTGGATGGATTACACCGTCTTTCCGGCGGTGGCAGGCACCTTCGACATGGGCGCGCAGGTGATCACCCAGATTAAGGCCGTGCTGGTCACGCTGGTCTGGTCGGGTGGGGTGTCGCTGGTGCTGTTCTGGGGCATCGACAAAATCTTCGGCCTGCGCCCGTCGAGCGATGACGAACGCCAAGGCTTGGATCAAACCTCGCACGGCGAAAACGCTTACAACAGCTAAAGGCGATCCCGTCCAGGGCGGATCCTCCCCTGCCTTGGATATGGCAAACGGCCCGTGCCCCTCCCGCACGGGCCGTTTTTTATGGCGCAGGCCAGATTAGAACGGGCCAGATCAGAACGGGCCAGATCAGAACGGGCCAGATCAGAAATAACCGCGCGGGATCAGGTTGTGCTGATGCGCTTCGCGCGACAGATCCTCGCGGAAATCGGGATGCGCGATCGAGATCAGCAGTTGCGCCCGTTCCGCCACCGTGCGGCCCTTGAGGTTGACCATGCCGTATTCGGTCACCACATACATCATATCGCTGCGCGGGGTGGTCACGATGTTGCCCTTGGTGAGGGCCGTGACGATGCGGCTTTTGCGCTCGCCTTTCTTGTCATAGGTCGAGGCGAGGCACACAAAGCTTTTGCCCCCCTTTGACGCATAGGCCCCCCGCACAAACTGCGACTGCCCCCCCGTGCCCGAAATGTGGCGGTAGCCATCCGATTCGGACGCCGCTTGGCCCTGCAAATCCATCTGCGTGGTGTTGTTGATCGCCGCCACCTTGTCGTTTTGCATGATGACATGGGGCATGTTGGTGTAATCCACAGGGTGGAATTCGACCATCGGGTTGCGGTGGATAAAGTCGTACAGATACTGCGCCCCAAGCGAAAAGGTGCAGACCATCTTGCCGGGGTTGATCTGCTTTTTCGCGCCCGTGATGCGCCCAGCGCGGTACAGATCGACGATGCCGTCGGTCATCATCTCGGTATGGATGCCCAGATCTTGCACGCCGCTTTCCGCCAAAAGGCTGCACACGGCATTGGGCATGCCGCCAATGCCGATTTGCAAGCAGGCCCCGTCTTCAATCTCGGCCGCGATCAGGCGGGCGACGGCGCGGTCGACATCGGTGTTCACGGGCTTGGGCAGTTCGGCCATGGGCTGGCTGTCACCGGCCAGAATGAAATCCACCTCTGACATATGCACGCCGGTGCCTTCCCCCATGACATAGGGCAAGGCGGCGCATTCCTCGACGATCACCACTTTGGCGCGTTCGACCAAGGCGCGCATCCACAGGTTTGACGGGCCAAAGTTGAAATAGCCGTTGGCATCGATGGGCGCTGTTTTGAACACCGCAATATCGACAGGGTCGATGAAGCGGCGGTAATAGTCGGGGATTTCGCCCAAATGCACAGGCAGGTAATGCGCGATCCCCTGATCATGCTTGCGCCGATCATAACCGCTGAAATGGGTGGAGAACCAAAAGACATGCTCGCCTTCGGGATCCGCCTCTAGCACCGCGCGCGCGCGGGTCGACAGGCAAGAGCGGATGCGCAGATTGGTGACTTGGCCCAAGCGTTTGGCCAAGGCTGCATCAAAGACATCAGGCTGGCCCAGCACGGCCCCATAATCCAGCCACATCCCCGATTGCACAAGGGCGGCTGCCGCCTCTGCCGTGATCCTTTGGGCCGCTTTCGCCATTGCGCCGTTCCTTCGTTGCCGCCTGTGTCCGGCGCAATCAACCACGATGCGGGGCTGGAAAAAAGCGCGAAAATGACGGGCCAAGCGCCAAGCCCGCCCGTTGCAGCGGGGGTTTCACACCCCCGCACCCCCGTGGAGTATTTAGACCAAGATGAAGATCAGCCACCGACCAAGGCTATGGCTTGGGCAAGGATCGGCACCGTGCGGGCGTTCAGGCCCGCGATGTTGATGCGGCTGTCACCGACCATATAGATGCCATGGGTGTCGCGCAGCGTGTTAACCTGCGCCTCGCTCAGCCCCAGCCGCGAGAACATGCCGCGGTGGTGGGCGACAAAATCGTAGCGGTCGGAATTGGTGGCGCGGCGCAATTCTTCGGCCAAGGACTGGCGCAGCGTCAGCATGTTCAGGCGGACCTCTTCCAATTCGGCCTGCCAATCGGCGCATAGGGCGGGGTCTTCCAGAATCATCGTCACCAACCGCGCGCCGTGGTCGGGCGGAAAGGAAAAGTTCTGCCGGTTCAGATAGGCCAGATTGGCCTGCACCACAGTTTTGCGCGACGGCTCGCCCAGCGCGATCAACACACCGGTGCGTTCACGGTAGATGCCGAAGTTTTTCGAACAAGAGGCGGCGATCAGCACCTCGGGGAAGTGCGATGCAATCAGGCGGGTGGCGGCGGCGTCAGATTCTAGCCCGTCGCCAAAGCCTTGATAGGCCAGATCGACGAAGGGAACGGCGCCGCGGTTCGCAAGAATGTCTGCGATCTTGGCCCAAAGTTCGGCGGAAGGGTTCGCGCCGGTGGGGTTGTGGCAGCAGCCATGCAGCAAAACCACATCGCCCTTGGCCACTTTGGCCAGATCGGCCAGCAGTCCGGCTTCGTCCAAGCCGCCGGTGGTCGCATCAAAATAGCGATATTCGGCGATATTCAGGCCCAAATAGCGAATGATCGAGGGGTGATTGGGCCACGTCGGATTGGAAACCCACACCGTGGCCTTGGGCGACGCCATCTTGACCAGTTCTAACGCCTGATGCAGCGCCCCCGTGCCGCCCGGCGTTGCAGCCACAGCCGCGCGGTCGGCAAAGCCCGACCCCAAGATCAGGTTGACCATTGCGGCGTGAAAGGCGGGTTCACCGGCGAGGCCGGTGTAGGTCTTGGTCACCTCACGCTCCCACAACTGCTTTTCGGCAGTCTTGACCGCCCGCATAACAGGGGTCAGGCCCGTGGCGTCTTTATAGACGCCCACGCCAAGGTCGATCTTGGCGGGGCGCGGGTCTTCGCGAAACTGCGCCATCAGGACCAGGATTTTGTCTTGCGGCTGCGGGGTGAGAGCTTCCAGCATCATCGTTCCTATCATCGCCCCGTCTTCAGCGGGCGGGGCCTTTTTCTACAAAAAGGTCGTCGTACATGCCCCATTCGGCCCAAGAGCCGTCATACAGCGCATGCGATTTATGGCCAATGCGTTCCAGCGCCAGCGACAGGATGGCGGCGGTGACGCCCGACCCGCAGGTGGTGATGGCGGGCTTGGACAGGTCAACCCCAGCGGCTTGAAAGACAGCGCGCAGATCGGGCACGGATTTCATCGTGCCATCGGGGTTCAGCACCGCGCTAAAGGGCACGTTGCGCGCGCCGGGAATATGGCCTGACCGCAGGCCGGGGCGGGGTTCGGGGGCTTCGCCGGCAAAACGCGCGGCGGCGCGGGCGTCGATGATCACGGCCTCGCCCAGTTTGGCGGCATGGGCCACTTGGGTGACGTCTTTCACCAGATGGTTCTGGCGGCTGGTGGTCATGTGGCGATCTTTGACGATGGGGGGCATGTCTTCAATCTCGCGCCCTTCGGCCAGCCATTTGGGCAGGCCGCCGTCCAGCACGGCGACATCCATCTTGCCCATCAGGCGGAATGTCCACCACACACGGGCGGCGGAAAACAGGCCCGCGCTGTCATAGACCACCACCTGATGCCCGTCCCCCACGCCCATGGCCCGCATCCGGGCGATGAACTTTTCGGGCGGCGGGGCCATATGGGGCAGGGACGAGCGGCTGTCGCTGATCTCGTCAATGTCAAAGAACCGCGCGCCGGGGATATGGGTCAGGGCATAGTCGGCCTTGGCATCGCGCCCCGATCCGGGCAGATACCAAGAGGCATCCAGCACCCGCAGATCAGGGTCTTTCAGATGGGCGGCAAGCCAGCCCGTCGACACCAGCGTTTTTGGATCG
>Ga0209499_1001267_pt1 | contig 17863 bp, 20 predicted proteins | sample C_130208_EF_Meta_FD_187306 | JGI IMG/M metagenome (GOLD analysis project Ga0209499, IMG submission 187306) | Freshwater microbial communities from Lake Croche, Canada to study carbon cycling - C_130208_EF_MetaG (SPAdes) (version 2) | ecosystem: Environmental > Aquatic > Freshwater > Lake...
GGATACTCTTAGGCAGCGCTCACAAATGCTTGATTACTTAGCATGCCGACTAGTGTCACCTGGGCAGCAGATTGCTCAACAAAAACAGCAACTGGCGCAGCTTGCTCATAGGCTAGGCTTGAATATCAAGCAACAATTGCAACGACAACAAAATAATCTAAATCAAATCGAACAAAACTTACATCATCTAAATCCCCAAAGTGTTCTGAGTAGAGGCTATGCATTTGCGCAAACAAAGGATGGAAAAATCATCAATAGTAGCGTTCAAATCAAAGCTGGCGAGACAATCAGTCTGACTTTTGGGATGGGCGAAGCAGAAGCCGTTGTCTCAAAAACCTCATAAGCACGATCAAGTCGCCAGACTTTTATCATTCTGCTATTGGTTTAGCTCTCAAGTTGATTGATAATACCGTTTTGTCTTCAAGCTGATTTTTAATGTCATCCACCTCTGGCAATAAAACCAAACTTTCCGCATTAACTTTAGCTGCACTCGGCGTTGTATTTGGCGACATCGGCACTAGTCCACTATACACAATGAAAGAAGTTTTTTCGGTCGGCACACACCCTGTACCCCTTAATGAAGCCAATATGTTTGGAATTTTATCGCTCATCGTTTGGGCACTCATCATGGTGGTTTCAGTCAAATATGTGGCCTTTATTATGCGTGCAGACAACCGAGGCGAAGGTGGAATCATGGCTTTACTTGCGCTTGCCACTCGCCATGCTAGTGGCAATAAGAAAATGCAACACACCATTATGCTTTTAGGCATTTTGGGCGCATGTATGTTTTATGCGGATGGAATGATTACCCCAGCAATTTCTGTACTTTCAGCTGTAGAGGGCTTAGAAATAGCGGCTCCAGGCTTACATACGCTCATCATTCCTGTCACGTTGATTGTAATTATGGGTTTGTTCTGGGCACAAAGCAAAGGAACGGCCATGGTAGGGGCTTTCTTCGGCCCAATTATGTTGATTTGGTTTGGCTCACTGGCTGTACTTGGCATCAATGGTATTGCGCAATATCCAACTATTTTGCAAGCACTTAATCCCTATTATGCCTTCCAATTCCTGCATTCCGCCCCTTGGGTCGCCTTTGTTGCATTGGGTGCCGTGGTGCTTGCGGTGACAGGCGCTGAAGCTTTGTATGCTGACATGGGTCACTTTGGCCCATTCCCAATTAGGTTAGCCTGGTTTGGCTTTGTATTACCTTCACTGATTATCAATTACTTTGGTCAAGGCGCTTTAATACTCTCCAACCACGAAGCCGTCGAAAATCCATTCTATCTTCTCGCACCTGAATGGAGCCTTTTCCCATTAATTGCTCTAGCTACACTTGCCGCAGTGATCGCTTCACAAGCTGTGATTACTGGGGCCTTTTCCGTCTCACGCCAAGCCCTTCAATTAGGCTACTTGCCGCGCATGCATGTAGAACACACCTCAGAAAGTCACGAAGGTCAAGTTTATATGCCACGCATCAACTGGGGTTTGATGTTAGCGATTATGGTATTGGTATTAGGGTTTAAATCTTCAGGCAATCTAGCAGCCGCATACGGCATTGCAGTGACTGGCGACATGGTGATTACATCCCTACTTGCAGGGATTGTTTTCCACCATATGTGGGGTTGGGGAAAGTTAAGAACTGGTGCATTAATCCTAACATTCTTAACGGTTGATGTTTCTTTCTTTACTGCCAATGTCCTTAAAATTCCTGATGGAGGCTGGGTACCCCTCGTGATTGGAATCTTTATTTTCACCCTTATGGTGACATGGAAGACTGGCCGTTCTTTACTTTATGCACATCTTAGAAACGACGCAATGGAACTTAGCCCATTCATCGAAGCGATCGGGCAACATCCGCCTGCACGGGTTCCTGGCACCGCATTATTTATGACGCCAAATCCTGATGGCGTTCCACATGCAATGCTTCATAATTTAAAACACAACAAGGTGCTACATGAAAAGGTCGTTGTCTTAACTGTAAAGTTTTCCGATTTTCCACATACGGCAAAAGAAGATCTCGTGAAAGTAGAAAAATTACCCCATGAATTCTATAGAGTAACGGTTAACTATGGCTTTAAAGATGAGCCAAACCTACCGCGCGATTTGGAATTGTGCGCTGCTCAAGGTCTAGAACTCAATGCTATGGACACTTCATTCTTTATTGGTAAAGAAATTCTAATTGCCTGCGAAACTCCAGACATGGCCACTTGGCGCAAGAAAATATTTATTGGGCTCTTTAGGTCCGCAGAAACGATTACCAATCAGTTCAAATTACCGCCAAACCGTGTGGTCGAACTTGGCTCACAAGTAAGTTTCTAAATTTAACGACTAGTAAAATGATTAGAACTAATACCTTCGTAATATTTTTATTGCTAGCTTTATCCTCATTGCTTAATGGGTGCGCAACCACAACCAATTCTGGAGCAGTGGGTGTTGAACGAAAGCAATTCATGATGCTTTCTGAGAAGCAGGTAGAAAGCATGTCCCTGCAAAGCTACAATCAAACAATCAAGACAGCAAATGATAAAAAAACACTTAACACTGACTCAGTGTTAGTTGAGCGCATTCGTGGCATTTCTAATCGATTAATTGCTCAAACCAACGTATTTAGGCCTGATGCAAAAAATTGGAAATGGGAAGTAAATGTAGAAAAGAATGACCAGGTGAATGCTTATTGCATGCCGGGCGGTAAGATCATGGTTTATTCTGGACTGGTTGATAAACTAAAAGCAACCGATGATGAACTCGCTGCAGTTATTGGGCATGAAATTAGCCATGCGCTTAGAGAACATGGGCGAGAACGTATGTCACTTGCCTATGCGGAAAAAGGTGGTTTAGCATTATTAGCTGCAGTTCTTGGATCCACAAAAAATACACAAACTGGCGCAGCCTTAGGTGCAGCAACCCTAGGGACTCAATTATTCTTTGCGCTGCCCAATTCACGCACACAAGAAACCGAAGCCGATCGAATGGGATTAGAGTTAGCAGCACGCGCAGGCTTCAATCCAAATGCTGCGATTAGCTTGTGGACAAAAATGGCACAAAGTGGAGGCAAAAAACCTGCTGAGTTTTTGAGTGACCACCCCTCTGACAAAACCCGCATCGACGACCTTTCTAACTTAATTCCAACTGTAATGCCACTTTACGAACAAGCAAAAGTCGTCAAATAAACGTATTACCTGCTGGAATCAGGTAAAATCTCGCACTTATTTTACCTTTACTATTTTTAGACTATCGGAATTATTCATGAGCCAATTGCAAAACATCATTGAAGACGCTTTTGAGCGTCGCGCCGACATCAACCCAAGCAATGCTTCTGAAGAACTCAAAGACGCTATTGCTAGCGTTTTAAGTGACTTAGACACAGGAAAATTACGTGTAGCATCTCGCAAAGGTGATAGCCAGGAATGGGAAACACACCAATGGTTAAAGAAAGCCGTATTGCTTTCATTTCGTCTTCAAGACAATGTATTAATGGATGGTGGCTGCACGCAATATTTCGATAAAGTGCCTCCAAAGTTTGCAAACTACACTGAAGAAGACTTCAAGGCTGGTGGGTTTCGCGTGGTCCCTAATGCTATCGTTCGTCGTGGTTCATTCATCGGCAAAAACGCAGTATTGATGCCTTCATACGTTAATATCGGTGCTTATGTTGGCGAAGGAACAATGGTCGACACATGGGCTACCGTTGGCTCTTGTGCTCAAATCGGTAAAAACGTACATTTGTCAGGCGGCGTAGGGATTGGCGGCGTATTAGAGCCTGTGCAAGCTGGCCCAACCATAATTGGCGACAACTGCTTTGTCGGTGCACGTTCAGAGGTGGTTGAAGGTGTTGTAGTTGAAGATAACTGCGTCATCTCAATGGGAGTTTATATCGGACAATCAACAAAAATCTACGACCGAGAAACTGGTTCCGTGACTTATGGAAGAGTACCAAAAGGCTCTGTTGTGGTTTCAGGCAACCTTCCTTCTAAAGATGGTAGTTACAGCCTTTACTGCGCTGTAATTGTGAAAAAAGTAGATGAGAAAACTTTAGGTAAAGTTGGCATTAACGAGTTGTTACGGGGTATTTAACACACGTAAAGTTTATCAAAATAGCCCATACGTGGGCTATTTTGCATTGGGGCAATACTTTTTAGCATATTGCACAATGCGCTGTTAAAATATCTATCATGAAAATTTATGGGATACCAAACTGCAACACCGTCAAACGAGCCCGCACCTGGCTTGAAGAAAACGGTATTGCTTATGAATTCCATGATTTCAAAAAATTAGGTTTAGACGAAAATACGATTAAGCAATGGCTTACGCAAAAACCTTGGGATACATTGATCAATCGAGGTGGCATGACCTGGCGTAATTTAAGTGACGCTGAAAAAGCCGTCGTGACGGACAATACAACTGCCACACAATTGATGATATCCAAGACCTCGGTGATTAAGCGTCCGATTTTAGTCCAAAATAATGCCCTACTCGCTTTAGGATTTGACGAAGCTACCTACCAACAACTATTTAAACAATAAAAGTTACTCCTATGAGCAAAACACTAGATTTAGCTAAAGACTTAATTTCAAGAAAATCTAATACCCCTTTAGATGCTGGATGCCAAGACTTAATGATTAGCCATCTAGAGCCACTCGGCTTCAAAGTTGAGCGCATGCGCTTTGGTGATGTCGATAACTTTTATGCACGTCGCGGGACGACTAGTCCATTGCTTGTATTTGCAGGTCATACTGATGTTGTTCCTACTGGCCCTGTAGATAAATGGCACACCCCTCCTTTTGAGCCAACGATTAAAGACGGCATGCTATATGGTCGCGGGGCGGCAGATATGAAAACTTCTTGCGCCGCCTTTATCACCGCTATTGAAGAATTTATTGTAGAACATCCAGATCATCAAGGTTCAATCGGCTTACTCATTACTTCTGACGAAGAAGGGGTGGCAATTAATGGCACAGTGAAGGTCGTTGAGGCACTCAAGGCAAGAGGTGAGCACTTTGATTACTGCATCGTTGGTGAACCTACATCCAACAAAGTGGTGGGTGACATGATTAAAAATGGTCGCCGCGGCTCGCTCTCAGGCAAGCTTGTCGTTAAAGGAGTGCAAGGTCATATCGCTTATCCACACCTCGTTAAAAACCCAATCCATATGGTGGCACCAGCGATTAAAGACATGGTAGATACTGTATGGGACAACGGGAACGAATATTTTCCGCCAACTTCATGGCAAATCTCTAATATGAACGGTGGCACCGGCGCTACCAATGTGGTCCCTGGCGAAGTTGATATTTTATTTAACTTCCGGTTCTCAACCGCCAGCACTGAAGAGAATCTTAAAGAGCGTGTTTATGCCATTTTAGATAAACACGAACTGAATTACGATTTGGATTGGGAATACTCCCCACCTTACATCACGCCTAGAGGTAATTTGGTTGAGGCTATTTCTGAAGCTATTAAACAAAATTATGGGGTAAGCCCAGAGCTATCAACTACTGGCGGCACATCAGATGGACGTTTTATCGCAGACATTTGTAAACAAGTCATTGAATTTGGCCCACTTAACGCAACTATCCACAAACTCAATGAATGTGTTGCTGTGGCAGATATAGAACCACTCAAAGACACTTACCGTATTACGCTTAAGAAGTTACTGCTCACCTAATCAAATGAAATGATTATTGTCTTCATCGTTTTTGGATCTATAAATAGGCTTCTACCAAGCACATCCAAACCAAAAAAATAAAGAATCGAAAATACCCATGACGCCCAAACACATCACAGAAGCTTTGCTCACCATTCGCGATTGGGTACGCTTTAGCGTGAGCCGTTTAGAAGAAGCTGAGGTATTTTTTGGCCACGGCACTGATAATGCTTATGACGAAAGCGTTTGGCTAATCATGAGCGCCCTGCACCTGCCTTTAGATACCTTAGATAACTTCTTGGATGCGCGCGTCACCAAAGAGGAGTCTAAACATTTAGCGCATTTAATCGAACGCCGTGTTACTGACCGAACACCAACCGCTTACTTACTCCGTGAGGCTTGGTTGAGAGGCTTTAAATTTTATGTAGATGAGCGCGTCATTGTGCCACGCTCATTTATTGCTGAATTGCTTGAGAACGGCTTACACCCTTGGATTGAATATCAAGAAATGGTGGAAAGTGTGGCTGACATCTGCACCGGCAGTGGCTGTTTGGGTATCTTGCTTGCTCATGCTTTCCCCAATGCAACCGTAGATGTGATTGATATTTCACATGATGCCATTGCTGTTGCAAACATCAATATCAAAAACTACGGTTTGGAAGAACAAATTACTGCAATTCACTCTGATATGTTTGCAGCACTTACTAACAAGACCTACGATCTAGTTATTAGCAACCCGCCATACGTGGACGCACCGTCAATGGCACATCTGCCAAAAGAATATCGTAATGAACCACAAATTGCACTTGGAAGCGGCGCTGACGGATTAGACCACACACACACATTATTGAAAGATGCGGGCAAATATCTTAATGATGGTGGCTTGCTAATTGTTGAAATTGGCCATAATCGGGATGCTTTAATTGATGCTTATCCTGATGCACCATTTACATGGCTAGAAGTGGAGTCGGGCAATCAATTCGTGTTCATGTTAACAAAAGAACAATTACCCGTTAAATCCTAAAGTATTAAAACCACTTTAAGGTTGATGCCGTTTAGGTGGCTTTTCACCGGCCTTAACGAGATCGGTGCCTTGGCGAATACGGCGATTTGCTGGCTTTTTAGGTACTGAAGTTTTACCGCGAGAGTTCCGCTTGTCCCTTGCAAAATCAGCTCTATCTAACTTCTCTTTATCTGAAGCTGCATGCTCTGAAGATTTCCTATCAACAGAATTGGTGCCACGACTCTTACGTTGCGTCCCAGTCAAAGTCTCAGCCAAGCTTGGCGGCGCATTACGTTCATAATAGCCTTGACGTTCACTTTTATTACGGTCGCCTGCTGCAATCCGCTCACGTGCTTCACGTTTAGGTTTAGGTGTAAAAGCAGTGCCAAGCTTATCTTTTTCCCTTGCTGTAAGCTGGCGTAATGGGGCACTCGGTGTTGGCAGACCAGCCCATTCAAGCAAGCCCACCACCTCTTTGGGCGATAGTTCTAACATCATGCCGCGCTTTAAACGTGGAGGGAGATTCACAGGACCAAAACGTACCCGCATCAAGCGACTCACTGGCGTTAAAAACGCCTCAAATAAACGACGCACTTCTCGATTACGGCCTTCTGTCAGAACCACCTGATACCAATGATTGGAACCTTCCCCGCCTTGTGGATTGATAATGTCAAAATTTGCAGGGCCATCATCTAGTTCAATACCAATACGTAACTGCGCCAATTGTTCATCAGTTAATTCACCAAAAATACGTACCGCATATTCACGCTCAACGCCATAACGCGGATGCATGAAATGATTGGCAAGCTCACCTGATGTGGTAAAAATTAACAAGCCAGAAGTGTTAATATCTAGGCGACCAATCGCAATCCACTTGGCACCACGTACTTTAGGTAGTTTATCAAATACACTGGCACGGCCTTCAGGGTCGTCTTGACTAACAATCTCGCCTTCTGGCTTATGATAAATCAAGACTTTTGCTAATTCTGGCTCAAATGGCAAACGCACCGGCCTACTATCCACACGCACAATGTCGGCTTCACTCACTCCTGCCCCTTGCGTTGCTAGTTGCCCATTAATCGTCACGCGACCATCGGCAATAAGTGCTTCCATGTCACGACGTGATCCTAAACCAGCTAAAGCCAATAGCTTATGTAAGCGCTGAGTTGGTAATGGCGGCGTATCAGGGTCTGCAGCGATAGGTGTGAAATTAGTCGTTGGGCGTTTAACTGGGCGCTGAGGATCACGCTGTTGCTTAAAAGGACGAGCCATGTTGTATATTTTGGTAATTGAATAGCGCTAATTTTACCGCAGATTGCTAAGCTAAATATTTTAATTAGCCGGAGGGTCCTTGTTATCAATAAAATCAGCTTGAACTGCCTGCTCTATGGCGATGGCTTCATCATCGGGAAAAATTTGTTCAACGAAAGTATCTATCGCCGGCAAGTCAGCCAATGATTTAAGATTAAGATCATCTAAAAAGGTTTTTGTTGTTGCATAAAGTGAAGGACGACCAGGGACGTCTCGCTGACCAACGACATCAATCCAATCACGCTCTTGCAATTGACGGATGGTATTCGGATTCACCGCAACCCCACGCAGTTCTTCAATGTCGCCCCGCGTTACAGGCTGCCGATAAACGATAATAGCTAAGGTCTCCATGGCAGCTCTCGAATATCGCTGAGGACGCTCTGGATTAAGCCTAGATAAAAAAGGGGCCAACTCAGGCAATGCTTGAAAACGCCAGCCACTTGCCACTTCCACCAATTCCATACTATTCGGTTTGCGTGCCAGCCAATCCTGCTTTATCTCATCAAGCAACATCCTAAGTGTTGCACGCTCTACACGTTCAGAAAATAAGCGCAACATAAGCTCTAATGACAAAGGACTTGGGCTAGTCAGCAAGGCCGCCTCTAGCATAATCTTCATCTGAGTTGTATTGTTTAGTTCCACCATTAATTGCTTTGATTAATTTGTAAGTAGATCGGCGTAAACGCAGCTTGCTGCGTAAGCTTGACCAACCCTTCACGGGCCAATTCCAATATCGCTAAGAAGCACACCACCAATTTAGGAATACCTTCATTTTCTACATCGAACAAAGCAGAAAATTCCATCATATTGTGCTCTTTTAATTGGCGCAGAATTTGGCTCATATGTTCTCGCACCGAAAGCTCTGACTTGCCCACTTTATGATGCGCAAAATGGCTGGCTCGCTTAAGCACATTTTGCCAAGCCGATAGCAAATCTTCCATAGAAATTTGCGGAGCTTGTACCTGAATAACTTGCTCAAAATAAGCATTAGCTACCATCAAATCCAAACCTACTTGCGGCAACTCATCTAGCTTCTGTGCCGCCGATTTAATTGTTTCATATTCCATCAATCGACGCACCAACTCAGCACGCGGATCATCCTCTGATTCCACTTCAGCTGGCTTAGGTAACAACATTCGCGACTTTATCTCTATCAACATCGCAGACATTAGCAAATAATCAGCCGCCAATTCCAATTTGATTGCCTGCATCTTTTCAACATAGCCCATATATTGGCGCGTCAATTCCGCCATCGGAATATCGAGAATATCGAGATTATGTTTCCGAATGAGATAAAGCAATAAATCAAGCGGCCCTTCAAAAGCCTCTAGGTAAACTTCCAATGCATCAGGGGGAATATATAAATCATGAGGCAGTGACGTAATCGCCTCGCCATGGAGACGTGGTTCTGTGTGAGCTTTAAGTTCTGTAACGAGCGTAGTCACGCGCTTATGAGTAACTTAAACCCATGACTTCGCGCACTTCGCGCATGGTTTCACGTGCCATTTTTCGAGCGCGTTCACAGCCCTCAGCAACAACGTTTTTAATCATCATGGGATCTTCCGCGTATTGTGCGGCACGTTCTTGGATAGGCTTCAACTCCTCCAATACGCTTTCAATCACTGGACCTTTACATGCGATACAGCCGATGCCAGCGCTGCGACAGCCTTGCTGAACCCATGCTTTAGTTTCATCGCTTGAATAAACTTCGTGTAGTTGCCAAACAGGACATTTGTCTGGATCGCCCGCATCAGTCAAACGAATACGTGCAGGGTCAGTTGGCATAGTCTTAATCTTCTTAGCCACGCTGTCTGGTGATTCACGCATCGAAATTGTATTGTTATAGGATTTCGACATTTTTTGACCATCTAATCCAGGCATTTTTGATGCTGGTGTAAGCTTATATTCTGGCTCGACCAATATCATCTTGCCACCACCTTCTAAGTAGCCAAGTAGCCGCTCACGGTCGCCCAAACTTAACCCTTGCTGCTCTTCAATCATTGCACGGGCGGACTCAAGGGCTTCATCATCTCCGCTTTCTTGGTAACGGGTGCGAAGTTCTTCGTACAACCCACCTCGCTTACTACCTAGTTTTTTAATGGCAGCTTCCGCCTTTTCTTCAAAGCCTTTTTCACGACCATATATATGGTTGAACCGGCGAGCAATTTCCCGAGTAAATTCAATATGCGGTATCTGGTCCTCGCCAACAGGGACTTGCGTTGCTTTATAAATCAAAATATCGGCGCTTTGAAGCAACGGATAACCTAAAAATCCATAAGTAGATAAATCTTTCTGTGCAAGTTTTTCTTGTTGGTCTTTATATGTTGGAACACGCTCCAACCAACCAAGCGGTGTAATCATTGAAAGCAAGGTATGAAGTTCCGCATGTTCCGGAACACGAGACTGAATAAAGATGGTTGCTTTAGCAGGGTCCACTCCAGCTGCAATCCAATCAATCACCATTTCCCAAACGCTTTCTTCGATGATTTCAGGTGTATCGTAATGGGTAGTCAGTGCGTGCCAATCAGCCACAAAAAATAAACACTCATGTTCATGCTGGAGCTTAACCCAATTCTTTAATACCCCATGATAATGCCCAAGATGCAAGCTTCCTGTAGGACGCATACCCGATAAAACGCGCTCAACTGCCATAGTGTTCAATTGCCATAAATAAAGATGAATCTATTATACGAAAAGGCACGCAATCACGCCTAAAAAATTAAAAAATGAATCGGATAAAATGGACTACTGCGCCAATAAATGGATCCATAATCCGTCCAAGAATCCCTGTAGCAAGCAAACCAATTAAGATAATGAAACCGTAACGTTCAATTTGAGCATACTTATAGGCTAAGTGATTAGGAAGCAAGCTTACCGCAATTCTTCCGCCATCTAATGGCGGCAATGGCAGCAAATTAAGCACCATCAAAACCACATTAATCATCACGCCAGCTTGCCCCATTAAAGCCATAGGCTCTGAATAAACACTAGGCGCAGCAAATGACACCTTAATCACAAGCGCCCAAAATAAAGCCATCACAAAGTTTGAAGCTGGGCCGGCAGCTGCAACCCACAACATGTCTCTTTTTGGATTACGCAAACGTGAAAAATCTACTGGCACTGGCTTTGCCCAGCCAAACAAAATACCCCCCAAAAGAAGAGTTAACGAAGGTAATAAAATTGTCCCTACTGGGTCAATGTGTTTTAGTGGATTTAAAGTGATACGACCAGCCCTGTCGGCGGTCATATCCCCAAAAAAACGTGCAGCAAAACCATGTGCAGCCTCATGAACAGTAATTGCAAAAATAACTGGAAGCGCGTACACGGCTATTTTCTGTATATAGGTTAATTCCATTTCAATCCTTAAAATAAATGAGTTATTCTTACCCCGACAAACCAAAAGGTGCCAAATCCCCGGAACCATGTCTAATTAATTGAGGTTGGTCCGTCGTCAAGTCAATCACTGTTGTTGGCAAAGCAGAGCAAGTTCCAGCATCTATGACCAAATCCAATTGATGCTCTAAGCGCTGACGAATTTCCCACGCTTCATGCAATGGACCTGAGTCATCCTTCAAAGATAAGGTCATACTTAATAAAGGCTGATTGAGCTCAGTCAATAATGCTTGTGTTACAGCATGCTCAGGCACTCGCAATCCTAAAGTGCTTCGCTTAGGATGCTGAAGTCTTCGTGGCACCTCACGAGTCGCTTTAAGAACAAATGTATATTGTCCTGGCGTGTTAGCTTTTAACAACCGAAACTGAACATTATCGACCTGTGCATAAGTTGCCAATTCGGCTAAATTACGACAGACCAAAGTGAAATGATGATGCTCGTCAACGCCACGAATAGAACGAATACGAGTTTGCGCCTCCTTATTGCCAATCACACAGCCGAGCGCATAACTAGAATCTGTAGGGTAAGCAATGACGCCCCCGTTATTTAAAATGTCCACCGCCTGATTTATTAATCTTGCCTGCGGGTTCTCTGCATGAATGGAAAAGTATTGAGCCAATTAATGAGATTCTAATTCAACGTTCTTTACTTCAGGCCAATCATGCCAAACTGGCAAACAATTCTTAGGCAAGCTAGGCAAGCGTCCCATCTCAATATAAGTTTGACCTTTCCCATGAAAATCAGAACCCATTGAAGCCGCCAAATCAAACTGTTTGGCCATTTTTGCAAATTCTTGATATTGATCCACACTATGGCTACCGGTCACTACTTCTATTGCTGAACCGCCTAAAGATCTAAATTCATGCATAAGCTCTAACATTGTCACTCTTCCAAGCTCATAGCGGCCAGGATGCGCAATGACAGCAACTCCCCCACCACCAACAATCCAAGCCATTGCATCTTCTAGACTAGCCCATTGATGCTCAAAGTAGCCAGGCTTACCTTTTACCAAATAATGCTTAAAAACAGCTTTGGTATCTTTCGCATAGCCTTTCTCAATCAAATAACGGGCAAAATGTGTACGGCTAATAATACTCCCTTTGCTATATTCATAAGCACCCTCAAGGGCACCATGAATGCCTATTTTTTCTAAAGCTTCTGCCATACCAACGGCACGTGTGTGTCGGCCAGCTCTAATATTCGCCAGTCCATTCACTAAAGGGGGGTATTTAGGATCTATTTTTAAGCCAACAATATGTAAGGTGCGGCGGCGCCAGGTCACCGAGATCTCAACGCCATCTATAAATTTCATGCCTTGCTTTTCTGCAAGTGCCCTAGCTGTTGCCAAACCATCTACATCATCGTGATCGGTCAACGCTAATACACGTATGCCTTTCTCGACAGCGAGATTCACTACTTCAGATGGCGTGAGCACACCATCTGAAACTGTAGAATGACAATGAAGATCAATAAGCGAACGCATTATTTAATTAATTCAGGTAAGGTGATAGAAACCATAAAAGACAAATAAAAAAGTTGGCTTGTCAGGAATCACACATCATAGCAAAATACGGGTCTATCTGACACTTAAAGCAGGCCCAAGCCTGCTGATTTTTATTGAAAGCAGTTAATGAAGTTTTTATTCGACCTATTCCCCATTATCTTATTTTTTATCACCCTTAAAGTAGCGGAAAAAGCAGCTGGGGCCAGTTTAATTCTGGGAAAAGTACTCACAAGCATTGGCATTGTAACAACAGTAAAAGCTAGCCTTGTCCCTATCATGCTAGCCACTATTGCTGTGATTATCGGCAGTATCATACAAATCATTTGGGCTAAACTTCATTATAAAAAAGTAGACAAAAGTTTATGGCTGAGTGCTTTATTAGTGATTGTGTTGGGAGGTATGACGCTGTATTTCCAAAATGATGCATTTATCAAATGGAAGCCAACTTTACTTTATTGGGCCTTTGCAACAGTGCTGATTGGCGCAAATCTATTTGCAAAAAAGAATTTGATCAAGGACATGATGGATAAAGAAATTTCCTTGCCAGAAAGCATTTGGAACAAGCTTAACTTTGCTTGGGCGATTTTCTTTAGTGCGCTTGGGGCACTAAATATATTTGTCGCCTTCCATTATTCAATCGACACTTGGGCTAACTTTAAGCTTTTTGGTACCATGGGCCTCATGTTCATATTCATCATTGGTCAAAGCTTTGCTATTAATAAATATATTATCCATGAGGACAAATTATAATGTGGTATAGCATCGTAACCGAGGACACTCCAAACAGTCTGGAAAAGCGCTTAGCCAATCGCCCATGTCATCTAGAAAGACTTACCACATTGCATGAGGCAGGGCGCTTATTATTGGCTGGGCCATTCCCAGCAATAGATAGTAAAGACCCCGGACCTGCCGGCTATACAGGCAGCTTAATTGTCGCGGAATTTGAAAGCCTTGAGGAAGCAAAGAACTGGGCCAATGCCGACCCATTTGTCGCTGCAGGCGTTTATGCTAGCGTTAATGTAAAACCGTTTCGTAAAACATTACCAGTTTAAAAAATAAAATATGGATTTAGTCGAACAAATTAAAATTAGACTAGAAGCACTGTCCCCAACCCATCTTTCTATTCAAGACGATAGTAATTTACATGCAAACCATTCAGGCAATGGCGGCGGTGGACATTTTACTGTCAAAATTGTCAGCACTGAATTTAATGGAAAATCTCAGATAATGCGCCATCGATTGATATACCAACTAATGGATGACTTAATGCAAAATCAGATCCATGCTCTTAGCATACACGCTATCGCGAGTAATGAATAAGCCCTATAATATTATCAATTCAATCACTTCAAACTCAAATAAAACACTTAAGGACCTTATGAGAATCTCTAGAATTACCCTTTTATTAATTGCCGCCTTTACTCTAAATGCTCCAGCAATGGCAGGTGATGCAGTAGCCACAGTAAATGGTAAACCTATCAAGCAATCTTTATTTGATTTCATTGTTAAAGATGCAACTGACCATGGTCAGAAAGTAGATGACAATGTTCATGATGTGATTATTGCTCGATTAATCAGTAGTGAACTCGTGATACAAGAAGCTCAAAAATCTGGCATTGATAAAAAACCAGATTACATAGCAAAAGAAGAGCTTACTCGTCGTGAACTACTAGTGAACGTTTATATTCAAGATTACTTGAAGAATCATCCAGTAAGCGAAGCTGACACCAAAGCTGCCTACGAGAAATTTAAGATGGAATTAGGGGATAAAGAATATAACGCACGTCATATTTTACTGGGCTCAGAGGCTGAAGCAAAAGAGGTCATTACCCAATTAAACAAAGGTGGAGATTTTTCAAAAATTGCTAAAGAAAAATCAAAAGACCCTGGCTCTAAGGACAAAGCAGGTGATTTAGGTTGGTTCTCGCTAAGTGGGATGGTAAAACCATTCGGTGATGCTGTTGCAAAACTTCAAAAAGGCAACATCACAAGCGAGCCAGTGCAAACGCAATTCGGCTGGCATGTAATCAAGCTTGATGATGTGAGAGAAATGAAAGCACCTCCATATGACAAAGTTAAAGAAAATTTACAAAAACAACTAAGCCAGCGCCAATTAGAAAAAATGCTTACCGACTTGCGTGCAAAAGCTACGATTGTTGACAACACAAAATCTGCAACTAAAAAATAACTTAGTGGCTTTTGTTAATACTTGCTTACAATAAAGCCTGTTAATTAATTATCCACCGAAAACTTTTATCTATGAAAAATAAAATGGTGAGTACTGAGGGTTTAAATAAAAATGTGGCAGCAGTATTATCCCTAGAAGGTGCTGGGTTTGTTAAACATCCTGATGGCACTCGCTCACCTCTATGGCAAGGCACAAAATTAAGCCTCGGGGATATTATTGTTACCTCACCAGGCTCTAAAGCTGAAATTCTTTTATCTGATGGTAGTAAATTTGCGTTCGGCAAAGAAAAGGGCGATGCCGTAAAGATAGACACATCTGTTTTAGATATTTTGGCTGATGTGAGTGAAGTTATGGTGACCGACTTATCTGAACTTTACCCATTATTAAACGAACATCAATTTGAACGGATTTAAATCCACATCTAAAAAAAGGTCTGCATGCAGACCTTTTTTTAGATGTGGATCATCGTTTTAAAATAAGATTTATGGGATAATAAGAATTATTATCATTTAGGATTTGCATTCAAAAAATGAATCCTTTAAAACTAAAAAATCTTAACAGTCTAAACCCTGGTGAAAGCGCACTTATAAGCAATATTGATGCTGATAACTCTCTATTTCTTAGATTAGCCGCTCTTGGTTTTCGTGCCGGCAAAGAAATTGAATTGGTTCGATGTGCTAGCTTCAAAGGGCCATTACAAGTTCGTATTGGAAGCACTGATATTATTATAAGACGTTCAGAAGCTAGTCGCATTCAAGTAAAGTCATCATGAAACGCATCGCGCTTCTGGGCATGCCAAATACAGGCAAATCAACCCTATTCAATAGGCTGAGCGGATCCTCTGCACGAGTTGGGAATTGGCCTGGCATTACTGTCGACCTCAAGAGTGCAAAAATTTTAATAGGCGGACACATTGCCGAACTAATCGATTTGCCAGGACTATACGATCTACAAGGGTATTCAGATGATGAGCAAGTCGTTCGCCACTTCTTAGGCAACAACAATTTAAATTTAATAATAATTGTCGCAAACAGCGCACAAATTGATAGACAGCTTTCATTGGCAATTCAAATACGAGCTTTAAGCTTGCCTTGCATGTTGTTACTTAACATGTCGGATGAAGCTAGGAAAACTGGAATTACAATTGACGCAGAAGCAATGTCTAGAAAACTTGGAATGCCTGTCGTAAAAATAAGTGCTAAATATGGGGATCATTGCCCCGAAGCCCTTAGAACTGCTGCGGAATTGTTATCAAAGCCTGTAGTTCATATTGATACTAAACATATCGGCGATCAACTGCAGAAAGATTTGAATATTGAAGCCGAAATGGAATCAATATTACAAGGCACTGTACAAATGCCTATTCAGCTCGGCAATAATCTTACAAGTCGCATTGACAGTCTGCTATTACATCCTTGGTTTGGCTTGCCAATATTCTTTACGGCAATGTATGTGTTATTTCAATTCATATTTAACGTTGGCAAGCCATTTCAAGATGGAATTGCATGGTTACTCACATTGTTTCGCACTAACGCGCTTGAACCTTTATTATTGAACACCCCAGCATGGCTAAGTGGCCTGCTACTAGACGGTTTATATAATGGCATTGGAACTGTCGCCGCCTTTATCCCAATCATTGTTCTATTCTTTTTAATCATGACAATGGTAGAGGATAGTGGCTACCTATCTCGAGCTGCTTTTTTAGTAGATGCTTTAATGGCTAAGATGGGTCTAGATGGCCGCGGTTTTGTGATGGTGCTAATGGGATTTGGCTGTAATGTACCAGCATTGATGGGCACCCGTGTCATGCGTTCGAAAAACATGCGATTACTTACCATGCTAGTAATCCCACTATCTCTCTGTTCAGCGCGCCTACAAGTATTTTTATTCATGACAGCAACACTATTCACTGCAAACCAAGCTCCATTAGTTCTATTTACACTCTATTTGGTCAGTTTTTCAACGATATTCATAACAGCCCTGTTATTTAAAAATCAATACAAAAATGACGAGCCATTCATTCTTGAACTACCCCCTTATCGCTTCCCTACAGCACGCCAAATATGGCTAAGAGGATGGCAAGAAGTAAAATACTTTATAAGACGTGCAAGTAAATTTATCACTATAGGCGTTGTTCTAGTATGGGCATTAACCCACTTCCCAATGAATGTAGCGCCTGCAAGTAATGGAACACTTGCAGGGCAGATCGGCGAATGGTTCTCTATTGTACTTACGCCAATTGGAATTGACAGCCAACTAGCAATTGCCTTGATTTTTGGTTTTGTCGCGAAAGAGATTGTTATCGGTGCCCTAGCCGTCATTTACGGTCTTCAGGGTGACGCATTGATGCATTTAATGGCACATAAACTTGACTGGGTACAAGGCATGAGCTTCATGCTATTTACGCTTATTTACACGCCTTGTTTATCGACGATCATTACATTAAAAAATGAAGCAAAGAGTTGGTTATTTGCTTGGATATCTATTCTATGGTCATTAACACTCGCATGGGGAGTCAGTTTTATATTCTACCAATCAGCTCGCTTACTAGGATTTTAAGCGTAGTAAAGTAAAAAACTAGCCCCTTTATTCGAAAGCTAGGTCATGCATAAAGAGCTTAGCTTAAACAGCTGACTCGCCCGTTTCACCGGTACGAATACGCAAAACTTGTTCTACGTTCGTCACAAAGATCTTCCCGTCCCCAATCTTACCTGTATGAGCAGACTTGATAATTGCATCTATTGCAGGCTCAACCATATCGTCACCAACGACCAACTCAATTTTAATCTTAGGCAAAAAATCAACCACATACTCAGCACCAC